>Ga0256831_1000888_pt1 | contig 15873 bp, 16 predicted proteins | sample 132544metaG_FD_189087 | JGI IMG/M metagenome (GOLD analysis project Ga0256831, IMG submission 189087) | Hydrothermal vent microbial communities from Lau Basin, Pacific Ocean - 132-544 | ecosystem: Environmental > Aquatic > Marine > Hydrothermal vents | place: Pacific Ocean: Lau Basin | collected...
AGGCAGACTTCGCCTTTGCACAGCACTTTGGAGAGGGTATCATCGACAGCTACATCGACATCATTCATAATGCCCTGTTCTCGCGCCAAACTATAAGCCAAGCGGAGAAAGATGCACAACTCGCCTACCACACACTCTACCTTTTTCAAGTACTTACGCTTGACCGTGGAACAACTGCAGGACTCATGGTACATGACCAAAACGATGTCGGCATTATGGGTTCTCTGCCTTCACACATCAATAAAGAGCTTTTAAAATTATGGAGTGAAAAAGTAGAAAAACCACAAGATGAACTCGTGAGAGCTCTTGTAAACGCAGTGGGTGATGAGGGTGTCATAGACATCCCGACTAAAGAGAAACTCGCTGCAGTTGTAAGAAAGCACTACAAAGAGCACCCCGAAGCATTAGGGATGCAGGCAAGTGGAAATACCATTCCCTCCACCGTAGAGAACCATACCAAATAAAAAACTCACTAATGCTTTAAAAAACTCAGATCGGAAAGTTTACTGATCTGCGTTTGGCTCAGATCAACACTTTTCATAGTGTAGTGCAGTCCATACTCCGCCATTAACTCGTCTAAAACTTTCACAACACCACTACTTTGAATGCTTACTTTACTAAGCACTGCAAAATCATCTCCAAAAATACGAAAGACAAGATCTTCATCAAAGTGTGTATTGAGTATCTGCGCGAACTCTTTTAAAACCTCATCTCCCTTCGCCCAACCATGAGCGACATTAAACTTGGAAAAGCCATGAATAAAAAAGAGCAACATTGCATTGTAGCTATAATTATAGATATTTTTTGTCAAGACCACATCAAGATAGTTTTGATTATACACATCACTTAAAGCATCTTTATAAAAGTAAGCAAAACGCTCCTCTTCAAGTTTGCTCTTTGGTAACTGGTTAATATTTTCATGGTTTAACTTGACATCTTTGAGTGCTCTTTGTGCTGCTGTAACCACTTCAGGATCAAACTGTTTTTCACTCAAACGCTCTAACTCGACAAGTGCTTCATCAACACTCTTTCGCCCCTTATATATTCTGTTTGTCACCATCGCATCAAAGGCATCAGCAAGAATCAAAATTCGTGCCAGAGGGTGAATATCTTCACCCTTTATACCATTTGGATACCCTGCACCATCATAGCGCTCATGATGCTGATAGACGATCTTTGCTATCACTTTAAACATCGGTATCTTATTTAAAAAATTATAACCGACATTCACATGCTCTTGTATAAGCGTGTACTCGATTTGTGTCAGTTTTTCAGGTTTTAAAAGGACTGCATCGGGCGTCTCTATTTTACCAATATCGTGTAAAATCGCAGCCTGTTCCAAGATTGTAATATCTTCATTTGAGTAACCCATCTCTTGAGCAATGCGTCTGCTGTAGTACGCAACCCTTTTTGAGTGTCCCGCGGTGTAACTGTCTCGCTGTTCAACAAGATCAACCATGGCATAGATGGTCTTTTCGTAATTTTCGCGTATCTGCTGCGTTTGCTCATCAAGCAACTCTTTGAGGTGCAGTTTATACGCTCTGTTCTCTTTTGCATTGTAAATCTTTTGGACTACTTTAAAGAGCTCTTCATTTAAAATTTTATAATCAAAAGGCTTGATTATGTAACCATCTACATGTGATTTTATCGCCTCTATCAAGTAGTTGCTCTCAACATGGGCAGTTGTAATAAGAATAGATATTTCACTGTCACTTTCGCGGATTTCCACTATCATCTCAGAGCCATTCATCTTGGGCATAGAGAGATCTGTAATGACAATATCAAAATGCTGTTTTCGGTAGAGTTCTAATCCTTCCACTCCGTCTGCTGCAACTACCACAGAAGCAAAGAACTTCTCAAGATACTTTGACATACTTTTTCGTATGCCTGCATCATCTTCCACATAGAGAAGGATCATATCATGTGCCAATGTTTGAAGGAGTTTTGTATCTACCATCATTACTCTTGTTTCATTTTTATTGGTATATTATAGGGTAATTTTATCTCAAAACAAACCCCGTCTTCTTTGTTGAAAGCTGTTATTGTACCACCCAGATGTTTTTCAATGATCGTCTTACTCATATAAAGACCCAAGCCCGTACCATTTTTTTCATCTTTGGTTGTAAAATAGGGCTGAAAAATTTTGGGCATAATTGTTGATTCTATCCCTCCTGCATTATCGCAAATGGAAAGAGAAAGCTCTTCTTCATTAGTCTGCGCCGAAATAGATATCTCTTTTTGTGAAGTATTGTGTTCAACAAGTGCCTCTTTCGCATTTTTAATGATGTTAATAAGTACCTGCATCAATTCCCGCGAATAGGTTGTGATTTTCAGGGAGGCATCTAGATCTAAACGCAAATGAACATCATGATTTTCTAAAGACTTCCCGACAATCGCCAAGGCATCATCAACAACACTCTGCACTCTTACCTCTTGAGCATTTTTGTCAGGTTTAAAAAACTCTCTAAAGTCATCAATGGTTTTAGAGAGTTCCTGCGTTTGATGAATGATGTCTTGAGATGTCTCAAGCAGCTCCTCTTTGTCAAGCATATCAAGTTCGATGTCGGCGAGAATATTATTTGCATCCATGGCAATCACACTTATAGGCTGTCGCCATTGGTGTGCTATCATACTTATCATCTCACCCATTGCCGCATGACGAGACTGTGCTATCATTATCTCTTCTTTGGTATGCAGCTCCTGTTCTTGGTCTACCTCTTTTGTAATATCCATCGAAATAAGTCCGACCTTCTTTTTCCTTCTGTCCATAAGAAAGAAATACTGGTGATTTATTCGGAGCTCTCCATTCATATCTTTTACCTCAGCGAGAGTATCATAAACACCAAGCTCAAATACTTTGGCTATACTTTTTTTTGTTTGTGCATAGATATCAGGAGGAACAGTTTCACTTATCTTCTTGCCTATAAGTTCTTTATCACGAAAAAACTCTTTTGCATTTTTATTGACATAAACTGTCACTTCATCCTCAGCTATAAAGACCTTAGCAGGCGTATTGTCCATAAAAAGCTCAAAAGTCTCATTTGATTCCCTCAGGGCAGCTTCAAGCTCTTTCTCTTTTGTTATATCCGTATGAAAACCAACCATACGCACAGGTTTGTTCTCTTTATCAAATATGGTCTGTCCACGATCAAGTATCCAAACCCATGAGCCATTCTTATGACGCAGTCTATGTACTGTTCTATACTCATAGCTTGGATCAGCATGCGCCTTCTCTATCTCTTTATTTGCATGGTCTAAATCATCAGGATGCACACGACTCTCCCATGTTTCAAAGCTGTTAGGAAGCTCTGCATCCGTGTATCCTAACATCTCTTTCCATCTTGGAGAGAAGTAGATTGTACCGTCTTTCACATTCCAGTCCCAGAGTCCGTCGTTTGTTCCCTCTATTGCTAAGGTATAACGTTCATTTAACTCTCGCAGATTTTTTTCACTTTTTCTAATTACTGCCAGATAGTTACGTATTCTCTTTCGAATATACAAGATAAAAAAGAGAAAAAGCACGATGCTTAAAGTTGTTAAAAACATATTGAGATTTTTAAAATGCTCAAAATTTTGGTCACTACTCTGCTCTATCATGTTAATAATAAAAAAGCTCATAAAGCTAATGAGTACTATAACAACAAGACTTACAACAGTAAAAATTGTAATGATTTTACTCTCATTTGTTTTATTTGTATATTTCATCGTATAACCTAGTAGAGTTCTTCGAGCAGATCACTGCCACACTCTAAGTTTTCAAGCCAATCCAAAAAGAGTCCGACATTTTCGCCTTCAAATACAAACCCATGCTGTGGTGCTATCATGGCTGCGTTTACCTTTCTCACCTCATTTACCCAAGCACGGCAAACTTTGTTTGATGCCATATAACGCTTATGAAATCCAAGCAGATACGCTTTATGCTCTTCAAAGTTCTCTACGGTTTTATAGTTCTGCGGTGCACTTACAATAGCTGCGCCTACATCTCCGGAAAAGAGAATTTTTGATTTTCTATCAAACAAAGAGAAGTTACCCGGAGAGTGTAAAAAGTGTGCAGGAAGAAACAGTATATGCTCTTGCCCAAACTTGATCTGTGCGCCTTTGTCAGGAAGGGCTACGACTCTGTCCATCTCTGTAAATCCATAATGGCTCATAAATCGGATCCATAAAGAGCTCATAATGAACTTTGCTTTTGTGCTAATTGACCACTGCCCGATAGAGCCTGCCACATCGGGATCTTGATGTGAAAAAAAGATGTACTTTATATTTTCAATGGCAACATGCTCGCTCACTGCATCATAGAGTTCATCAAATATCGCTTCACTTCCCGGATCTATCAAAAAGCCCACACCATGCTTGACTATCAAATATTGATTGACAGAAAGATACGAATCTTCATGCGTCTCATCATCAATACTAAACATAATGAACTTATGCCCATCCTCTTCATAGAGTACTTTATAGTTATCCATTTTGCATCCCCTTTATTTCTCTGATTAATTCCATCTGTCTCTTTGTAATATACTTTATTAAACCGCTCTTTTTTATATCTGTAAAAAGGAAGACAAGACTAAAGCTGCGTTTAGACTCCTGCTTTCTATAGAACTTCGCCTGAGCATTGATGATAAGTGGTTTTTTATCAAGCTCTAAAACTATGTCAATGGTCACCTGTGTTCCTTTTTCCATTCCTGCCGGAAGAGAAGAGAGCTTGAGTTTCACTGCATCAAGCGAAATATCCTCTATGGAGATATCTCCTCTATATTTGCCTTCATGCAAGAACAAAGAGATCGTCTGTTTCTCGCCGGGTACAACTCGAATCGTTTTCCTTGTAATAGGCGAACTTTTCACAAACCTCAAGCCTGACAACACCACTCTTTGTTGTTCAAAATTTATCTTTTGTACAGATGTCGCCTCAAGCGCATGCGGCAAAGCAGGAGAAACAATGAGCGTTCTTTTTTCTATCTGTATCGCCTTTTGTTGCATAAAACTTGTTTTTACCACCAAAGCCTCTTGAGAGACCTTTTCTATTACTCCCTCATGCGTAATACTCAAACCTTTGTAGTAGTTATGCAGCTCTATCTTTGCCTCGTTACGTGCAATGACATCGAGAAAATCAAGGAGTGTCTCGGTATCGACATCCAAATCATCTTCACTCGCATTTTCTTCTGCAAAAAACTGCAATAGATTCAACTCTGTCACATCATCAAAAGAGAGAATACCATACCCCTCTTTTTGTGGCACTATCTGATACTTTACAATACAGTGATGTACTTTATTCTCACTATCAGCTATTTTAACATTATAGAGTTTTTGGGGATTGAGTTTGAGTATCTCTAGGGCATCGACATTCGTGCTATATAAAAAGCCATGTTGTGCTAAAAAGTACTTCGTTATATCAAGGTGGTGCTCTCTACACTCTTCAAAAGATTCAAAGCCAAAAAAGTTTAAAAAAGAGTCATTGGCAAGGACAATTTTAGAGTCATGGAGCAGTACTACCATCGAGCTTTGATTCTCAAAGATATTTTTGAGATATGTTTGAAATATTTTTACGTGCTGTTCATGTTTTATTTGTACTATCGCTGCGTTTAGCACTTTTGAGAGTTGTGAAACATTTACCGGCTTTTTCAAAAATCTAAATATACCGAGCTCTATTCCTCGCATCAGCAGCTCTTTATCATCAAACGCAGACATAATGATGACCTTCGTTTCAGGATGAATTTGATGAATATGTGAACTGAGTGTCATGCCATCCATATGCGGCATTTTAATATCAGTAATGACAATGTGGTGGTGTTTGGCTTTAAAGAGTTTCAAGCCCTCTTCTCCATCTGCTGCAACATCCACATCGTGAAAGAACTTCTTTAACAGTTTTGCAGCATTATGACGCAGTGCTTCATTGTCCTCAACATACAAAATATGTACACCCTGCGTTTGAGATTGTAACTCTTTGAGATCGTTCATTATACGCCTTAGACTCTTCTTTGTCTGATTATAACTCGTAGCGTCTTAAACTTTTGTATGCAGCCACTCTCTTTTTGAGTAAATATACCAGTAAATAATGCCCTTAATAAGGGTCTCAAAGTTCATAATAATGAAAATTACTACAATCCCCGCACCCATTTTATAAGCGATGTAAGAAGGAATGAGACGAAATATCCAGAGTGAGACAAGGTTGACTTTAAGTGTTGTCTTTGTCGCTCCTGCCCCACGCAGTGAAGCAGAGTAAACGAACATAATAGCAAGAGGAATCTGTGCAAGTCCTACAAGTATGAGGTACTTTGAAGCGACTGCTATAGTGAGCGCATCTTTGGTAAAGAAGTGTACGAGATACTCGGGGAAAAGTATCATAATAAGTCCGACACTTCCCATAAACATATAGGCAATTCTTCCACTGATAATGCCCATATTATACGCTTTGTCAAAATCACGCGCACCTATATTTTGCCCGACAAGCGCCATAGAAGCAATGGCAAAACCAAAGCCCGGCATAAACGCAATGCCCTCTACGCGAAGCCCTACCTGATACCCTGCAAGTTCTGCCGTACCGTATGCGGTAATGATGGAAACAAAAAAGAGAAAACTCAGGCTCGACACCCCTCTGTCAATGGCAGCCGCATAGCCTACTTTAAGCACTCTTTTTATGTCATTCATACGCACAATAGGGAAAAAATCAAGTTTTGCATTCATCTTTTTTATAAGATAATAGTACGCCACATTGTTAAAACTGTAGGCTATAACCGTAGCGATGGCAGCACCCTGTATGCCAAGAGCAGGAAACCCAAAGTGCCCAAAAATAAGGATGTAATTTAAAAAGGCATTGAGCCCCGCCGAGGCAAGTTTAATGTAGAGTGAACTTTTGGTATCACCTGCTGCTGAGAGTGCATTATAAAGCAAAGTGTCAAGAAATATGACAATAATACCAAGTGATATGACTTGAAAGTAGGTACCGCCCTGCTCCACTACAGCAGGGGTTGCACCCATCCACGCATAGAAGTGATAACTGCCAAAATACCCCGCAACAGAGACAAAAAATGCCAACACAGAGGCTAAAAGAACAAGTGAAAAAAGCAGAGCAGACGCACGCTTTTTGCGCCCTTGACCAATAAAACGTGAAATGAGCGCATTACCTCCCACGACAAAGAGTGTCATAAGCACATTGACTATCATCATAAACTGCATACTCATACCAACAGCTGCAAGGGCTGCAACGCTGACAGTTCCTACCATGAGCATGTCTATGAGAATCTGTAAAATATCTACAAGATGTTTCAGTGCTGCGGGAAATGCAAGAGAGAGTACTTTTTTCGTATCTTTAGAGATTATTTTTGAAAAAATTGTGCTACCTCGCTCATTGCCTCTATAAGTTCCTCTTTTGTCTCAAATTCAAGGACTTTTTTATCGCGGACATTTTCTCCCGGTGGAGTGTAATCAAATACAAGTACAAAAGACTCAAACGCAACCTTATCGCCATACAAATCAAACCACTCCAGACTCATCTCTGCAATTTCGCCCTGCATATTTATCACGACCGCGCCATAGAGCCGTGTCAAATTCTCTAAACTGATCTCACCATCTTTTGATTTATAAACCATCATCATCCTTCATTAAATTCTTACTCATTTTACCTTTGTACATTTTAATAAATGCCAAAATACCAAAAAGTATGCCCACACCAATGGAAACCACACCCCAAATATCTGCCTGTTCATACGCCATCACTATCCAACAAAGGTCTGCCACAAGATAGACAATCACAGAAGCATAGATTTTCCCCTCAAAGGTTAAATACGCCCCGATAATAAGTAAAATTCCGCCAAGTATTGCAAAACTCATCTACGCTATCTCTTTTATATCTTGGTTTTTAAGAATATACCTGTAGTACAATGCTCCAAGTAAAAATCCGATGCCCATTATAACCGTTATTGCCTCTAAAGAAAATGAATGTGTCGCTAAAAAACCTATCATATACGAGGTAAACGCAGCGCTAGATAAAAAGAGCATATCGTTGTAGGCAACGATGCGCCCATAGTACTTTTTGTCGATATTTTTTTGTAACAGTGTGTAGCTGTATGACCAGAGCGTTGTTGTAAAGAATCCTACTACCACACTCGCAAGAAGTGAGAGGTAAAAATTATGCATCGCATACGCCCACAAAAAGAGTGCCACTCCTTGAGCGATAAAAACATAGACAAGACGTCTGTTATTGATCCATTTTCCAATAAAAACAGGACCAACAACCAAGCCCACAGCACGCGCAGAGTGTAAAAGCCCAAGAGCAAGTGAAGCTGCGACTATACTTGTGTAATATTGGTCTACCATAAGCGCTACAAGTGCATCAAACGCAGTGAGTCCGACAAAAGAGTGTAGCAGCATCAAATGAAAGGCTTTTGGTGTTTTTTTTAGATATGTGAAGGTATCTTTCATCATGGTGATGATGTTTTGCTCAATTTTGAGTATTTCCACTTCAATTGCAGTTGTATAGAGCAGACCAAAGGCAATGATAAACATACACGCATCAAGTATAAACGCAGCTTTAATACCAAGCCAATAGACTACAAATCCACTAATGGCCATTCCAAGCGTGTAAGAGAGTGACCAAATAATGGAGTGCAGTTCATTTGCAATGCGCAGTTTGTCGCCATCCAATATCTTTGGCAAGAGTGACATCTCAGTCGTAAAATAAAAAGAGGCTGCTGCCATTTTTACAAAAACAAGCAGATATAAAAGCCACAAGTCAGAGAGTTGGTCGACCATCACGAGAGCTATTGTCGCTACAATTTCAAGCAGTATAAGAAAAAGCATCAGACGTTTTGGATGCACTCTGTCTATGATAGGCCCTGAAAATGGTGCCTGAATAACACCTGCTAAAAAATTGAGCATTGCCACAAACGCAATGATTGCTGCAGAGACATTGAGATCGAGCAACAAGGTATAGATGGCAATGTTACTAAACCATGCCCCAAAATAGGAGATAAGCTGGATAGTTGAGAGGCGTCTGAGAACGCTCTCTTCTCTAAGAAGTGTGACATACTTTTTCATAAGCGAAAGAGTAGCATAAAAAAAGTTCATTTTTTTATTAAAGTAAAAATATAGTTTGCCGATATTCTTGTTAATCATTATACTTTTATAAGGAGTATGTCATGGATGGCATTGCAAATGTTGCAAGACAACAACAATCACAAGTAGGTGCAGCAGAGACTCAAGGAAGAGTACAAGAACAGTCACAGCAAGTACAAAATTCATCTGCATCAAGAATGAAACAAGAGGATGTTGTCAAAGAGATCCAGCAAGAGAGCGTCAAAGGCAGCTCTAAACTTGATTCAAAAGAAAAAGTTGAAGATCTTGTAAAAAAACTCAATGACGCACTTGGTCCTATCAGTACAAATATAAAATTTGGTGTTGACCAGCAAGATGTCTTTTATGTTTCTGTCATAGAGGCAAAAACAAACCGTATGATACGTAGATATCCAGCTGAACAAGCACAAGATTTTTTACCAAAAATGCAAGAAGTGGGTGGGATTCTTTTTGATTCTAAAGGATAAAAAAGTGTACTCTGCATTAGAGACACTTTTCTTCATCTAACTTTACCTCTACACCCTCTCTTCACTCCTATAAGCAAAATTTCACACATATTTCGTTATAATCGCGTCAATTTTTATATCAAAGGTTTTTTACATGAAAAAAAGTGTCAAAAAAGTAGTACTAGCCTATTCCGGAGGGCTTGATACGAGTGTTATTTTAAAATGGCTTCAAGACGAATACAAATGTGAAGTTGTAACTTTTACAGCAGACTTAGGTCAGGGTGAAGAGCTTGAGCCGGCACGCGCAAAAGCACTTGAGCTTGGCATTAAACCTGAAAATATTTTTATTGATGATCTTCGTGAAGAGTTTGTAAAAGATTTCGTTTTCCCTATGTTCAGAGCAAACACGATCTATGAGGGAGAGTATCTTCTTGGTACTTCTATTGCACGTCCACTTATTGCAAAACGTCAAGCAGAGATTGCAAAACTCACAGGTGCTGATGGTGTGAGCCACGGAGCAACAGGAAAAGGAAACGACCAAGTTCGTTTTGAGATGGGTTACCTTGGACAAGACTCAACCTTAACTATCATCGCGCCATGGCGTGAGTGGGACTTGAACTCTCGTGAAAAACTTTTGGCATATGCTGCAAAGCATGGCATTCAAATCGAGAAAAAAGGAAAAAAATCTCCTTACTCTATGGATGCAAATCTTCTGCACATCTCATATGAAGGCGGTATTTTAGAAGACCCTTCAGCAGAGCCTGAAGAGTCAATGTGGCTATGGACGACTTCACCTGAAAATGCACCGGACAAGCCGGAGTACATTGAACTTACATACAAAAACGGTGACCCTGTAGCACTTAACGGTGAAGAACTAAGCCCGGCTACAATGCTCAAAACACTCAACACGCTTGGTTCAAAACACGGAATCGGTCGTGTGGACATCGTTGAAAACCGTTTTGTAGGGATGAAAGCACGTGGATGTTATGAAACTCCGGGTGGAACTATCATGCTTAAAGCACACCGTGCTATTGAGTCTATCACGCTTGATCGTGAAGCTGCACACCTCAAAGATGAGATGATGCCTCGTTATGCAAAACTCATTTACAACGGTTTTTGGTGGTCTCCAGAGCGTGAAATGCTCCAAGCTGCCATTGACAAAACACAAGAGTTTGTTGAAGGTACTGTAAGACTCAAACTTTATAAAGGGAGCATTATGGTTGTTGGAAGAAGCTCTGATGTGTCACTTTTTAACCCAGAGTACTCAACTTTTGAAGAAGATGAAGTCTATAACCAAAAAGATGCAGAAGGTTTTATTAAACTAAACGCATTACGTTTTATCATCGAAGGTAAAGCAAGAAATAAAGCAAAAAAATAAGTACAAATAACAAGGAGAAAAAGAGATGAGTATAGTTAAAATCGATATGAATTCACCGGAATTTCAGGCTGAGCTTGAAAAGACAATAAAATTTACAGATAAAGTAAATGCACAATTTGGATGGGTATATAACCCTCAAGAGGACGTCAATGAGGGCGTACAAATGGGTCTTGCACGTAACAAGATGATGTACAAAAAACGTTTTTGTCCTTGTTTTATGGTTGTTGAAGAGAATGGAAAACCAAAATCGGTAGATGATAGAATCTGTCCATGTAAACCAGCTATTGAAAAAGAGATCCCAGAAGACGGTGTTTGTCATTGTGGAATCTTCTGTACTCCTGAGTTCGCAGAAAAAAAAAGAGTTGAACTTGGTATGGAAGAAGCAGCACATACGCACTCTCGCGGATTAAGTAAAGAAGAGTGTGAGCTGCTTGTAAACAAAGATGAACTTGATGGTGATGAGCTGATTGCTCTTCTTGAAGCACGTGAACTTGGCATGGTAAAATTTACACTCGTAGATGTTCGTGAACATATGGAGTGGCAAATGGGTCACATCAAAGGTGCTGACAAACTTGTACCTACAAGTTCATTCTTCCAAACATGGGAAGAGGCAAATCTACAAAAAGATGAAAACATCATCGTTTACTGTCATGTAGGAAGCCGTTCTGCCCATGTAGCACGTATTCTTACAGACAACGGATACACAAAAATAGGAAACTTAACAAACGGAATCGTTTCTTACCCGGGTGAAATAGAAAGATAGTCAAAAACTAAGGATAAATTTTTATGAAAGTACTACTTATAAAAGATGTAAAAAGCCTCGGAAAAGCAGGTGAAGTAAAAGAGGTAAAACCAGGATACGGACAAAACTTTTTGATCAAAAAAGGTTTTGCAAAACCTGCAACTGCTGAAGTGCTTGAACAGCATGCTGCTGATGAAGCACGTAAGGCACAAGAGCTTAAAGATGAGATCGCTGCGTTTGAAGAAATAGCAAAAAAGCTTGAAAAAGCAGAAATCATCATCACTAAAAAAGTCGGTGAAAATGGTCACCTTTTTGGTGCTATTACAAAAGATGAAGTGGTCAAAGCTCTTAAGGAGCAGCACGGAATCGAAGTGGATAAAAAACATATCACTGACAAAACTGCAATTAAAACTGTTGGGGAGCATGACTTAGACCTAAAACTTGGTCACGGTATTCACGCAACACTTCATGTAGATGTTCAAGGAGAGTAGTCAGATATGTTTGATGCTACTACTATACTAGCCTACAAAGGCAAGAACAAAGCCGTCATCGGTGGTGACGGTCAGGTTACCTTTGGGGACAGTGTTTTAAAAGGCAATGCAACAAAAATTCGTACACTCCATCACGGTAAAATCCTTGCAGGATTTGCCGGCAGTACTGCTGATGCTTTTAACCTTTTTGATATGTTTGAAGAGTTTTTAGAGAATAAAAAAGGGGATTTACTCAAGTCCGTTGTTGAGTTTTCTAAAGCTTGGAGAAAAGATAAAGTGCTGCGCCGTCTTGAAGCGATGATGATAGTGCTTAACAACGACCATATCTTCATCCTTACAGGAAACGGTGATGTCGTTGAGCCTGAAGATGGAGAGATCGCTTCCATTGGAAGCGGCGGAAATTTTGCTATCTCCGCAGCACGCGCACTCAAAAAGCATGCACAGCTTGATGAAGAAGAGCTTGTCAAAGAGTCACTCCACATCGCTGCAGACCTCTGCATATATACAAATCACAATATCAAAACTTTAATCTTAGAGGAAGATCGTTAATGAATTTAACACCCAAAGAGATCGTAGAGTATCTTGACAAGTATGTCATCGCACAAAAAGATGCGAAAAAAACCATAGCTCTCGCTCTACGCACACGTTACAGAAGAATGCAGCTTGATGATGAGCTTAAAAATGAAATAACGCCAAAAAATATTCTCATGATAGGCTCGACAGGCGTTGGAAAAACGGAAATCTCCCGTCGTCTTGCAAAGATGATGAAAGTACCTTTCATTAAAGTGGAAGCATCAAAATATACTGAAGTCGGTTTTGTAGGTCGTGATGTAGAGTCTATGATACGTGATTTAGTTGTAAATTCCATCTCTATAGTAAAAGCTGAACAAGAAGAGGCGAATAAAGAGAAGATAGAGAACTACATCATCAATAAAATTACCGACAAACTTGTGCCGCCACTTCCAGCTGGAGCAAGTGAGAGTAAAAAAGATGACTACAAAAGACTCCTTGAAGCGACAGAAAAGAGAGTTGAATCAGGTGAGATGGATGAGAAGGTCATTGAACTTGAAATAGAAAAACTCAATGTTGAGTTTAATGATACAAATCTTCCACCTGAAATGGCAAAAGTTCAAGAGAGCTTTTCTAAAGTTTTTGCGACCATCAACAAAGAAGACAATAAAAAAGAGGTCACAGTCAAAGATGCAAAAGTGCTCCTTCGACAAGAAGCAACTGCAAAGCTGCTCGACATGACTCGTGTCACGGCAGAAGCACTTCGACGTGCAGAGACAGGCGGCATTATATTTCTTGATGAAATAGACAAAATAGCCCTCTCTGAAAAGTCTCAAGGCAGAAATGATCCTTCAAAAGAGGGAGTACAACGTGATCTGCTCCCTATAGTTGAGGGAAGCAGTGTCTCTACAAAATATGGAACGATTAATACAGACCATATTCTTTTCATTGCCGCAGGAGCTTTTCATGTGAGCAAACCAAGTGATCTCATTCCTGAACTTCAAGGAAGATTCCCACTGCGAGTCGAACTTGAATCTTTAACGGAAGAGACACTTTATAAGATTTTAACGCAAACGCAGAACTCTCTTCTCAAGCAATACCAGGCACTTTTAGCAGTTGAGGGGATGGAACTGACATTTGATGATGAAGCTGTCAAAGCTATAGCAAAACTCTCTCACCGTGCAAATGAGACTGCAGAAGATATCGGTGCAAGACGTCTGCATACTGTACTAGAACGCATCTTAGAAGATGTAAGTTTCAATGCTGATGAATATAAAGGCAAAGAGTTTGTCGTTACAAAAGAGTTAGTGCATGAAAAACTTGATGAAGTGGTCGAAGATGATGACCTTTCACGATATATATTATAAAGAGGTACTATGACAAAAGCTGGTTTTGTTTCACTTATTGGACGTCCTAATGCGGGTAAAAGTACCCTTATGAATTCACTACTAGGTGAAAAAATTGCAATGGTAAGCCAAAAAGCAAACGCAACACGTAAGCGCTCAAACGCAATCGTTATGCATGAGAATGCACAAATTATTTTCGTAGATACTCCGGGTTTGCATGAAAAAGAGAAAATACTCAACCAATTTATGCTCGATGAAGCACTTAAAGCGATGGGTGATTGTGACCTTATCGTCTACCTTGCCCCTGTTACGGATACAATAGAACACTATGAAAGATTTTTAGAGCTCAATAAAAAAAAGATTCCCCATATTATTGCACTCTCTAAAATAGATCAAGTCTCTCAAGAGAAACTCTTTAAAGCCATAGGACAGTACAATAAATATTCTGATTATTTTGAAGCGCTTATCCCTGTTGCCATTCCTAGAAAGGTTGGACATAAAGACCTGCTTGACACTATTGCAAAATTACTACCTGAATCACCATTTTTATATGATCCTGAAGATCTAACAAGCGAACTCGTTCGTGATATCTATGCTGGTTTCATACGCGAAGCTATCTTTGAAAATATTAGCGATGAAGTACCTTATGAGTCTGATGTCATCATTGATTCCATTGAAGAAGAGGACAATATTGACAGGATTTATGCAACTATCATCATTGAAAAAGAGTCGCAAAAAGGCATTATTATTGGGAAAAAAGGAGAAGCAGTTAAGCGCATTGGAAAGTCTGCAAGAGAAAAAATAGAACGGCTCAGCGGAAAAAAAGCTTACCTAAACCTCCAAGTAACAGTCAAAAAAGGTTGGACTAAAGACAAAAACTTTCTTAAAGAGATAGGATACGATAATGCAAAATAGGCTTTACCTCTTTTTTTTTCTCCTATTTTCTCTACACTCTTCAGTCATAGCCTCTGACACGCAACTGCTCACGCAATACCGTCTCAACGGTATTGAAGGGCTCGAAAAAAGACTCGATAAAGAACTTGCAAGTCAAACATATTGGAATAACTATATAAAGAACAAAGATACCAAGTTTGGTTATATGGAGTCCTATACAAACATACTTACATGTAACAAATCAAAATCAGATCTCCTTGTCTATGTAAAAGATGCAAACAATACCTACAAACTGCGTAAGGACTACAATGCTTTTACCGGCAAAATGAAAGGTGACAAAAGCACAGAGGGTGATTTAAAAACCCCTGTAGGCGTTTATGATCTCGTACGTAAGATTTCCAATGTCGATGAATTTTACGGTCCTCTTGCCTTTGTGACATCTTACCCAAATATCTATGACAAATATAAAGGAAAAACAGGAAAGGGCATTTGGATTCATGGACTTCCTCTTCATGAGAAAAGAGATAAGTTTACAAAAGGGTGTATTGCAATTGGAAATAAGAACATTGAATGTCTCAACAAAAATCTAGATATTCAAAAAACACTCCTTATTATAAATGAGCAGTGTAACTACACAAAAGCCTCTAAAGAAGAACTTGCAATGGTTCTATCTCAAATTTATGCTTGGAGATATGCATGGAAGTACAATAATCTTGATGATTATCTTAACTTTTACTCTCCGGACTTCATTCGATTTGATGGTATGAAATTTGAACGATTTAAACGCTATAAAAAACGCATCTTTGCCAAAAATGAAAAAAAATCTATTATATTCAAAGAACTCAACGTAGTGCCCTATCCCAGACACGAACATACTTTCAAGGTGATGTTTCAAGAATTTTACAAATCTAACAGTTTTACCTTTCATGGAAAAAAAACACTCATAGTTACACTCAAAAATTCAAAAATGAAAATTATAACTGAGAAATAAGAT
>Ga0256831_1000889_pt1 | contig 15848 bp, 13 predicted proteins | sample 132544metaG_FD_189087 | JGI IMG/M metagenome (GOLD analysis project Ga0256831, IMG submission 189087) | Hydrothermal vent microbial communities from Lau Basin, Pacific Ocean - 132-544 | ecosystem: Environmental > Aquatic > Marine > Hydrothermal vents | place: Pacific Ocean: Lau Basin | collected...
CCATTTATAAAAACAACTCCTTCTTTGCACATTTCATCTGCTATTGAGCGTCTTTTTACTATATTTACACTATTTAAAAATTTATCAATTCTCACTCAATTCCTTTTTAGCAAAATTATACTATAATTGCAATAAAAAAGGATTTATATGAAAGTAGTTTTAGCTTATAGCGGTGGGCTTGATACAAGTGTAATTTTAAAATGGCTTCAAGATAAATACAACGCAGAAGTAGTTACTTTTACAGCTGATATTGGCCAAGGCGAAGAAGTAGAAGAAGCTAGAGAAAAAGCACTTAAACTTGGAGTAAAGCCTGAGAATATTTTCATTGAAGATTTAAGAGAAGAGTTTGTTAGAGATTATGTATTTCCTATGTTTAGAGCAAATGCAGTATATGAAGGAGAATATCTACTAGGAACTTCAATTGCAAGACCTCTAATTGCTAAAAGACAAATAGAAATTGCAAAACAAGTTGGCGCTGAGGCAGTAGCACATGGAGCTACAGGAAAAGGTAATGACCAAGTTAGATTTGAGCTAGCTTATTATGCGCTAAATCCTGATATTAAAGTAATCGCTCCTTGGAGAGAGTGGGATTTAAATTCTAGAGAAAAACTACTCGCTTACGCAGAAAAACACGGAATTCCGATTCAAAAACACGGCAAAAAATCGCCTTATTCAATGGATGCAAATTTGCTTCATATCTCATATGAAGGTGGTATTTTAGAAGACCCTTGGGCAGAGCCTGAAGAAGATATGTGGAGATGGACAGTAGCACCAGAAAAAGCACCGGATAAGCCTGAATATATAGAAATTGATTTTGAAAAAGGCGATGCAGTAGCAATAAACGGCAGTAGAATGTCTCCAGCACAAATTCTTGAAACATTAAATGAATATGGTAAAAAACATGGAATTGGAAGAATTGATATAGTTGAGAATAGATTTGTTGGAATGAAATCTAGAGGTTGTTATGAAACACCTGGTGGAACAATACTCCTTAAAGCCCACAGAGCAATTGAATCTATTACTCTTGATAAAGGAGAAGCTCATCTTAAAGATGAAATAATGCCAAAATATGCAGAGCTTATCTATAATGGATTTTGGTTTTCACCTGAGAGGGAAGCTCTTCAAGAGCTTATAAATAAAACTCAAGAAAACTGCGAAGGAACTGTAAGATTAAAATTATACAAAGGTAATGTAAACGTAGTAGGTAGAAAATCTCCAAAATCACTATTTAGCCCAGAATTTGCAACATTTGAAGAAGATAAAGTTTATAATCAAAAAGATGCGGAAGGTTTCATAAAATTAAACGCGCTTAGATTTATTATAGAAGGAAAAGTTAGGGGAAGAAAATAATCCCCTTTTTTTAGTTTTTAAAGAGTCTTTGACTCTATTTATATAGATAAATAAAAAGAGGGATTATCCCTCTGCATGAGCTTTATGAGCTTCTATGAGATATTTAATATCATCAGCTAAAACAAATACGTTTTTATATCCTAAAATTTCAAGTAGTTGTTTTATTCTATTTGCAAAAAATCCTTTTCTACATCCAACTACAATAGGCTCTGTTTTGTCATTTGGTAAAATATCTAAATATTCAGTAAATTCTGTATATGGTGTATAATAAGCTGTAGGAATTCCTGCTTCTTCTGCATTTTCGCCTTCTACTAAATCTGGTAGAGTTACATCAAGTAAAATAGCTCCTGCATCTTTTATAAGCTCTCTTGTTTTTCTAATATCTACATTTCCAAGATTTGGTTTTTCTTTATTAAGCTCAACACCTTCTTTAAATCTCTCAACTACTTCTTGCTCAAATGGTGTTAGTTTTGCCATTTCACCCTCCTTATTTTTTAGTTATTATAACTCAATTTTCTTTAGTTGTCAACTTAAGCCTCTTGCTTTTTTTAAATATTCAATTACTTCATCATCACTTAATTGATGAAAATCTTCATACCATTGCCCAACACTCATAAACATTGGAGGCGTATTTAAAATAACTACATTATTACTAACTTTATTTAACATCTCTTTTAAAGATTCATCAGCGGGAGCAACAGGCGCTGCAATAGTAATAGAGTTTGGATATTCTCTAACAACAGTATTTGCTGCAAGATACATACTAGCACCTGTTGCTATTCCATCATCTACAATAATTACATCTTTCCCTTCAATAGGAATTGGCTCAATTTTATATTTTTCTCTTTTTCTAGCCATTTCTTGAATTTTTTCAATTGCTTTTTGCTGAATATAGCTCTCATCTACTGGTATGCCTCTTTGATTTAGTAAATTTATAGCATCTTGATTAACAAAAACCAACCCACTCTCACTCACACTTCCAATAGCAGCTTCCTCATTTATAGGTGAAGGTATCTTTTTTACAAATAAAATATCAAGTGGGGCATTTAGCTCTTTTGCTATCTCAAATCCAACAGGCACTCCTCCTCTTGGAAGAGCAATAACTAAAGGATTTTTAAGCTCTAATTTTTTTATCTCTTTTGCCAATAGCTTCCCTGCTTCCTCTCTATTTTTAAATAGCATATTATTCCTTTTTGATTCGATTATATCAAAATTAATCCAATTTTTGATATAATTTTATATTATAATAATTATAAGCCTTGTTTAAGGAGGGGTTATGAAAGATTTAATTTTAAAAATAACAGCTAGTAAATGGAATTACTATTTATCACTTGCAACTGATTTTTTAACAGCTGTTGTTTTTTTAATATTAAGCATTAAATATTCTCAAGATATTTGGGCAAGCATTGCACTTTTTATTGTGGGAGTTATATTTTTTACATTTTTAGAATATGCAGTTCATGCGTGGCTTTTTCACAAAAATCATCCTCTAAAAGCATTTATTGAAGGTCATGCGCATCATCACCAAAATCCATTTAGCTATGATGCAATGCCGTTTTTCATGAGTGCAGTAATTGCTACTTTTTTTGCATGGCTTTTACACTTTATAATGCCAACTGCTGATGCTTTAGCAATTGTTGGTGGTATGGCGCTTGGATATTTTAATTATGGAATAATGCATCATATTATGCATAGAGTTGAATTTAATTCTAAATATTGGAGATACATGCAAGAATTTCATTTTGTACATCATAAGAAACCTAAAATGAACCATGGAGTTACAACTGATATTTGGGATAGAGTATTTGGAACATATTATAAATGGAGTGAAGAAGATTTAAAAGGAATTGAAAAACTCAAAAGAGTAAAGAAAAAAGCTTAATCAACTCCTCTTTATAATCTCTTTTACCACTTTCAATTTCATCCATTATAGATTCTAGTTTTGCAGTAAACTCTTCACTTACAAACTCTTTATATTCAAGATTATCTATTATTTTTAATACTTTAAACCCAAGATGAGTAGCAAATAAATATCCATTTTTTTCTACTATATAGTTTCTCTCAAGCAGTTTTTCAATAGTGACAGCATAAGTTGAAGGTCTACCAATTCCTTTTTCTTTCATCTCTTCAATAACCTCAGCATATGTATAAGGAGAATACTTTGACTTTTTATATAAACTTTTTTCTATCTTATATTCACCTTCTTTTATTTCATAAACTTTAATAGGATAAATTAAATTATACCCATCTTCTATTATTTGCGTAATAACTTCTATATTTTTGCCTAAGATATCAAACTCATCTTTTTTAACTACCGCTTCTTTCATTTGTGAAGCTATAAATTTTCTAAAAATTAAATCATATAATCTAAAATGCTGATAATCTAAATCTATACCTTTTAATATACAAAAACTTTTAAGCTCATCACTATCCATAGATGAAGTAGCTCTTATTGCTTCATGTGCTCCACCTTCTTCAAAACTTCTTGCTTTAAAATAGTCTTCTCCAAAATTTTCTAAAATATAATCTTTTGCAATAGAAATTCCAAGAGGAGAAATTCTATGCGAATCAGTCCTATGATAAGTAATAAATCCTCTCTCAAAGAGTTCTTGCGCTAATTTCATAGTAAGCTGAGGAGAGTATTTAAGTTTAATTGATGCTTCTTTTAATAATTCTGACGTATTAAAAGGCTTTTCAAATAACTTTTCTTCAAAAGAATTGATTAGTTTAACCTCTATTTTATCTTTAATGCTATTAAAAAATTCCTCTGCCTTTTCTTCTTTTTCAAATTCAAACTCTACTTTTAAATCATTTATTTTTATACTAACTACATAAATTTTTTCTTTAAGTTTCTCAGTTCTATTTGCTATCCATCTAAGCACAGGCGTTTGGACACGTCCAGCTGAGAGATGAGGATTTTTTAGTATTTTTTGAATAATTTGAGATATTAAAAACCCTATCCATCTATCTGAAATTCTTCTAACAAACTGAGCTGCAACTAAATTTTTATTAATTTCTCTTGGATTATTAATAGCCTCTTCAAAAGCATATTTAGTAATTTCATGAAATTCTGCTCTTTTAATATTTAGATTATATGGCTTATTATTTAAATTTAAATCAAATGCAATTTTCTCACCCTCTCTATCTGGGTCAGTTGCTACAAAAACCTCATCAACTTCAAAACTCTCAATATTTAGAGCTTTTAATATTTTATCTTTATCTTCTAAAACTCTAAAAACAGGAATATATTTATTTATAACTCCCCATTTTCCTTCATTTTCATCTAAATCAAAATCATGCCCTACGCTTGCTGCAACAATTAAATTTCTACTCTCCATTAAAATTTCATAAACTATCACATCATTAACTATTCTTTTGCTAGGATTCCCAAAAAAAGAGCTTATAGTTTTTGCTTTTGTAGGAGATTCTACAACTACAAAAGTTGTTTTAAATTCTATTTTTATATCAATTTTTCTACTCTCATCAATCTCTTTTAAAAGCTCATCAATATTTAATGTATTAATGTCTACAAATTCACTCTCACTAAACCATTTAAGCTTTTTTTGAAGTGAAAAAAAAGCTTTTTCGCTATCAACTAAAACAAGACTAAGCCCTTTTGTTAGATGTCCTTTATAAAATCTAGAAGTTCTACCGCTTGCTTGAATATAGCCTGTAATATCAGCTGTAATTATTTTTTCTCCATCAAAACTAATCTCAGGCGAATTTTTAATCTCTTCTTTATACTTTTCAATTAAGCTCAAAATATTCTTTTTTATTTCATCTAATCTTTTTTGTGGATAAATAGTAGGCAAAAATGCATATTTTTTTAAAAAATTTATATAGTTTTGATACTCAAGTAAAGATTTAAAATCAAGTTTTTTTGCAAAAAATGGATAAAGAGAGATTGCGATAAAATATAAAGATTTAAAATCATCAGTTTTTAAACTAAATTCCATCTTAGGAACACCAACAAAAAGAGCATATCTAATAAATTCTGGCAAATCTATACCACGTGCAAGAGGATTACGGTAACTTGCAAATCCTACAAAATAACACTCTCCTTTTTTAAATTCTTCTAAATGCTCATTAAATTCTTCATAGGAATATGCTTTTATATTGTGTTTATTTAAAAATTCAATATATTCATATAACCTCTCTTTAGTCTCATTTCCTGGTAAAAATAAAAGCCCCCCACTTCCTAGTTTTTTAATCCACTTAATAGAATTTTCCCATGAATAATTCTTATCATAAGAATCTACTACATTTCGCAAATTTAAATTTGGTTTAGTTACATCAAATCCAAGCAAATACCTAAAAAGATATATTCTTTTTGATTTTGGATTGGCTGTAGCACTTGATACAATTAATTGCCCTTTTTTTCTAGATGCTATATCTTTTATTTTTTCATATTCTTTGTTGTTAATTAACTCAAGCGCTTTTTGTATATCTTCTTCGCTAAAGCCTAAAAGTTTTAACACTGCATCAATTTTTCTTCCAGATTTAAGTATAGAATCTACATCATCTACAAAAACTAATTTAAATTCTCTATTTAAATTATCAATATTTTTATAAAGAAATTGAGTTGTAGTAATTATAATTTCACCCTCACCCCTTAAAATTTTCTCTTTCTCTTCTTTTTTACCTGTATATGCTAAAACATCAATACCCCACTCTTTAAATCTATTTAGCGCTTGTAAAACTAAAAGTTTTGTAGGAAAAATAATATAAGAATTTTTTACAAAAGCACTAAGCAAAAGACCAAATGTTGTTTTTCCAATACCTGTTGGAGCAAGAAGAGCAAATGAATTACCAAGAAAAAATCTTTTTGCCCACATTTTTTGAATAGAGCTTAATTCACTACCTGTTTTTTCTTTAAAAAATTCATTAAATTCATTTAATTTCTCATCAGCTATACAATATATTTTATAATTTTTAAGCTCAATTTCGCATTTATCTTCATTTTCGCTCATACATTTTTCACAAAAAAGCCCAAGATTTAATCTATAACTATCAATATCTCCTTCACAATTAGGACATCTGTTTTTATATATGGCTTGAAGCATTAATTTCCTTTTTTAGAGAATAATACCAAATTTTTTAATTTAAACTGTTTATTGACCACAGTCAATGAATTAATCTCCAATTAATCTTAAAATACTTTAAAACAACAAAAGGAGTTAAAAATGTTCGGATTATTTGGAAATAAAAACAACACAAAACCTCAAGCTTGTGATTTACCATTTCTTTGCTGGCAATGTGAAATGAGCGCACCTGGTGGATGCGGTAGTCATGGGGAGAGCAAAGGTGTGTGTGGTAAAGATGCTACAAAAGCAAGACTTCAGGATTTAATGACTTATGGGCTAAGAGGGCTTAGTGCATATAGAGAGCATGCAAACGAGCTTGCAAGCACACAAGAAGATTTCAAAAAACTTAAAGAAATAGATGATGTAACAAGTGAGACTTTATATTTTACACTAACAAATGTAAACTTTAATTTTGATGAGCATATTAATCAACTTATGAAAGTTGGAAATGCTGGTGTTAAGGTAATGGATTTATTAAGTGATTTGCACACTCGTGCACTTGGTATTCCAAATCCAGTAGAAGTTACACAAAACAAGGCTGAGGGAAAAGGTATTTTAGTATCAGGTCATAACCTTGATATGCTTGAAAAACTTCTAAAAAGAATAGAAGAGAGAGGTCTTAGTGATGTGATAAATGTTTATACTCACTCAGAAATGCTACCAGCTCATGGATATCCTCATCTAAAAAAATATAAAAACCTAAAAGGAAATATTGGTAAAGCTTGGTATGACCAAACTGATATTTTTAGCAAATGGAATGGTACTTGTGTAGTAAATACAAATTGTATAGTGCCACCTGAAAAATCACCAAAAGTTAAAAACTATATAGATAGACTCTATACTTATAAAATTACAGGAGTTGAGGGTGCTAAAAAAATAGAAAATGATAATTTTGACCCATTAATTGACCATACTTTAGAGCTTCCAGACATTGAAGGTTTTGATAGTAATGAAAAAATTAAAACAGGACATCATTATAAAACTGTACTTGAAGCTTATGGAGCTAAAGTACTTGATGCGATTAAAGAAGGAAAATTAAAAAGAGTATGGGTAATTGCTGGATGTGATGCACCTGGCAAAAAAAGAGATTATTTTAGAGAATTAGCGCTTGCTGTTCCAAAAGACCATTTAATTATTACAAGTAGCTGTGGTAAATTTAGATTCAATGATGTTGATTTTGGTACTATTCCTGGAACTGACATTCCAAGATATATAGACCTTGGACAATGTAACGATAGTAATGGTGCAGTACATATTGCATTAGCTGTAGCTCAAGCTCTTGGAGTAGAAGATATTAATGAGCTGCCAGTTTCAATTGCTCTGATGTGGATGGAGCAAAAAGCAATTATTATTCTTTTAGCTCTTCTTAGTCTTGGAATTAAAGATATTTATATTGGACCAAATGCGCCACAATTTGCAAATGAAGATATTATTAATTTCCTTGTTCAAAACTTTAATCTAGGAGTAATTAGCGGAGATATTCACAAAGATTTCGGAAAAGAGCTTCAAGCAGGATAAAGCCCTCGCCCTCCTTCGTGGCTTTACCAAGAATAAAACTCTTTTATTTTTTCTTTGTCTATTACTTTTAACTTAGCACCTTCATTTTTTATTATTCCAAGCTCTTTAAATTTTTTAAGTTTTCTAGATAATGTTTCAGGCTTTATATTTAAAAGTGCAGCAACTGAATGTTGCTTAAGCTCTTCAAAAGCCTCTGGATTTTCATATATGAATTTAGCTATTTTTGTCTCAGTATCAAAAATTAAATTATCTTGAATAATTCCATCAAGATACTTCATTTTTTTAAGAAGTGAGCTCATAATCTGCATACAAACATCGCCTTTTTGCATAAATTTTTTAAATTTTTCAAATTCTATTTTTAAAATAACTCCATCACTCTCCATTGCACAATTAGCAGGATAAGGCATATTCTCAAAATTAGCAAGCTCAGCTATTAAAGAAACTGGATAGAATTTATGAATTATAAGCTCATTTCCTTTATTATCTACCTTATATACTCTAACGCTTCCTTCTATTAATAAATGCAAGTAATTTGGCTCTTCTTTTTCATAAAAAACTATATCATTTTTTTTTAATTTTTTAACAATTGTGAATTTTTTAATCTCTTTTATCTCTTCATCACTTAAGTTTTTAAAAAGGAAATATTTTTTTAAATCCATTATCTCCTCTTTTTTTATAATTATATCAATCTTAATCTAAATCAAGAAATTATTTTGATTTTTTTGATACAATCAAATAAAAAAGGATAAAAATGAAACTAAAAAGAGTAGCATTTGAGCCAATGAATCAAGTGCATGATAAAGAAATGATAATTTTAGAAAAACTTTTAAATGAGCTTAATGAAAATAAAGATATCACAAATACATTAGAAGAATTTATTGATGATGTAAAAGAGCATTTTTCATTTGAAGAAGATTTGATGCAAAAATATCAATTTTTTGCATATTTGCCACATAAAATGGAACATGATAGAATTTTAAATGAATTAAATAATTTAAGAGGAAAAACAAATAAAGAAATTAAACAATATCTAAATGAGCAATTTATACCATGGCTTAATCAACATATTGATACAATGGACACAGTTACAGCTGGATTTTTTAATATGGTAAATGCAAAGTAAGGAGAAGATATGAATTTTACAGAATATGTAGAAATAGATACATCTGCAAGAGCCTTATTACTACTTGCCTTTTCAAGTGAAAACAATGAAATAAAAATAAAAGTAGATGATAAAGAAGTAAAGGAAATTAAATTAAAACAAGATTTAATTGAATTTTTTACATGCAATGAAGATTATTCAAATCCTCTTGCACCAGAATTTAAAGTAGATATTTATTTTAATAATTACATTATTGAATATGAAGTTGTAGGAGATGATAAAGAAGAAGTAAAAAAATTTTGTGAATATATCAAATCAATTCTTATATGATTTGATATTTTTTCATCTCTTCTTCGCTTATCCCTTCAATAAGTCCAAGATTTTTAAGTTTTTCTATAACTTCTTTTGTAGTATCAACATCAGGTGGCCACTCTCTATTAAATCCATCAAGCTCATTTTTATTACTTCCATCAATTCCTATAACCTCATCTATCCACACATCACGCAGGGCATCAATATTATTTGTAACTCTCCATACAAGCATATAAGGATTATCTATCTCATCTGTATTTATAAAAACTACTATTCTTAAATGCTCTTTGAATTTTTTAATACTCTCAAAAATATCTTTTGCACTCTTTTTTTTATCAAATTTAATTACACAAATTGGATTTTTTGTATCAGTAAAGTATTGTTTAACATCTTCAATCAATGGCTCAACACTTTTTAATTTTTTTAATAATTCTTTATCTTTTAAGACATTCGGTGAAAAATCATCAGATTTTTCACTGCTAGTAGCATCTACTCCAAGTTTCCCACCCACTAACTCTTCTATGCTTGAGTGGTCAAGCTCATCTACAATTCCTTTTGATACTAAAATATTCTTAGGCTCAAAATTATTTAAAATATATCTTGTCAAACTCTCATAATCTCTAAGAGGTGGAGCTTTTTCATCTACAAAAATAGCGTGTTTTACAAAACTCATCTGCCCCACACCCCACAAAGAATGCATAATCTGTAAAGAATGACCTGGGTATCTTGGAGCAATTTTAGCTAAAATTAAATTATGAAATACTCCATTTTCTGGCATTGCATAATCAATTAAATCAGGTGCAGTAGTTTTAAGAAGTGGCAAAAATATCCTCTCAGTAGCATATCCCATATATTTGTCTTCTAAAGGAGGTTTTCCTACAACTGTAGCATAATATATTGGATTTTTTTTAGTAGTAATTGCTTCTACATGCATAAAAGGAAAAGGTTTTTTAAGTGTATAATATCCTGTATGGTCTCCAAACATACCTTCAATTTCCATCTCTTGCGGGTTGCAATACCCTTCAATTACTATATCAGCATCCGCTGGGACTTCAAGCTCATTTGTAATGCACTTTGTTAGTTTTGGATTTTTACCTCTTATAAATCCATAAAGCATCACTTCAAATATTCCTGGTGGCATAGGAGCAGTTGCACACCAAGTATAAAGTGGGTCTCCTCCTATTGCAATGCTTACTGGCATTAATTTATTTGCTTTTTTATACTCCCAAAATAGATGTGCAGAGTCTTTGTGAATTTGCCAATGAAGCCCAAGGCGTTTATCATCATAAACTTGAAGTCTATACATTCCAACATTTCTTATATTTCCATCAAGACTTTTTGTATAGACTTGCCCCATTGTAATAAATTTTCCACCATCCCTCTCCCAAGTCTTTAAAATTGGCAAATTACTAAGCTTAGCTGCTTCACCCTCATAAATATGATACTGACAAGGAGCATTTTTTATTGTTTTTGGAATAGTATTTTTTATTGCAAATAGCTTTCCAAATGCTTTTAGTTTTTCTGGTAATGTTTTTGGAGGTTTCATTTTTATAAGCTCTTCTATCTCTTTTGCTATTAAATCCAAATTTTTACCAAAAATAACTTCTAACACTTCTTCATTTGCAAATATATTCATTAAAACCGGAATATCATATTTTTTTCCATTTTCAACAGGATTTTTAAAAAGCAAAATTTTTGGATTTTTTTTCTTAGCTTCAATATATGCAAGATGAGGTATCTCAAGATTTACATCTAAAGGAGTATCGATTTCTTTTATATATGGTTTTAACATTTCAAGCATCTAAATTCCTTATTACAAATGTTAAAATAATTATAGTATTTACTACCTCTTTAAAGATATTTAATTTTAAATCATTATCAATATTTGTATCAGCAAGACTTAACATCTCAAGAGATTTAATTATTGCTTCTTTAATTTCTTTAGGATAAATTTTTAAAGCTTCTTTTATTTTTTGAGAGTCTTTTGAAAGTAAAACATCTTTTGGAATAAATATAGTAAAAAAAAGAGCTAAATTCTTAAAAGCTTTATTCAAATCCACTACTTTTGCAAAATCCTCAATAAATTTATCTTTTTCATTTAATACATCATTTTTTAAATAATCAAAAAACTCTTTTAAAATTTCTTTTTCTTTTTCATCTAATTCATAATTTCTCAAAATTTCCTCAATATCGCCATTTGTAGCAATTAAACTCATAAAAACAGCAAAAAACTCACTAATATCAGTATTATTTTTTTTAGCAATTTGCTTAGTTATTCTTAGAATTATTTTTTTCATTACTTTCTCCATTTTAATATAACTTTATTTAACTTTTTAAAAATTTTTAATTTAAAAAGATATTTTTTAGAATAAATTGCAAAATCAAAAAAAGGTGCAAGAGAATTTACAAGCTCATAATTTTTAATCCCTGCATACATTCTATTCTCTTTAATAGCTAATGCTATTTTTTTAAAATATTCTATCGTATCAATTGCATTAATAAAATATTTATTTTTCAAAAAAATATTGCTTCCTCCTGCCAAAATTGCTTTGCATCCTTTAATTTTTGCACTTTTTATTCTATTCAAAAAATACTCAAAAACATAGTCTTTATTAATGTCTACATATTTGTTATGTATTTTTGCAAAATTTATATAACAAATTAGATTTTTTTTATGCTTTTTTGCATATTGTAAAATTTTTAAATTCAACCTATTAAAATCTACTAAAATATTTTTTGCTCCTCCTAAATAGTAACTAATATATTTCCATTTCATTTTAGGCAGGTTTTTAAAAGTTTGAGGAGTTTTTGTAACTATAATCTTCCAAGGTCCATATGGTACATCCTCTTCATCTACAAATTGCCAATCAACTCTATCTACATCTTTTAATCCTAAATATTTTTTAATAGCAGGAGAAACATCTATACCAGCACCTGAGAGAAATTTATTTTTTGGTTTTTTACCTAAGAAAACATAATCAAAATCATCATATAAATTTGGACCTACATCTTCCCACTGCGCATAGGCAACTTTTACTCCATTTTTCGTATGTTTTATTATTTTTACCCATCTATTCTTACATATTGTTTTACCAGTATATTTTTTATACCAAGGAATCTTTTTTTGAGATGGTTTAACTTTCCCATTTGGATACAAATCATTATAAGGCAGCGCACAATAAAAAGGATTTTCATTTGGTATAAAATTTCTTGGAAAAAATTTTTTTCTTTTTAAAGGCGTATCAATTCCGCCATAATGCCAAAGCCACAAATCATCCCATGCGCTTTGGGTATTAGCTATAAATTTATTATTAGAGCTTGGCATTTCACCAATATAAAAATAAGTAACAACTATATCTTTATGCAAAGGATACGAAAAAAGAAAAACACTAATAAAAATAAATAAAATCCTCATTTAATTCTTTCTTAATAAAACTCCTGTTAAGTATAAAGAATTTGGTATATTAATCATATAAGGATGGTCAACATCTTGTTTTAGAAATTCAATAACTTCTAAATATGAATTGTCAATTATACTACTGCTTAGCGCTAAATCTAATAAATCTTTTTGATTAATAGAATGAGAGCAGCTAAAAAGTGCTAAATATCCTCCTTTTTCAAGAAGCTTTAGTGAATTTACTATTAAGTACTTCCATCCTTTAAGCGCATTTTTTTTAGCATTTTTATTTTTTGCAAAAGCTGGAGGGTCAATAATTATTAAATCATACGTATCTTTTTCTTTTTCTAAAAACTTAAATACATCGGCTCTAACTATTTCATAATTTTTAAGATTATTTAGCTCACAATTTTTTTCAATCAAACTGCAAGCACTTGCAGAAATTTCAACAAATTTAGTATATGAAGCATTAGCATATATTCCAAACCCCCCAGCATTTGCAAACAAATCTAATGTTTTTTTGTTTCCATACTCTCCTACAATTTTTCTATTTTTTCTCTGGTCTAAAAAAAAGCCTGTTTTTTGACCTGTAATTAAATTAGTTAAAAATTTTTTATCATTTTCTATTATTATAAATTCATCTTCAATCTCGCCATATAATTTTTGAGAAATAACTTCAAGCCCCTCTTTTTCTCTAATTTTATCACCTTTTTCATATATTCCTTTAGGATTAAGTAAATCTATTAAAATTTCAACTATTAAACCTTTAAAATTATCTATTCCTGCTGTATTAAAACTAGTTACTAAATATTCTCCATATTTATCTACAATAAGACCTGGCAAAAAATCCGCTTCAGAGTGAATCAATCTATATGAATTAGTGATTTTTTCTAAAGCTTTTCTTTTTTCAATTGCTTTTTTTATTCTCTCTTCAAAAAAATTTTTATTTATATCAACTCTCTCAAAACTAATTACTCTTGCGCTAATCTTACTTAAAGGATTAAAAAATGCAGTTGCGACATATTCATCTTTATAAACTAAATCGACTATATCCCCAGGATTACATTTAGGAGCGTTTAGTATTTCATTTTTATAAACCCAAGGAAAACGCTTTTTTAATTTCTCATAAGCATTTTTATCGATTTCAACCCTCATTAACTTCCTTTAAAATTCCATTTTTATCAATATATTCAATTAATCTTTTATAAGTATCATTACTGCTAAGAGTCTTTGCATCTCCTACAATAATTAATTTCCTTTTTGGTCTAGTTATAGCAACATTTAATCTTCTTAAATCATTTAAAAATCCAATTTCTTCATTTTCATTTGCTCTAACAAGACTTAGAATAATTATCTCTTTTTCTCTTCCTTGAAAACCATCTACACTTTTTACTTCAATTTTAATATCTTTTTCTTCTAAAAGTTTTTTAATATACTCTTCATGGTCTTTATATGGAGTTATTATACCTATAAATTCCTCTTTTGCATTAGCAGCTAAAAACTCTTCAACTAATCCTAAAACAAATTTTGCTTCAAGCGGATTATATTTTGAAGGAGAGCCTTTTTTTACTTTTTCTAAAAATTTACCTTTTGTATCAAAAAACACCATAGGCTCAAACCCACCAAAAGTTTCTAAATCTTTAATTCCTAAGTCTTTAATGGTAATATTTTTAATCTTTTCATAAGTTTTTACCTTGCATTCATAAAACTCACAACTTGGGAAATTATTGATTTTTTCATTCATTCTATACTGAATTTCAAGTGTATGAAAAGCATTTTTATAAAGTGCCATATATCTCTCAAACATACTAAATGCAAGCCTTTTATCATTGCTAAGAATAGTAGGAGGTAATTGCTTATGGTCTCCTGCAAATATAATCTGTTTTCCTTTAATATAAGGAATTAAACTACTTGGCTCCATTGCTTGAGCTGCTTCATCAATAAATACTACATCAAAATCCCTATCTTCTAAAAATTCTCCTCCAGCTGCAGAATTAGTAGCAAAAACAACATCAGCAGAATTTAAAATATCCTCCATTATCTCTTTTACAATCTCATTTTTTTTATCATAAAGCTTATTTATGTTTTGCTGGATTTTAATCCACTCAGCCATCTCTTTTATCCACTCAGCTTTTACTCCTCTTTTTCCTTTACCTTCTTTGGCTAAAGCTAAAATTTCCTCATCACTCATACCTCTTCTTCTAGATGGCGTTGGTTTTTTTGTGCGTTTATCTTGAAGATATTTTAAATCATCAATCTTTTTTATAAGTTTTTCTACTTCTTTATACCTTTTATCTCTTCTTATTTTCACATCTAAAGAGTATTTCACCAAATTACTCTCAATTTTTGCTGGATGACCAATTCTAACTATATTATATTCTTTTAATTTTTCTACCAAATTATCAACTGCAACATTACTATCTGCTGTTACTAAAAGCTTTTTGCCAATATGTTTTTTAATTACTTCTGCTAACGTTGTAGTTTTACCAGTTCCTGGAGGTCCATGAATTAAAAACACTTCAGAATTAATAGCTTTTTTTAATGCTTCATTTTGAGATTCATTTAAAATCTCGCTTTTTTCATCTACTTCTACTACATTTGGCTCTTTTTGACCAAGCAAAATCTTAACATCACTTCTAATTTCACCATTTTCAACTTTATCTAATGCTTTTAACATTCTTTTAAAAGTTATATCATTTACAAATAAATCTAGTCTATAAAGTTTACTTCTAAAAATTGGCTCTTTTGAATAGACTTCTATAAAATTTTTACCAACTGCACTAACTGTTGCTTCTTGATTAAATTTAAGCGGCTCGCCTTTACTTATTAATACAATATCTCCTACTTTTATTTGATGCTCTGGCATATTGTTTCTATTAAATCTATAAATTTTAAAATCTAAAAAATCGCCTACATATTTCATCCTAAGACCAAGTACAGCTCTTCCTCTTTTTTGTCTTTCAACTCCGCTTAGTCTTTTTATCTCCTCTAAATGAAACTTCTTCTCAGCTTCTCTCTCTTTTTCTATAAGCTCTGACCAATACTCTTTATACTCTTTTTCATTTTCAAATTTTAACTTATACAA
>Ga0256831_1000890_pt1 | contig 15847 bp, 17 predicted proteins | sample 132544metaG_FD_189087 | JGI IMG/M metagenome (GOLD analysis project Ga0256831, IMG submission 189087) | Hydrothermal vent microbial communities from Lau Basin, Pacific Ocean - 132-544 | ecosystem: Environmental > Aquatic > Marine > Hydrothermal vents | place: Pacific Ocean: Lau Basin | collected...
ATCCAAAGCGATGCGATCTACCTGCCGAATACCCCGTTGTGCGAGTTGGCGCGCAATTACAGTTAATTCTTCTGATACTAGATACGGATCGCCACTTCCCTTGACCGATAATGTGTTATCAGCATGATCAAAAAAGAAATCAGTACGAAAACGATACGTTTCACCCCAGCGGCTTAACGCCAGCCAAGCCGTTGCTAGTTTCACCGTAGAGGCAGGTACAAAGGATTGATTGGCACGCTTTGATTTTAATATTTGCCCATGACTATCGGTTACTAATAACCCAGCATTATGCAAATGGGAAAAGCGTGATAGTGCACTTTCTGCAAGGCTTAGCGAAGGTGTTATTAGGGCGAGAAAAAAGGTACTCAGTATTATTGTTTTTATTTTATTCATTTGTCTGTTTTTTTGTATTATTTAGGAAGGGTAATTGACAGTTGTTATTTGTTTTATATCCGATATATCTGATAGACGGTAGAGCTATAGATATTCATTTATTAAATTTCCGCACCCTTCGACTCCGCTCAGGGAGCTGCACCCTGAGCGGAGTCGAAGGATGCAATTATTTATGTGAAAAACTATATGTTGTCTAATCTACAAGGTCAATTGCGAAAATTTAACCTAGCACAAATACTCAGCAAATTTAATTAATTCTCAGTAATTAAGGATCATCTATCAAAATAGGCTAAAATTATCCTTTTCAAGGAGGTAATTATGTTGAAGAAAGTTGTGATGATTATACTATTGATAGCACTTGCAGTGGTTGCCTATTGGTATTTTGCAGGAATCAATAAAGCAGAGAAGGCATCTAATAAGGCTTCAGAGGAGGTCGTAGAGCTTAATGAGAACGAATCTCAAGCGATAGATATTTTAAATGATGAGATTATGCAAGATAAGTGTAAGGGTTTTGCTAAAGAGGATAGCGTTAAAGACGATAAACTAAAAGTATATATAGACTCTTGTGTTGAGCAATTGCGTGCAGAGGCGACAATGGTTGAGCCAGGTCTTGAGGGGCGATCTGCAGAGGAAATACAAACTCAATGTAGCGCATATGCGAAAGAAGATAAGGTGATAAAAGAAAAGCTAGAAGAATATATGGATCTTTGTGCTGAGCAGTTAAGGGCTGAAGATACGATGGTTGAACCAGAAGATGAGCAGGAGTCTGCTAGTAATGCTGAGGCACAAAATACAGTTGAAGCAGAGGCTAAGAAGGACGCTAAATAAGCCTTTAGGAAGTGCTAAGTTCCAAGCAATGATTCTACCTATCTTGCCCTTTTTCCCCTGCTATAGTTTTTCAGGCTACCAGTTTAAGGTGGGACAGTTCATGTTTCTGCTATTCACCCGCACCCTTCGACAAGCTCAGGAAGCGGTGTCCTGAGTCTACCGAAGGGCTAGTTCCCTGAGCTTGTCGAAGGGTGTGGGTTGTTTGCTATGGCTTTACTTGTCCTACCTGTAAGTTGGTAGCCGTTTTTCATTTAAATAATTTCCAAAGCCTTTTGGGGGCGGAAAAATGGAAATTTAATCTATGAACATTTATAGAATCATTACTTGGAACTTTCTAACGAAGATAAATTGTACGCCTTTTTGTTTTATCCTAGTGCTCGATTAAGCTGTGCAAAACTACTCGCTCTTTGGCTGGGAGTGATTTCTTTGCCAAGCTGATGTGCAACTTGGGTGATAGAGATAATACCCCGTACACAGTCACGCCCTTCATTATGCTGTAGTACCAGCAAATGATGGCGACGAGAATTTTCTAGCGCGGCTACTATATCGGCAACATTGGCTTTTTCAATCTCGTGTAGTGGAATAGCTTCCAGTTTGCTAATGGGTGTCATCATGTCTTGTGCTTCAATATCAGCACGGGAACAACCATTCTTAGTGACAAATAGCATCGGTTTTTCACCTAAAATATCATTGGATGTCACCAATCCTTTCAACAACCCTTGCTTATCACTAACAAATAACAAGCGCACGCCACAGGCAATCATTTTATTATTAATCTCTTCTAAGGAGGCACTCTGTTCTATCTGAAAGGGGGTAATAATTTTTAAATCTGTCATGACGCTGATTGCAGGGGAGTCTTCTGATATTCTTTTGCTCGGATCACGCTCGGGTGATACTAGGTTAACTCCTGATGGGACTTGCTTAGGTTGTAGACGATAGTTTATTTCTGCCATGATAATTCTCCTTTATTTTTTACTTAGATGATTTGTATTTACATACGTAGCCGCCTTTTTATAAGATGTTTAGCTTAATGTCCAATCAAATAGATTAAAAATTAGGAATTCTAGGATAAGCCAAATCATAGATTTTTATGTCCAACACTATTCTAGAAAATAGGCTATTGACATTAATTTCTCACTAACGGATAATCGCGCGCCTTGTGGGTATTGGAAAGTTTATCCATTCTGTGCCCCTCCTTGCTTTGTTGTTCCCCTCCTAGGGTTATATAACAGGGCTGTCTTAATCCAAAAGGAGAAGTAAATTGAGACATTACGAAATTGTTGTTTTGATCCATCCTGACCAAAGCGACCAAGTTCCTGCGATGATTGACCGCTACAAAAAAGTAGTTGGCGAGAGCAAAGGAAATATGCAGAGACTAGAAGACTGGGGACGCCGCCCGTTGGCTTACCCCATCGATAAGCTAAACAAAGCGCATTACCTGTTAATGAATATTGAATGTGATACGGACGCACTAAATGAATTAGAGCGTTTATTCCGCTTTAATGATGCTGTTTTGCGCAATTTGACCATGCGTACTGATGAAGCCGTTACTGATGCTTCTTTGTTAAGCAAAGAAAAGCAAGAACAACGTCCTAACCGTAACCAACGTAATAGACGCTAGTCGATCATTTCTAGCCATCACTAAAGGTACCACACTATGTCACGCAACTTTCGTCGCCAAAAGTTTTGCCGCTTCACAGCAGAAGGCGTAAAGCAAATAGACTATAAAGATCTTGATACATTAAAAGCCTATATCACAGAAACAGGCAAAATCGTACCAAGCCGTGTTACAGGAACTAAAGCAAAGTACCAGCGCCAGTTAGCGACCGCTATTAAACGCGCCCGCTTTTTAGCACTACTTCCTTACACAGATCAGCACAAGTAAGTAAATGAAATTAATCTAATAATTTGCGCAGGGTGTTTTGAACTTCTAAGCGGTTATACGCTGAACGTTGAGAAATAAAGTACTATACCCCGCTTGTTTGGGTAGCTGCAAATAATTAGTTTAACGTTGAGAACCTACTTGGAGTAACTAATAATTTAAGAAGAACTCGTTATGGCCAGCTTTATAATGGCAGGGCGTGGACAGGCTGCATTTTTTGTTATCCTCTCCACCCTCTTATCACTCATACTTCCCCCTGTTGGGTTGTTTAGTGCTGCCGCCATTGCACTTATTACCTTAAGAATTAGCTGGCAACAAGGACTACTGTACACATTTTTAGGTAGCGTTGTATTAGCAATCGTCAGCTATCTGCTTAAGCAAGATGCGCCATTAGGTGTTATTGCAGGTTTGATAGCATGGTTGCCGATTGTTATTTTCGCCACCATTCTCTCGCAAACAGGCTCGTGGCAACGCACATTACAGGCGCTCTTAGCGGTCACTATACTAGGCGTTTTATTGTTTCACGCTTATCAGCCTGAACCAGAACAGTTCTGGGAAGCAACGCTAGGACAACTAAAGCCAATGTTACAAGAGGCTTACAAGCTTAGTAGTAGCGAAGCAGATGAGTTGATTCGGTCAATGGCTGGTTGGATGACAGGCGTATTTATCGCTGCAATAGCCGTTACGGTGGCGCTCTCACTGGTATTAGCACGCCATTGGCAAGCGATGCTTTACAATCCAGGTGGTTTTGGTGAGGAATTTCGCCAACTACGCATCGGTAAAGTGTTTGCTTTGATAATCGTCATCTGCATCGTACTAGCGATTGTAATGCGTAGCAGTATAGCCATAGAGATACTGATAATTGCAGTGGCTATTTTTATGTTACAAGGCATAGCGCTAGTGCATAGCATTGTGCATCAACTTGAGATGAAGGCAGGCTGGTTAATAGCACTTTATTTTCTACTTTTTATCCTGCTGGCGCAAATGTTTGTATTATTAGCTGCTTTTGGCATTATCGACAATTTCGTGGATTTTCGTCGTAAACTTGCCAAAACTGATCAACAATAAATTTAGAGATTTCGTTTAGTCGTCATCTCATTCAAGAAAACAGGTGAAAACCATGCAAGTAATTTTAATGGAAAGAATTGATAACCTAGGCGCATTAGGCGATATCGTCGCTGTACGCTCAGGTTATGCACGTAATTACCTTGTGCCACAGCGCAAGGCTAAAATAGCAACCAAGACTAATCTTGAAGAGTTTGAAAAAATTCGTGCTGAATTAGAAGCTGCGGAAGCAAAAGTCGTAACCGCTGCACAAGAACGTTGTGATGCGATTAATAATTTAGAAATCCAAATCACCGCCAATGCAGGGCCTGAAGGCAAACTATTTGGCTCTGTCACAGTACCTGAGATTGCAGTAGCCATTACAGAAGCAGGGCATGAAGTCGGCTCTAAAGAAATCCGTATGCCAGAAGGTCCAATTCGCATGATTGGTCATTATGAGGTCGGTGTTCACTTCTATTTAGACATTGATGCTGTTGTTAAAGTAGCAGTCGCTAATGAAGATGGTGAAACTGAGCCTAAAATCATTGCTCCAAAAGAAAGCATTGGAACAGGCGATACTGATGAGGATGATGAAGGTGCAGTAACTCGTCCTGAAGCGGAAGCTGAGACTGAAGAAGTAGCAGAAAAAGAATAAGTCCTGCTTTTTAGTTGAGGTTGGATAGTCCATAGTCACCACTATTATCGATGTATAATAGTGGTGATTTTTTTATTGGAAGATTTGCTATCCTTAACTGTCCCGCTTTAAATTGGTAGCCCAACTATGCGCCTCTTGAGATACTCCAATCAGGAACAAAAAATCAGCGCAATATAGGTAAATTCATTACTTGGAACTTCTTTAGGACTACATGCAAGCATGTCACTCATTGAATTGACGCTAAATAGATTTCATTAGGCTTCGGCAACCCCTCTAAAAGGATAATATTGCTGCAATATAGGGATACTTATTAGCCAACTAATATCTCAATTAAATACTTTACATATACACCGTTCGTCGGCAAAATAGCGCATCTTTGTTGATTAAATATCTCCCATAGCACTATATCTATGGATAAAAAAATTATTTATACACAATGTCCCCATTGATTTTCCTTTAGTTTATTTATTTCAAGGTTAATCATACGTTAATCTTTTATCTACTTGATTAATAACTAAAAACATAAAATTCAATAGTTTTAAACTAATTATAATATCTTAGTAAAGACAAGCATTTAAGTGTCTTTTACTCATTCTATTCACAGAGTTATCCACAGGCTTGTTATAATAAGTGGGTCACTTATGAAATGAGGTAAAAACTAAGCATTTTTAAAGAGACACTCCCCCTCATCTTCCATCGTAATTTGATGCGTTTTATGGCTACCAACTTAAGGCGGGACAAGTCACGTCATGGCAAATAACCTGCACCCTTCGACAAGCTCAGGGAACTAGCCCTTCGGTAGACTCAGGACACCGCTTCCTGAGCTTGTCGAAGGGTGCAGGTGAATAGCAGAAACATGAACTGTCCCGCCTTAAACTAGTAGCCCGTTTTATTCCGTTGCTCATCACTTGGGATTATCAGATAGCAGGCTGGATTCCGTAAAAAGTGATGCCGTGATAGGAAAGCGCTTCAATCGCTGGTGTGAGGCAGAGGATGAGATTCCAGAAGTTCAAGAGCAATGCCAGAACTATCTTTACCTTGAAATTATCTACTCACGTAACTATAGACATTCACTTATTAAATTTCATATTGATGACTAAGGAACGAGCACGAAACAACTTCCCGATCTCTAACTTGCTTTTTTATCCCAGCTTGGATGATCTCATTCGTTGCGTAGAGTGACTATGCGCCTTTTGATGTACTCCAATCAGGAGCAAAAAATCTGCGCAATATTGGTAAATTCATTGCTTGAAACTTCCTAATTAAGCTGAATCCGCTGACCCCAAGGCACTTTGCCTTTGCCCTTAACCAGCCAAATTACTTGATAACTAGGTGCATAAGCAGGAAAATCTCCCTGCGTATCGGTAAAATAAATCACAATATCAGGCTGCCTATCCTGCTGCTGCGCCCAGTTAAAAACAGGACGAAAATCCGTTGTACCACCGCCCGCAATTTCCTCAGGCAGTGTTGCTTCCTCCCAAGGCTCAAACATACTAGGAAAGCCTTCCACGATCTCAGAATCACAAGCAATCAGCGTAATTCGTGCGCGCATTTGTCCCTTGATCGCATTGATTTCTGATAGGCATTCATTGAGCTCTTTATCACTGACTGAACCACTGACATCCAGCCCTACCAGTACATTGACCTCACTGCTTTTTAAGGTAGGATAAATAGCAGGATCACCACGTCGAGTTGAAGGGCGCATATAACTATAATCATCGCGCGCAACAGAAGTCATATAACGTGCGAGTAATGCACGCCAAGGTAAACGGGGTTGCATCAGTACGTCTACCAAACGTTTCATCACGCCACTCAATTTTCCTGCTTGCTCTGCTTGTTGTGCAGCTCCTGCCATGCGTTGCTGCCATTGAATACTTAGCTCCTCCGCTGCGGCTTGATCTAAAGGAGGAGGGGGTGCTGTATTACCGCCTGCATTCTCATCAAACTCCTGTTTTCCCGAGCCTTTTGAGTTTTTATTATCAGGGTCTTTATCCTTACCATTAGATTTTCCCTGTTTAGGAGGTGGATTGTTTTTACTCTGCTGATCCAGTGGATTCTCTTCTTGATCCTGTCCTCCGTCCTTAGGATTATCTTGTTTATCATAAAGATGCTGATCCATTGTTTCACTGTGATCATTGTCGCTCAGTAAAGGATAAATCTCCTCCGCTGACATTCCCTTATATTGTTTTAATACCATTACATTAGGTGGAGGAGTTAATCCATCTGCAATAAGAATAGGATTGATCGCATAATCACAAGCAAGATCCCAACGATGTTTAACTCGATGCTCCTTCCGCGCAAAATGCGATAAAGCACAATGCAATGCCTCATGAGCTAAAACAAACTGCATCTCTGTGGGGTGTAGTTCTTCAATATACTCTGGATTATAATAAAATTTTCGTGCATCAGTCCCTGTGGTTTTGCACCATTCAGGACTGGCTTCTTGCAAAGGTAAACGTAAAACTAAAGCGCCAAGAAAGGGTTTATCTAAGATTAATTTAGTACGTGCGCTGGCTATTTTTTGTAGTATTTTATTGTTGCTCATAGAGGAACTATTCACTATAGATGTTCATTTATTAAATTTTTGCAGGAGTCCAAGCTGTTAGCTTGTGCGAATCACACAAAACAAGTTTAACACTCCTTAAAATTGGGATACTAAAGTATTCAGTAAGGAAGTTCCAAGCAATGATTTTACCCATCTTACCTGCCCTTTTTGCTCCTGCTTGAATCATTTCAATCGTTGCGTAGAGCAACTATGCGCCTCTTGAGATGCTCCAAAGATGCTCCAATCAGGAATTGCTATGCCCCTTGGGTATAAAAAATAAGCGCAATATAGGTCAATTCATTACTTGAAACTTTCTAAGATTATATGGCTACCAACTTAAGGCGGGACAAGTAACGTCATAGCAAACAACCCGCACCCTTCGACAAGCTCAGGGAGCTAGCCCTTCGATAGACTCAGGACACCGCCCCTTCGGTAGACTCAGGACACCGCTTCCTGAGCTTGTCGAAGAGTGCGGGTGAATAGCAGAAACATGAACTGTCCCGCCTTAAATTGGTAGTCGATTATATTTTTATCATCTTCAATTCAAACCCTTGTCAGAAAAGCCTGTTGCCAAGCAGGATGTTGTTGAATCAATTGCAAAGCATCTTGCAACAATGTCTTACCAGGGTCTTTACGAAACCAAGTTGATAAACCAGAAGGATGTGGCAAGGGAATTATATCAACCGCAAATTCACCAAGTTGCTGTGAATGTTGTTTGCCAACAACATCCGTTAGTAGTTTAAATTCAAGGTACTGTTCCATTGCTAGTTTTCCAATAGGGATAATTAATTGTGGTTGAATAAGTTGATATTCCTGTTGTAACCACTGCGAGCAATTTTTTATTTCTTGCTTATTCGGTACTCTATCGCCACCGCCTTTGGGATTTTTACCAGGAAAGCAACGACACACCGCTGCCATATACACCTGCTGGCGATAACTTTCCTCATCCACACCAATGGATTCAAACCATTGGAATAAGGTTTTCCCCGCTGTCCAGCCAAACGGACGTTGTACTTTGCCCTCATGACGACCTGGAGCTTGCCCAACACTCATTATTGCTGATGTAGAGGGTTCGCCAATAATCACAGGTGCAATCATATCAGAGCAGAGAGTGCATTGGCTTAGCTGCCGTTGGTGTTGGATTAGTTTTTTCAGGTCATTAGCGGACACAAGAAGCCAACTTGTTTTCGCGATAGGTCGCTTCACCTGCTGTAATGGAGGGTCTGACCTGCATACACCAATTAGACTGAGGAGCAAAAGCAGAGCTCCAGCGATTTGCCGTATCGCCAAGATTAAAACCACAGCGGTACTGATTATTACGCCTTGTCTGATGCGTTGCCACCGAAGCATATAAATTACAATAAGCTCGATTAACACGTTGCCCTTTGAGCTTTTTAGCCAGTTGGATAAAACGGTGATAATGTTGTGTTGCCTTGCGACCCGAAGGAGTACGTGCTGCTTGCACTCTGCTAGGTTGTTGATTCCTTGCTACACAGGAAGCCAACTTAGTTTCACGAAACTTGGCTTCTCTAGAGGTTGCATGAGCGCTGGCTTTCATACACCAATCAGACTGCGGTGCAGCGGCTCTATTCCAAGGACTACCATAGCTTCCTACATTAAAACCACATTTGTACTGTAGGCTACGATTGGTTTGATGCACCGCCAACGAGGCGTATAAATTACAATAATGCCGATTCACCTTTACCCCCTTTAGCGTATCGGCCTGTTGCATAAAGTGGCTATAATTAGCCGTTGCACCACGTCCTAAAGGGGATTGGTAGTTTTTATGACGTGATCTATTTTTCGCTCTTCGACTATTGCAGTCTCTGCCTGCTTGTTGGCAACCTGTATTCCATCCTCTTGTGACAGCAGCAACACGTTTATTGGCATCAGGGTGGGTGGAAAACGCTTCCTTTTGATGTACTTTAAGAATGCGTATGAGTGCTTGAGTATTGTTTAGAGAAGCCCCCATAGTAGCCAAAACTTTGCCCGCAAACTGATCTGCCTGTAGTTCATATTGCCTCTGTATTGACAGGCGTTTCCATTTTGGAAGCCTTTTTAGACCTTCCATTGTATCCGTATGTCCGAGTATATGATGTCCAATTTCATGTGCTAATACGGTTATTTTCCCCCAATGCATCTCACCTGATTGATCCGCCAACTGGTTTAAATAAGCAGGATCGTAGGCAATAACACGTCTATTTTGGTAAATCACCGCAGCTGCATTGGACGAATCGGGCAGACGACAAACATTATACTTTTGGTGTATATTGCCTATGGTTAAAATGCGATCAATCATATTCTGAATTAAAGACTCAGCATTTTGTAGTTGCAATGTATTACAGTTAAAGCGTGAGTCTGAGAAAGCGATATTGGATGTGCTGAGTAGCAATACGCCTAGTAAACAGTATTTTAGAGTATTCATGCGTAGACCTAATGGTTTGTGTAAATGTGTATAGGGGGAGCATAAATATAGACTATATTTTGGTATCCTTCAGTTGCTAGGTAGCACTTTTTATAAACAGGAATGTAGGATTTATCTTAGGAACGTGCATGGAATAATTTCCCGAAGTTCTAACGCAGAATTTTTATTTCAGATTGGATGAACTCATGAGGCGCATAGTTACTCTACGCAACGAATGAAATCATCCAAGCTGGGATAAAAAGGCAAGTTATAGTTTTTCACATAAATAATTGCACCCTTCGACTCCGCTCAGGGTACAGTGCCTTGAGCGGAGTCGAAGGGTGCAGAAATTTAATAAATGAATGTCTATAGAGATCGAGACGTTGTTTCGTGCACGTTCCTTAGAGCTTTCTTATTCAATCTAAAACCTAAAGCTAGATTGGGTCGTTGCTCCTTGTAGTGGGTCTAGTTCCGTTGCAAATAAATTACTGCGAATATACTTCCCATCAGAATTTACAATCAACATTGCATATTGCAAAGCCCCACTGCCTACCGTGATATACAATCGACCTTCAGGCTTTAATAACTGTTCAAATAAGGGTAAATATTCGGGTATTGAACCTGTTACTGCAATAACATCATAACGCTTATCTAAATCTAGGTTTTGTAATGCATCTGCTTGTTCAAGAATAACATTGGAGATATTTTGTGCGGCAAGGCGTTGCTCTGCTGTTGCAATGAAGTCCTCATGTAGTTCAACCGTAAAAACCTCTTTTGCCAAATTCGCCATACAAGCAGTAAGATAGGCGCTACCCGTACCAATTTCCAAGCAAATATCATCATCTTGTATCGCTAGCTCTTGTAAGATGCGCCCTTCAACTCGCGGGTGCATCATTGACTCGCCATGTCCGATAGGTAATTGAATATCCGCATAAGCAAGTGATTGCTGTGCCTCTGAAACAAAAGCGTCACGCGGTAGATCCATCATAACTTGTAATACGGAGTGATCTAAAACATCCCAAGGGCGTATTTGTTGTTCGATCATATTAAAGCGTGCTTGTTGCATATTCATAATTATTTACCTTGTATTATTATCTGTGACAGCCCCATGCGCCCAGTAAATTTGTACCTTAGCCTACGAATTAATGGCGATGATGGCAAGTATAATTACCTATATAAAAACTATCTAATTGATCCTGATTGTTTCTACGCTTATTATTCACGCCTTTTTAGATTGTTGCAAAAAGAGTAATCATCATGGCAAAACAACGTAAAGCACTTTCCCTAATCTCAGGTGGTTTAGACTCCATGTTGGCAACAAAAGCGATGTTAGAACAAGGAATCCATGTTGAAGGGGTGAATTTCTTCACGGGTTTTTGTGTTGAAGGACATACACAGGCTTTGCGTAAAAAGAAAAATAAGAAACCTAAGCGCAATAATTCATTATGGGTCGCAGATCAACTGGGTATTAAATTACATATTGTTGATATTGTAGATGAATATAAAGATATTGTGATTAATCCTAAGCATGGTTATGGCGCAAATTTAAACCCCTGCCTTGACTGCAAAATCTTTATGGTCAAAAAAGCGCAACAATGGATAGAAGAGCATGATTTTGATTTTATTTTTACAGGGGAGGTGATTGGGCAACGACCTAAATCCCAACGTAAAGAAACTATGCCGATCATTTCAGCAGAATCAGGCGCAAATGATTTACTGGTGCGTCCTCTTTGTGCTAAAAATCTCCCTGCCACCAAGCCTGAACGCGAAGGTTGGATTGATCGTGAGCAATTATTTGATTTTTCAGGACGTAGTCGTAAGCCGCAAATGGCATTGGCAGAGAAATGGAAGATTGATGAGTATGCACAACCCGCAGGTGGTTGTTGCTTCCTCACCGATCCTAATTATTCTGACAAACTTAAGGATCTATGGGCGCATCGCGGTGATAAGTATTATGAATTGGATGATATTATGTTGCTGAAAATTGGTCGGCATCTACGCCCTAGCCCTCATTTTAAAATGATTGTATCGCGCGAAGAGGGGGAAACCCGTTTTTTAGAAGGCTATCGAAAGCAGTTTATTTATATTAAAACCGCCAGTCACCCAGGGCCGATGACGTTATTGGATGGTGAAGATATTTCTGCTGAGGATATTTATCTAGCGGCTTCCATTGCAGCGCGCTATTGTCAAGGGCGTGATGAAGACGAAGTAACCGTGTTGGTCGGACAATTAGGCGAAGAACCTAGAGAAATGCAGGTAGTGCCTAAAAAAGCAGATGAGATTGAAGCAGGCTGGTTGCTTTAATTTTTATATCAAATAAATTCTAAGTGAAAAAACGATAATGATACAAAAATTACAATTATTAATGCAGGGCAAATTATTTTGGTTTGCCTTAATTTTGCTCGGTATTGCATTTGAGGGTGTGGCTGTTTTTTACCAATATTATATGGAAGAAGCACCTTGCATCTTATGTATTCATTTTAGATTATTGGTTGTTTTGTTGATTGTTTTTGCCTTTATTGGGTTGCTGTTAAGGTTGACAAAAGCAGGGTTAATGACCTCATCCTTTTTATTATTATTTACCTTTGCGGGCATGCTAGAACGCTCTTATCAACTATTGGGAACAGAGCGTGGTTTTATTAAGGGGGAATGTGCTGCTACTCTAAACTTTCCTGCTTGGATAGCGGTCGATAAATGGATGCCTTCTTTCTTTATGCCTTGGACATCTTGTAGCTATACACCTAAATTATTATTTGACATTACAATGGCTGAAGCATTGATGGTGTTTTCTGTGATGATGGTTTTATTGGCTATTGGGATGTTAGTGGCTAGTTTTCGTCGCTAGTACTCCAACCACGTTATATTGTTCCTGCTTTTTGTACTGCTTTAAATCAATAGCCATTTATTTTGTCTGATTGCTTATGTGCTGGTATAGCACATAAATACCAATAAAAAATGCCGTAGAAATACCATAGATATGTGAATCTGTAGACACTGGCACACCGATTAAATCAGCATTAAGTTGCCCTGTATTATGTAAATGATCCCAAATAATTTTTACAGGAATAACAATAATGATAGAAACCCCTGTTATAAAGTCTTTGTCTACCAGCGCATAAAAAGCCCCAACTATAAATAACCCATAAAGTGCACCTGACAAACCTGCGTACCAATAAAGCTCGGGGTTCAAAAAATAGAGTCCAAGACCCACGCCACTGATTAAAATCGCTAAAGAGAGCATCAGTTGTATTGCATTGATTAGCTCTTTAAAGATAAAAACAAATAGCCAAAATCCTGATAAGTTCAATCCTAAGTGGGTGTAATTACTGTGAATCAGGTTTCCCGTCCAAATTCTCCACAGCTCTCCTTGCTGTATGTTTTCTCGTAAAAACAACAAGTCATTCTGTATAAATTGCAATAATATCAATGCTATACTAAATACTATACTGGTGCTTATAAGTTGTGATGGCATGGTGAATTTCTTAAAGTTTGTTAATAGAGGTGCATATACTTTTCGCTTTAAGTTTGATTATGACAAACTTAAAGCATCTAATGAAAAATAAAGGAAAGGTTATGAATATTGGTCGTCAATATAGCGCAAAATCAATGTCGCTATCGAGTAAATCAGGTATGCAAGGTTTTACCTTGCTTGAAGTGATGGTGGTTGTGGTTATTATCGCGGTAATGGGGGCGATGATTGCGCCTAAAGTGATTGGAAATATTGAGGAAGCGAGAATTTCGACAGCAAAATCTGATATTACGAATATAAAAAATTCATTGAAACTTTATAAAATGAAAAATATTCAATATCCAAGTACGGATCAAGGTTTGGAAGCGTTAGTATCGAAGCCTAGTGGTGATCCTGAGCCGAAAGCATGGAGTAAAATGCTGGATAAAACTCCTGTTGATCCTTGGGATAATCCCTATAAGTATTTAAGCCCTGGTTCACATGGAGATGTTGATATTTACTCTTGGGGACCTGATGGTCGTCAAAGTGATGATGATATTGGTAGTTGGGATTCGAAGAATTAATTATCTCATGCTATCTCCAAGCTCCATTAGGACAAGACAGTCTGGTTTTACTCTTATCGAAATTATGGTGGTGGTGGTTATCGTGGCAATCCTCTCATCCGCAGTTGTGCCGATGATGTCTAAAACGACGGATGACTTGCTAGCAGAACAAGCGGATCGTTTTGTGGCGTTGATTAAATTAGCACAAGATGAAGCCATTTTGCAATCGCGCCAGCTTGGTTTACAAGTTGATGCACAGCGTTATTCTTTTCTGCAACGTGAAGATAAGAGTAATAACTGGGTTCCATTTAACGATGGTCCTTTTCGGCCGCGAAAATTATCAGCGGGCACTAAAACCGCCCTCTTTTTGGATGAAGTGGCTATTTCATCATTGACTAAACAAGCGCTTGATGCGGAGGGTAAGCCGAAGATAAAACCACAGGTGTTTATTTTGTCCAGTGGTGAAATGACTCCTTTTCGCTATGAGCTTGCATTTTCTACAGGTAGTCGTTTCAAGATTATTTTTGATGCCATAGGCACCAGTAAAATAGAAAAAGTAGAAGGTAAGTAATGAAATGAGCGCATCAGCATGCAAAGGTTTTACGTTAATTGAAGTGATGGTGGCATTGCTAATTATTGCCGTTTCCCTCAGTGGTGCGGTAAAAGTGATGGGTAATGGTGCGCACAATGCATCGCTTCTTTCTCAGAAAACCTTTGCCCAGTGGGTAGGATTGAACCAGTTAACGGCGGTTAAATTAAAAGGTACTTGGCTAAAAACAGGTGAGTCAAAAGGTAAGACGGAAATGGCAAACCAAAAATGGCAGTGGGTGCAAAAAGTGATTAAAACTGAAATTGATAACGTTAACCGTTTGGAAGTTTCGGTTTACTCCATGCCAAGAACTAGAGGAGATAATCCACAAGCCACCGTTGTTGGATTCTTTGCAAAACCATGAAAATATCCCCTCAATCTCCAGTATTAGGCTTTACTCTTCTTGAATTGCTAATTTCAATGGTAATTTTTTCTACTATGTCATTAATGGCTTATGCAGGTCTTAATAGCGTATTAGTCAGTAATCGGGTGACGCAAGAGCAAGAAGAAGCGTTGAAAGGATTGCAACGCACCATGATGTTTTTGGAAAAAGATATACGTCAATTAGCGACTCGTCCACGCCATGCAGACTATGGTGAATCTCTGGCGGCTTTACAGACAACGGACTTGGAATTAACCGCGGTATTAGAATTTACTCGCCAAGGTAACCCTAACCCCGCAGAAAAAATGCGTAGTTCATTGCAACGTGTTCGCTATGTGTTGGATAAAGGAGAGTTGCAGCGTTGGGCATGGTCGATAGTGGATCATTTAGATGCTAAACCGATTAAAATGCCCTTAATGACGGATGTGGAGAAGATAGGTTTTCGCTTTTTGGCGGCTAATTTACAATGGCAGACAGATTGGGTTGTAGCGAATAAAGCAACATTACCCAAAGCAATAGAAATCACTATAAAGCACAAACAATGGGGGGATATTAAGCGTTTAATTTCGGTTTATTGAATCGTTATAAAAATAAATTAGTATAGTGGTATATACTAATATTATGTGTATTTATGCTTGTCTTTTATCTCTGCAAACTATAGTTTTATTAATTACTTATTTTCAATTCAAACTTTTTGTTTAAATCTTTTCGAAAGCGTTGAAATGCCTATTCACATGCGTTCATGTACTTAAATTGCCTAGCTTTCCATTCTGGAAAAAGCTATAGTCGGCAACAAGCTAGGATGCCTATTAAAATAATACAATAGTATCGCATCAATCTGCAAAATTAGGGTGGAGCCATTATTTGCAGTTATTCCTAAGGGCTGAGGACTTAATAAGATAAAAAACTAACCGAAGATTTTTTATTCCTGATCATTCGATCTCAAGATTTAGCAGAGTTAAAGCGAAACTTAACCGCTTTAATAGGCGCATAGCAGGGCTACGCAACAATTGAGATCGGATGATCAGGGGTAAAAAGGCTCTCGATAGTTTCGTGTATTATTGAGTTCCCAGTCCTAAATGTCGTCTGACATACTCAATATCCACTTATGGGA
>Ga0256831_1000891_pt1 | contig 15832 bp, 5 predicted proteins | sample 132544metaG_FD_189087 | JGI IMG/M metagenome (GOLD analysis project Ga0256831, IMG submission 189087) | Hydrothermal vent microbial communities from Lau Basin, Pacific Ocean - 132-544 | ecosystem: Environmental > Aquatic > Marine > Hydrothermal vents | place: Pacific Ocean: Lau Basin | collected...
GGCTTGGGGAAGCCAACCACTCCCACCTGCAGCCAACACATCCGACGCGCTCGACAAACGGGGAGGCACTTGGCCTCCCCGTTCGCCGTTGGACAAGAGCCTCAGCATTCGCTGTGACCGCAACTGTAGCAGCGACGACATCCTTCGGTGTAGACCATCGTCGGCTGGCCGCAGACGGGGCAGAGATCGCCGGTGGGGAAGAGCGCCTGTTGCACGACGGGCGGCTCCTCGAAGGCGGGGGCCTCCTCCTCGTCCTCGTCTTCATCGGCAGCCTCGTATTCCTCCAGGTAGGTTTGGATGGCGCGGGCGACGCCGTCGGGGAGGCTGAGGACGCGGTTGTGCCCGAAGCCTAAGGGCCGCCCGCCGCCGATGCCGCGTAGCTGGGCCGTAACTTCCTCCAGCCGGTCGATCGGCTCCATCGCGGAGGGGAGCCGCAGGACGAGGGAGATGAGCCTGCCGATGGCTTCGGCCATCGCCGCCGTCTCCGAGCCGGCCTTGGCGACGTTGATGAAGACCTCGAAGGGTTGGTCGTGCCCGTTGCTGTTGATGGTGATGAAGGCCGCGCCGACGGGGGTCGGCATGCGGTAGGTGCGCCCCACGAGCCGTGGTGGGCGGGGCCGAATGGTGGGGCCTTCCCACGGCTTGAGCTTCGGCGGCGTGCAAGGTTCCTCCTCCGTTGCCTCTCCTGCGGCCTCGTCAGATGGGGCCGGAGCCTCGCCGTTCTTTGCCTTGCGCGTCGCCTCCGTCTCCAGTACCTCGTGTTCACGGGAACCGGCCACGTAGACGGTCAGCCCCTTGCAGCCCAGCTTCCAGGCAAGCTTGAAGGCATTGGCAACATCCTCTTCCGTCGCATCGGCGGGGAAGTTGATCGTCTTGGAGATGGACGCATCGACGAAAATCTGGAGGGCCGCCTGCATGCGGACGTGCCCTTCGGCGGGGACGTCGGAGGCGACGACGAAGACGCGGCGGATGGCTTCCGGCACCTCCTCGACCTGCTGACAACTGCCGGTGAGGGCGACTTGCTCGAAGATGGCCTCCCTGGTCGCTTCATCGAGGTCGGTCTCTTCCAAGGCGCGGGTGAAGGCCTTGCTGACGTAGCGCAGCGGGATGATGCGATCGGCCTCGTGGACGTTGCGCGTGTAGGCCAGAGCGAAGACCGGCTCGCAGCCGTAGCCCTCGGCTCCGGCGACGGTGGCGATCGTCCCCGTGGGGGCGATGGTCAGTTGGGCCGCGTTTCGGATGCCGTGTTGGCGCAGTCCCTCCAGGACGCGCTCCCAGTGGATGGGCGGGCGTCCCCAGTCGTGGCGAGGTTTGCCGCCGAGCCATTCGGGCCAGGCAGGCGGTCTCCACGTAACGTGGTCCGGATCGTAGACGCTGCCCTTGATGGTGGCGAAGGGACCGCGCCGGGAGGCCAGGTCGATACTCGCCAGCATCGCCTCGTAGCGGATGAATTCCATCAACTGCGCGGCGATCTCCTGTCCCTCCTCGCTGCCGTAGGGGATGCGCATATGGAAGAGGAGATCGGCCAGCCCCATGATCCCCAGCCCGATGCGGCGCGAGCGCTGGGCGGCTTCCTTCAGTTGCGGGACGGCGGGCACGTACCCGTTGGCCTCTACGACGTCGTCGAGGAAGCGCACGGCCAGATGGACGGATTCGGCCAGCTTGGCCCAATCGACGGTGGGGCGACCGTCCTCCGTGTGGGCGAGGTGGCGGGCGAGGTTGATGGAGCCGAGGCAACAGCTTTCGTAGGGGAGGAGGAACTGCTCCCCGCAGGGGTTGGTGCTTTCGTAGCGCCCCAGGTGCGGGACGGGGTTGTCGCGGTTGGCGGTGTCGAGGAAGAGCATGCCCGGTTCGCCGTTGCGCCATGCCTGGTGGACGATCTTCCGGAAAAGCTCGCGGGCGCGGACCTGGCGATAGGTCTTGATGGGAATGCCGGCCTCCTCTGCATCCTCCAAAGTGCCGTGGAAGGTGCGGTATTTGGGATGGAGGACATCGGGAAAGCGGAGCGGCCACATCTCGTCCTTCTCCACCGCCTCCATAAAGGCATCGAGCATCCCCACGGAGATGTTGAAGTTGGTGATAGCGTTCTCGTCGGTCTTGCTGGTGATGAAGCTTTCGATGTCGGGGTGGTCGATGCGCAGGACGCCCATATTGGCTCCGCGACGTGTCCCCCCCTGGGCGATCTCGCCGAAGGCGACATCGTACACGTGCAGGAAGCCGAGCGGCCCCGTCGCTTTCCCCATACTGCTCTTGACGAGGGTGTCCTTGGGGCGCAGGCGCGAGAAGGAGAAGCCGTTACCGCCGCCGGTCTGCTGGATGAGGGCGGCATCGCGCAGCGTCTGGAAGATGCCTCCCTCGATGCGGCCCATATCGTCTTTGATGGGGAGGACGAAGCAGGCGGCGAGCTGTCCCAGCGGCGTGCCCGCACCGGTGAACGTCGGCGAGTTGGGGATGAAGCGCAGGTAGGTCAGCAGCCGGTAGAAACGCTCCTCGGCGTCGTGCGGATCGCCCCCCATCTCCGCTTCCGCCTGGGCGACGTGGCGGGCGACGCGACGGAACATCTCCGAGATCGTCTCCGCCGGTTCGCCTTTCTCGTTGCGGCGCAGGTAGCGCCTTCGCAGGACGGTGAGCGCGTTCTCGCTGAATTGGGCACGGAGTTGTTCCTCTGTCAATATCGGTAGATCGAGAATGTCCATCAGAATAGACCTCCTTTCTCATTTTCACCTGCGCAGGGCAAGTAAAGCGCCCTTGGGCAGGGCGCTGATGGGACGGAAATTCGGAAACGGTCAGCGGTGAAGGGAACGGATGCGGTCGATCTCTCGACGGACGGCTTCCAAATCCTGCAGGCCCAGGTAGACGATGGCGTAGCGGATGTAGGCGACTTCGTCCAGTTCGCGCAGTTCGTCGAGAATGGCATCGCCGATGATCTTGCTCTTGACCTCGGTGCGGCCCCGCTGGCGGATGGTGTACTCGACGCGATCGACCAGGCGCTCCAGCTCGTCGGCGGCGATGGGGCGGCGGGCGCAGGCGATGCGCAGGCCGGAGAGAATCTTCTCGCGGTCGAACGGCTCGCGCCGACCGTCTCGCTTGATGACGAGCGGCGTGGTGATGACGGGGCGCTCCAGCGTGGTGAAGCGTTTGCCACAATCCTGGCAGCGACGGCGCCGCCGTATGTTGCCTGCGCTATCACTTCGCGTGTCGATGACGCGGGTCCTCGTGCTGTGACAGTAGGGGCACTTCATCACGACTCCTTCCCTGCGGGCTGACTGCGGTGCCTCCTCGATACCCAAGATGTTGTGGTACGAGCGGCCAAAAGCGGCACCTTTAGCGGGTTGCATCTTAGCCGATAGTGTCGCGCTGTCAAGTGGCAGAGCCGCCGAGGTAGAGACGCACGACCTGCGGATGGAGGGCGGTTACCACCTCGTAGTTGATCGTCTCCGCCCAGACGGCGACCTCCTCGGCGGTGATGACCTCATCCCCCTGGCGACCGATGGCGACGACTTCATCCCCCACGCGCACATCCTCCAGTTCGCTCACATCCACGACGATCTGATCCATGCTGACGCGCCCGCGAATCGGGACGCGCCGCCCGTGGATGAGCACCTCGCCCCGGTTGGAGATGAGCCGATGGTAGCCGTCGCCGTAGCCGATGGGGACCAGCGCGACGGTCATCGCTCGCTCGGTGATGTAGGTACGTCCGTAGCCGATGGCCGCTCCGGCGGGCAGCGTGCGCACGCGGACGACGAGGCTCTTGAGCGAGAGCGCCGGGCGCAGCGGGAAGGGGGCCTGACATTCCGCCGAGGGATTCATCCCGTAGAGGAGGATACCGGGGCGGACGGCGTCGAGGTGGGCTTCCGGCAGGGCGATGAGGGCGGCACTGTTGCAGATGTGGCGCACGGGGATGTGGTGTCCCGCCGCCTCGACCGCCGCCATCACCGCCTGGAAGCGGTGCCACTGCTCCAGCATCGGGCCGCGATCCGCCTCGTCGGCGGTGGCGAAGTGGGAAAAGAGCCCCTCGACCCAGACCTTGGGCAGCGCCGCCACGAGGTCGAGGAAGGGAACGACCTCGTCGGGGAAGAGACCGTAGCGGCTCATCCCCGTATCCACCTTGACGTGGATGGGGATGGGGTAGGGGGCCAGCGCGTCGAGTTGACGGGCCACTTCGGCGTCGATGATGGTCGGTGTGAGGTGATGCTCGATGACCATCGGCAGGCCGGAGGGCGGCGTGTAGCCGAGGATGAGGACGGGAGCCTCGATCCCCTCGCGGCGGAGGCGGACGCCGTCGATCGTCCGGTGGACGGCGAGGCGGGTCGCCCCCGCTTCGAGCACCGTCCGCGCGACGGCGACCTCGTCGTGGCCGTAGGCGTTGGCCTTGATGATGGCGATGATCTCCGTCTGCGGGCCGACCCAGCGCCGGATGGCTTCGGTGTTGGCGGCGATGGCCGCCAGGTCGATTTCGGCCCAGGTTACGACTCCCGGCGGCGCACTCGTGGCCGCCCATTTCCGTTCTGCCATAGCTCCCCCGTTCCGTGGTCTGATGCGGTTGCCGCACCTCAGGGCTTTCCATCATAACCCAAAACGACCGATGTTGAAGTCCGGGGTGGCCGGGGTCGGGAGCGGTTTGCATTTTCTTTTGCAACCCTCTTCTGCAGACTTCGGGGAGGGGCGCGAAAATCGCTATTGCCGTAAAAAAGAAATTGCGCTATAATCCGAGATGTTGGCGGCCTTTCTCTCGATGCTGCGGATTGCCGCTCCGGCATCGCGCTTTCATCGATGTTTCTCGAGGAGAATAACAATGTCGAACGGCAAAGTGCGGGAACTCATCCTCTCCACCTGGCGCAACAAAGTGCTGCCCGATTCTTATCCGCCGCTGGAAAGGCTCGATGTGCCCTCGATGCAGGCTTACATCGGTGCCGTCTACGCGCACCTGTTGACGACGCTCCGCCCGGTTCTGCGGCGCTGGATGGTCCCCGCCTCTGAAGCGCAGATCGAAAGCTGGCTGCGGCAGCTCGTCAACAAATCGACGGTCTTCTGTGCGATGGTTACGGCAGGTGAGATCGAATCGGTCACGGAGGTGGCCGAAGCCGGTGTCAGTATCGCCCTCGTTTACTGGACCGACCACGCTATGGATCGCGGGGACCGGGCGATGGAGGAGGCTCTCCACCGCTACCTGCATCGGCACTGGCCGGCGATCGTCGAGCCTGCGCCTGCGCCGTCCGCTCCTCTATCGCTGGTGAGGACGCGCACCTACGGCCTCGAGCGTCTGCGCTCGGTCATCGAGCAACTGACCGCGGAGGAGGATCACCCCTTCGTTATGCGTGAAGCCTTCATCGAAACGCTTTGGCGCGAAATGGAGGTGGCACGGCTCTCCCGCCGCTATCGGGAGATGGAAGAGGAGGAGAGATCGCTTTTCTGGGCGCGGCACGCGGATGAACTGGCGAGGCATACCGTGCGGATGAACGGCCTCATCTACGTAACCTCCGTCATCTACGCGCTCTACCGTCGCCGCGATCCCCGCCTGCCCTCGCTGGCGGCGATCGAGGAGGCTCGGCGGCCCATCGAGATGCTGAGCCGTCAGCCGTCGCTGGCCATTCGCCTCTTCGACGACTGGGGCGATCGCCTGACGGACGAGGGCAAGGTCGCCGGTTGGGACCTCTTCTCCATCAACCTCTTCAACCAGCCGCACCCGCGCTACCTGGAGGCATTGCTGGAGGTCGGCGACATCGACGGGCGCTCCCGTCCTCCGCTGATGGAAGCTCTCCGCCGCCGGGATGTCAAGATGTTCAGCGAGATCATCCTCCAGGAGGTCCGGCGGGCCTATCGGGCCTGTTACCGGGCGCTGCCCGATGCGTTGCATCCCTTCCTTCGCCTCAGCCAGCGGGTGATGGAGGCGGGCTACGCCAACATCGTCGGTGATCTGGCGATGAGCGACTGATCTCCGCTCATCCGTTGGGCGTGCCCGCACCTCTGCGGGCATGCTTTTCGTCTCCCCCCGGCCAATCTCTTTGCACGCAAGGCTTGCTGCAGCGCAGGATTTCGGGCTTTGTGCCGACCAATAGGTGCAGGAAGGGCATCCGCAATGTGCTTCGGGGGCATCCTCTTGTCCTGTTGTTGACCGGGCACCTCACTCTACCCTTGTGCCGCGTGAGCCTGTTCTGATGCCGTGTGGCGTCGGGATGGGCGAGTTGTGCTTGCCTCTCGCGGCGAGGGGGTAATTGTCAACGAAAGGTAACAAGTTTATGAAAAATGGTCTTGCCTTAGTTAGAAGTTACCCATTTAATCTTGACTTGCTTTTTGGGTTCCTTTATAATCAACGTAGCTTGCGGGACTGCAAGCGGTGCAGTCGTTGCAGGGGTTGGGGGCTGAATATGAGGAGGTGGAGGATGAAGAAGGGGCATTTATCGTGGGGTGTGGCGAGCCTGCTGATCGTGGCCATAACCTTGGCTGTGATCTGGCCTGGATACGGCGTCGCTCCCGCCATGGCCGGTTTTACGCCGACACCGACGCCGTCGCCAACGATGACGCCAACGCCGACGCCGATACCGACGACGCCGACACCGCCGCCACCCCCCGCGTCGGCGACCCCGGTGGTCGGGACCCCCGTTTCGCCTGAACCTCTCTTACCCGTCTCAGGAGGCCACGCGCCTGTGGCCGTACTTGCCGTCATCCTGGTTCTCGCAGGAGAGTTTGTCTTTTCCACCGCCTGGTGGCGGAAGGAGGCCAAGCACGATGAACAAACGTAGGCTTTTCAGTATCTGGGCGCTGATCTCCTTACTGATCGGAATCATCCCCTTCCCCGTTGCCTCTGTCGAGGCCGCGGGGGTTTCGCAGGTTTTACCGAGCTGGTATGACGGAGGGATTGCCCCTGCGGCGCTATCCGGCGCGGTGAAAAGCGCGGCAGCGAAAGAGAGCTTCCATCGTGGTGCGCCGGCCTCCGCGCAGGAGGCGGTTTCGCCCTGTATGCGCTCTCGGTCGGTAGAGCCGCGCAGGCTCCTGGCTCCGCAGCGCCTCATCACCGATGACGGGACGGGTGTGCAGGTGGAGGGGCCAACACAGATCGAAAACTGTGATACGGTTACCTTCACCATTCGGCTGACCAATGATGGTTCGACGGCGACGGGGGTTTTCGTGACCAGCACGATGCCGGTCGGCTTCGAGCCGACGGTGCGCACCTTCGATGTGGGCACGATAGCTCCCAACGAGGTCGTCGAGCTGGAGGCCGTGTACGAGGCGACCTGTTCCGCCGTTTCGGGGCAGAATCTGGTAACGGTAACGCAGGATGGGGCTCCGCCTATCTACGTGTACACCGATTTTGCGGTACAGCCCGGCGCGATCACCATCCGCAAGGAGCCCGCCGTTATTCCTGCTCATCTCGATGATGTGGTAACGTGGACGATAACGGTCGAGAATACGGGCTATGGTCGGGTCTCCAATGTCGTTGTGAGCGATGTATTGGGCAACGGCCTGGAGTATGTCAGCGGTCTCACCTCGACGAGCTACGTCTCCATTCCCGTGGGCGAGACACGCTCCTTCGATATTGCTGCGCGTGTTGTGGGCTGCTCCGAGCTGGAGAATGTGGTTACGGCGACGTGGGGCTGTGGCTCCGGCTCCTGTCTCCTCCCGCAGACGGCCAAGGGGGCCGTGGACCTCATCCCCACGGTTCCCACGCTGCTAACACCTTTGCCGAGCAGTTTCGATGTCCCCTATTGTACGGGCTCCCAAGTCTTCACCGTGCCGATTACGAACGATGGGACGGCGACGGCTTACAGCGGCACTTACACCGTGGACTTTACGCCTTTCGTCGTCACGCCTGCCCCCAACGTAACCTACACGGGCGGCGCTTTCCATCTGCCGCCGATTCCTGCCGGCGAGACCTTCGATCTCGTCTTCACCCTGACGCTTCCCGCGAATATGTGCACGCTTTCCGGTTCACCGACCGGAATGTTCCGGTTCGATATGACATACGAGGATCGGTGTCATCACTATTACACGAATGCTCCGCAATTTGCGCCATGGCATCTGATCGCAACGCCGCCGAACCTCTCGCTCTCCAAGTCGATGCCGGAGGAGATCTATCTCGGTCAGGATGTAACGGCGACGATCAACATCGATCCGGCAGGCGTTGCCGGTTCGGCACTCGTCACCGATGCCGTGCCCGAGGGGTGGTTCGTCCGGGATGCCGACGGCGGCTCCGTCTTCACCATCGGGACGCGGAGCTACATTACGTGGCTGGTCTCCGCCGCCACGACATTGGAGCCGGTCTTCGGAACCCCGGTTGTTTCCGGCTGCTCGCTGTGCGGAACGGCGGCGACGAACGTCGTCACGGCGACGGGGGCCGACTGTCAGGACTGTCGCCAAGTGGCGACGGCCTCGGCGACGACGCATATCCAATGCGGCGATTCGGTTGTCGGCTCGAGCAAGGGGGCGGACCCGCAGGCCGCACCCAACTGCGCCAATCCGGCCTACACGGTCGTGAATACCTATACCTTCACCTCGCTGACGGTTACGCCGACCTGGCAAGGGATGGTCTTCACCGAGACACTCAACTACCAGCATTACATCAGCCACTCGACGGGGATCATGGTCAGCGATGGGGCAACGAGCTGTCCGGCCACTTACGTCGAGGCTCTGGTCGATGATCAACTCGTCCTGACGCAGATTTCGCCGACATGCTCGATCACCGTGCCCGGCTCGACGATGGTGATTACCTACCGGACGGCCATTACGCAGCCTTCGATGTGCTCCAATGCGAGCTTCTACGATTGGTCCTACCTCGATCTGGGCGTAACCGGTAACGGCCCCTGTGCGGCAAGCCCCCGCTTCGAGGAGGGTGTCACGATGGGCAGTCTTGCCCCTGCGATGCGAATTACCGTGCGCGATCTCCCTGCGCAGGTGGAAGCCTGCAGCGAGTACACCGTGGCGGTCGATGTCGAGCGCACCTCCGATGTGGGGGCCTATGACGTCCGCCTGGACCTGGTAACCGATACCTATGCCGTCCTCTCGGCTTTCGATTTCAGCGGTGTTACGCCGCTCTACACCACGGCCAATGCCTCCGGTTACCACTGGTTCTACGGCGACGCCTTCACCTCGGCGACGACGGCGACGCTGCATCTGCACGTGCAGCTTCATTGCAACAGTGGCGCTGCACCGCTGCAGACGACGCTTTACTACGAAAACGCCTGTGGCGACAACGGTGTTACGGGTGAGCAGTGCTCGGTCTCCGATAGCGGCGGTTCGCCGCTGACCCTTGCGCCCTATATGTTCCTCACCAAATTCCCGGAAGTGATCTACGCCCAGGATGATGTCGTGACGTGGACGCTGACGGCGATCAACGGAGGTGCAGGCGCTGCGCGGAACGTTGTCCTTTCCGACGTGCTCGGAAGCGGGCTGCGCTACCTGACCTCGACGATGACTTCGACGCTCGGCTCGGCTGCCGGAGCGGCCCCCATCGTCAACGGCCAGACGACCCGCTGGGAAGACCTGACGATTCTCTCCGGGGAGATGTATACGATCAAATTCACGGCGCAGATCGTCAGTTGTGAGGACCTGACCAACATCTACTCGGCGACACGGGGATGCCTGGGGGAGAATTGCTGCTCGGTAGGCCCGGAACGCTCCCACGTGGAACTGCCGCCGACCATCCTCATCAACACCAACCAGATGCTGACGCCCATCGATTCGTGCTACAGCCGCACGGTTACGATCACGCTGAAGAATGCCGGACTGCTCAGCGTCTACTCGGCGACGGTTACGGAGACGCTGCCGACCGGCCTGGCCTACATCCCTGCCTCGACCGAGGTCAGCACCGATACCGTCCACTGGCAACCTGGCCCCGATCCGACGATCAGCGGCCAGACCCTGGTGTGGGACCCGTCGAGTGGACCGCCGCTGGGAGAATGGCTCTCGCGCATCTCGCCTTCGGGCATCGTCTATATTCGTTTCGACGTCGTGCCCTCCTGTCCTTTCGAGGGCGGGCAACTGGTCGTCCACACCAGTTACCGCGATGTCTGCAGAGGCGTCTATCTGACCGATGCTTCGCACTTCATCCTGCCCGTGCGTCAACCCGATCTCACCATCGTCAAGACGGGCGTGAACATCGACCGCACGCCGCCGCTGACGGAGATCGTCTACGGTGAGCCGGGAGAGTATGTCAACTGGACGATCACGGCGACCAACGCAAGCAATGCGGCTCCGGCGAGTGTCGTCGTCGTGACCGATACGCTGCCCCCCAATGTAACCTTCGTCGATGCGACGCCGGGCTACGTGCAGTCCGGGCAGTTGATCACGTGGACCTTCGGGCCGCTGGCCGCCGGAGCCAGCCGCGTGCTAACGATCAGCACGCGCGTCGTCCAGCCGAACGGCTGTACCGAACTCGATATGCAGAACGAGGTGGTGGGTGCGTGGGGCTGCCCGAACGGCTGCCGCCATCTCGTGGAGGGCGATGCGGTCGTGCTGCGCACGCGCCCCGTCTTCGGCGATCCACTCGTTACGCCGGATATGCCTTCCTTCTCCTTCCACCGCTGCGGCGGGCTGATCACCGTAACGCTGGAGAACGCCGGCCCACCGGCTTACGGCGTGATCTTCACCGACACGCTGCCCGCCGGCTACGTGTACAGCGAGACAGTCTATGTGAGCACGCCGCCTTCGGGGACGGCCGATCTGGGGCAGACGGTGGTCTACACCTGGATGGTCCTCCCATCCGGGACGACGACGATCACCTTCCGCGCCCGCAACGATACACCGGCGGGAACCTGTGCGCTGCCCGGCGGGCCGAATATCGCCGTTGTGCAGTACGATGACGATGTGCCGGACTGCAGTCTGACCGGGCCTTATGTCGCGACATCGACGACGACCTTCAACATCGTCGGCCCCGATCTCGTCGTCGCCAAACTGCCGCACGCGCAGACGACCGATGTCGGTGAGCGCGTAACCTGGACGGTTCGGATTACCAACACGGGAACGGGAGCCGCCTACAACGTCGTCGTTACCGACGTGGCGGGCAACACGTACAGTGCTCTGCAGGCGACCAACGGCTCGGATGGGGCCGTGCCGACGGTGAGCGGCAACACGGTAATCTGGCATCCGGCTACCATTCCTGCAGGCGGGACGTGGACGGCGCAGGTGAGCGCCATCCACGGCGCGACGGGGAACAATGCCAATGTCGTAACGGCAACGACCGGCTGCGATAGCGGCTGTACCAACAATCAGGTTGATGATGTGGCCTACGCCACGCTGCTGGCCCGCTTCGAGAAGAATCCGGAGGTGCAGACGGGGACGATCGGCAGTCTGACCGTCTTCACCTTCGATATCGCCCTCTCCGACTACGACAACCTCTACGCCTCGACCGTGCTCACCGACGCCCTGCCGGACGGGCTGGGTTATGTTGCCTCGGCGCTCACGATGACCGTCGACGGCGACGGCAACAGCGGCGGCCCGACGACGACGCACCCGACACCCAGTTCCACTCCGGCCTACCTGGGAACGGGGAACGTTGTCTGGTCGCTGGGCGATCTCCCCGGCACGGTGCGCATCAGTGGTGTGCTGACCGCCGTGATCCGCGATGTGGAGAGCAACTACGGCGGCGCGCAACAGGTTAATCACCTGGAGATGAGCTACGTGGATGACGGCCAGACCTATCTCTACACCGACACGGCGAAGGTGAGGATCGTGGCCCCGCTGCTGCACATCGGCAAGAGCTACGTAACCCCTCCGGGGTGCAATGCCACCCTGCTCCACGAGGACTTCAATGATGGCGTGGCCGACGGCTGGACGCTCCTGCCGCCCGCCCCCTGGTCTATCATCGGCGATCCCGCCGCCCCGGCGCAGGCCGCCGTGCTCTTCGAGAATACGACGGGCCTTGTTCGAGCACTGGCTGGAGAGGACAGTTGGAGCGACTATAGCTTCAGCGCGATGGTGCGTGTGCCGGAGGATGGGGAACGCTATTTCGGCCTCTACTTCCGCTACGTAGATGATCACCACTGGTATCGCTTCCAGTGGCGCAACAATACGCCACGGATGCGGCTCCAGAAGCGCGATGGCGCGACCTATCCCGTGCTGGCCCAGCGCTTCGATATGACCTACGTGCCGGGCGAATGGTATCACATCGAGGTGCGGGCCGTGGGCAATCACCTGCAAGCCTTCGTCAACGGCGAACTGGTGCTGGAAGCCTACGATCCCGATTTCTATCCGCGCGGTCGAGTCGGTTTCTACGCCTATCAGATGGCGGATGTGGCCTTCGACAATGCGCTGGTAACGCGCATGGATGAGATGGGCTGTGTCGTCGGTGCCGATGATCTGGTAACCTACACCTTCCCCATCACCATTGCCAGCCGCTGGCCCTACTCGCAGACCGGTATGACGGCCTACGATCTGATCGTAACCGACACCATCGCCGACGGCCTGAGCTTCGTGACCTCCTCCATCGCCAGCGATGACGCTGCCTCCGTCGTAACCGCCGAGCCGACACCTGGCGACGAGGATGAACTGGTGTGGCACATCAATCGGCTCGGCTTCCCCCCAAGCGGCGATTCGGGTACGCTGATGATGACCGTCGTGCTGCGGGTATCGTCGGGCATCACGGCGAACGTCTTCCTTCCCAGCCGGGTGAAGCTGGCCTACGATGCCTGGCCGGGCCATTCGGAGCCGACGACGATCACGCGGCGCTACAGCGGCGGCAGCCATTCCACCGCACTGCGCACGGTTGACGGAGGCATCGCCAAGGTGATGAACTTCGCGCCGCCGCCGACGGCGACACTCGGCACGCTGGTAACCTATACCCTCATCGTGCCTCGTGCTCCTATCCGGGCGACGATGTACGATGTGGTCGTTACGGACACGGTCGATAGCCGTCTGCGCATCGAGAGCGTCACGACGGCGGGCGGTACGGGCGCGGCGGCGAGCTGGAGCGGGCAATCGCTGACGGCTACCTTCGCCTCCATCCCGCACGACACGCAGGCTTTCGTCACCGTTACGGCCCGCATCTCGCACGAGTGGCCCTCTGCCGATGCCGATGCGAATGCCGGAGACCTCATCACCAACACGGCCTCGATGACGCATGCGACGGCGAGCGTGGTAACGACGAGCAACGAGGTCAGTAACACCGTTGGAGAGCCGAACGTCCATATCGCCAAAGAGGGGCGTGTAACGGATGATCCGCAGACGGCGATCTACACGCTCACCGTGACGAACGACGGCGACGCGATCGCCTACAGCCTCCTCATCACCGACGTGCTGCCCGATGGGCTGACCGCCATCGGTGCCTCCGCCGGGGGGACGATTGCCCCCGACGGACGGGTAGTAACGTGGACGCTGGCCTCGCTGGACGTGGGTGGCATGGCGATCTTCACCTGCACCGCCCGTCTCGATCGCGCCATCTACACCGATGACCTGTTCACCAACACGGCGATCGTCCACAACACCTCGCTCACCGATACCGTGATAGGCGTGCGTCCCTACATCACCGAGGACGAGCAGATGCTCACATGGCCTCTGGGACGTCTCGGCGATTATGTCTGGTACGATCTGGATGATGACGGCCTGCAGGGATCGGTCGCGGGCGAGTTTGGCTTGGGCGGGGTCGTTATCGATCTCTTCAACGGCCAGAGCGGGGCGTACATCACCAGCACGACGACCGACGCAACCGGCCGTTATCTCTTCGAGCATCTGCCGCTGGGTGTAACGTACACGGTACGCATCTCCAGTGTCAGCTATATGGCCGGCGGGCCGCTGGCTGAGTTCACGCAGACGCTCTATCAGGCGGCGGCTGCGACGGCGGCCACAGACTCCGATGCCGCGATCACCCAGACCTTTGGCGGTGCGCCTTACGCTATCACGACCACGCTGACGACCGCCTTCACCGAGGACCTGACGCTGGATTACGGCTTCGTCCGCCTGGTCGAGGTGGGCAACTACCTCTGGTTCGACGAGAACAACGACGGCGTGCAGAACGACGGGGCGGCCAACGGTGTGGCCGGGGTTACGCTGACGCTGACCTATCCCGACGGACGCATCTTCACGACGACGACCGATGCAAACGGCTACTACACCTTCACCGTGCCGGTGAGCCAGGCCTACACGATCACGGTACTGGAGGAGAACTTCGCCCCCGGCGGGCCGCTGGAAGCCTACACGCAGACGCTCACGGATGCGGGGAGCGATGACGCGCTGGATTCGGATGGACTGATCATCACGACGCCGATCATCACCGACGACAATTACACCTTCGACATCGGCTTCGTCGATCTGGTAGCGTTAGGGAACCGGGTGTGGTACGACACGGACGACAGCGGGCAGGTCGATGCGGGCGAGGTGGGCGTCGACGGCGTGGCGGTGGAGCTTTACCGCGATACGAATGAAGATGGAAGCTACACGCCCGGCGTGGATGAACTGGTTTCGACGACGACCACGGCGAACGGCGGATACTATACCTTCACGCGCCTCTATCCGAGCCTTGCGCCGAACCTGGCCTACCTGGTGGTGATCACGGAGAGTAACTTCGCCGCGGGCGGCGTGCTGGAGGGATACGCGAACAGCACGGCGACCTACGGCGGGAACAGCGACGTGAACGATGTCGATCACGGTGTGGTGGTCGGGACACTGGGCGGCGGCGGATACGTGGCCAGTACGCCCGTCTCGGTAACCGGCGGCGATGAGCCGACAGGAGACGGCGACGGGGACGCGAACACGAACCTGACGATAGACTTCGGCTTCTACCGGCTGAGCGTAGGGAACCGGGTATGGTACGACGTGAACGACAACGGAGAGGAGGATGCCGGTGAGGGTGGAGCCGGAGGGCTGACGGTGCGGCTGGTCGATGGGAGCGGCGCGGTGATAGCGACCACGACGACGGACGCGCAGGGGTACTACACCTTCACGGGGCTGGTCTCGGGAGAGGGATACGCGGTGGAGGTAGAGGTACCTGCGGCGTACACGAGCAGCACGGACCTTGCCAGTTCTGGCGACCCTGGGAACAACATCGACGGCGACGACAACGGCGTGCGCTGGGCAGGGACAGCGATACGGAGCGCGGTCTTCACGCCGACGGCGGGGAGCGGTGGCGCGCAGGGGAACAACACGGTAGAGGGCAGCCAGGGCTGGACGCACGACCCGACGGTGGACTTCGGGCTGGTGGCGCTGGTAGCGTTAGGGAACCGGGTGTGGTACGACACGGACGACAGCGGGCAGGTCGATGCGGGCGAGGTGGGCATCGACGGCGTGGCGGTGGAGCTCTACGAGGACACGAACGGAGACGGGAGCTACACGGCGGGCGTGGACGAACTGGTTTCGACGACGGTCACAGCGGACGGCGGGTACTACACCTTCACGAGACTGCTGCCTGCGAGAGGGTACGTAGTGGTGATCACGGGGAGCAACTTCACCGCGGGCGGCGTGCTGGAAGGATACGCGAACAGCACGGCGACCTACGGGGGGAACAGCGACGTAAACGACGTGGATCACGGGGCGGTGAACGGCGACCTGGGCGCGGGCGGCTACGTGGCGAGCAGCGTGGTAACGCTGACGGTCGGCGGGGAGCCGACGGGAGACGGCGACGGGGACGCGAACACGAACCTGACGATAGACTTCGGCTTCTACCGGCTGAGCGTAGGGAACCGGGTATGGTACGACGTGAACGACAACGGAGAGGAGGAGGCCGGTGAAGGTGGAGCCGGAGGGCTGACGGTGCGGCTGGTCGATGGGAGCGGCGCAGTGATAGCGACCACGACGACGGACGCGCAGGGGTACTACACCTTCACGGGGCTGGTCTCGGGAGAGGGATACGCGGTGGAGGTAGAGGTACCTGCGGCGTACACGAGCAGCACGGACCTTGCCAGTT
>Ga0256831_1000892_pt1 | contig 15832 bp, 13 predicted proteins | sample 132544metaG_FD_189087 | JGI IMG/M metagenome (GOLD analysis project Ga0256831, IMG submission 189087) | Hydrothermal vent microbial communities from Lau Basin, Pacific Ocean - 132-544 | ecosystem: Environmental > Aquatic > Marine > Hydrothermal vents | place: Pacific Ocean: Lau Basin | collected...
ATTCTGTTTTATTACAGTAATCCTAATTAGAAAAGCTGAATATTTTGGAAGAAATATTCAGCTTCTCTTATAAAATAGCTTTGCGATACTTAGCTCCAATATATAATCATTATTGTCCGATAGGATTGAGGTAAAGATTGAATGGCAGTGATTTACGTAGTAATAATTTATCTCGTTTTTTTTAAAGGGAGAATCCAAAGAGAAATTTTTTCTTTCTCCCTTTAGGACAGGGGTGAAAGGAAAAAAAAGGATTTCTTGTCTACTTAATTTCTTTGGATTAATCATAATGATGTCCTTTATTCTAGATGTCTGGTAGTCTGTTTCAAAGTAGAAGTCTGTTTTCTTTATCAATGTAGTAAGTCTTATTATGTTAATAAAAACATAGAATATTAACAGTTGTTTATTAAAGAGTATAATATCTTTGGCATTCGTTTTTTTAATATATTCTTATGACAAAGTTATTCTTTCTTTTCCTTTTATTGTTTGCAACTTTCTCAGTTCAAACCTTTGCTCAAATTCCTGCCGGCTATTATGATAATGCCAAAGGGCAATCATCAACAAGTCTTCAAAAAGCACTTCATAAAATTATTCGAGGACATACAACAGTAAGCTATTCTCAATTATGGACTTCATTCCAATCGACTGATAAAAAGCCCAACGGTAAAGTGTGGGATATGTATTCCGATGTGCCGGGTGGTACTCCTGCTTATGAGTTTACCTATACGAGTGATCAATGTGGTACTTATTCGGGAGAAGGAGGATGCTATAATCGAGAACATAGCTTTCCCAAATCGTGGTGGGGTGGAAGTACTGATACGATGTACACCGACCTTTTTCATCTTGTTCCCACCGATGGATATGTTAATAACAAGAGAAGCAGTTATCCTTATGGAGAAGTGGGAACAGCTTCGTGGACAAGTACCAATGGATGTAAATTAGGAACATCGAATTATCCGGGTTATTCAGGGACGGTTTTTGAGCCTATTGATGCATATAAAGGCGATTTTGCCCGTAATTATTTTTATATGGCTACGCGTTATCTGAATAAAATTGACTCTTGGGCAGCCAATACGGACATGCTGGATGGCAGTGGCTTTAGTTCATGGGCTTTGAATTTGTTGTTGGATTGGAATCATCAAGATCCTGTTTCTCAAAAAGAGCTTGATAGAAATGAGCAGGTTTATGGTATTCAGCATAATAGAAATCCATTTATTGACCATCCTGAATTTGTACAACGTATTTGGGGCGGACCTGATGATTACGCTCCTATTTTTTATGATACTTATCCTGCCGCTGCTAATATTGCTGCCGCTGCTTTTGATTTGGTTGCTAGTCTTGATGAAGTTTGTACGGTCTATTATGTTGTTCTTGCTGACGGTGCTGCAGCTCCAACATCGGCTCAAGTGCTTGCAGGAAAAGATGCCGCCGGTAGTCTTGTCGCTGCTAACTTAAGGGGGAGTTTTTCGGTTTCTTCGCCTAATCAGGAGTTTTCTTCTACTATTTCTTCCTTGGCGACTACCACTGCTTATGATGTTTATGTTGTGGCAGAAGATAATGCTTCACCATCTAATTTGCAGTCCTCACCCTCAAAGGTGGATGTAACAACAGGCAATAGTGGAGGAAGTTCCGGTTCTTCAGGAAGCATAGTAGAACAGAATTTTGAATCCGGAAACTGGAACTATACTTCCAATGCAGGTTCCGGGACCATTGCTGTTACTACCTCAAAACATTATGAAGGGTCGAGTTCTATTCAGCTTACCGGTTCCAATGGAGCTAATTCTGATCCTAATATTGTCTTTGATAATGTGGATATATCATCTTATACTTCTGTAACTTTGGAACTTGCTTTTGCTGCTGATGGTCCTGATGGGAGTGATGATTTATATTTAGATATTTCCTACGATAATGGAGCTACATGGAATGGAACAGGCTCGGTTAAATTAGTTGATGGTTTTGGGAATGCGAGTATTGCTTTTGGAGCTACCAGCAGTTCTGATCCAACAACAGTTTCCCCTAATCCCTATACTGTAACTATTGCTGATGCAGAAAATCAAATAAAAATAAGAATTCGATTTGATGAAAGAAGTGGTAAAAATAATACCTCTGACAGCTATTTTGTTGATGCCATTAAATTAAAAGGAACATCCAATGCTTCGGCCAATAGTAACGCATCAATAATAGAAAAAACCTTAGGCTGGAGCGAGCCAACAAATATAGATTATACATTATATACTGCTGCCGGTAGCTTAACGACTTCCAACTCCATAGAGGTGGCTAAATTTACCATTCACGATGGCGATGGCTCTACTGCGGATGCAGATGCTGTTTCAACTACATTAACGAATCTCTCTGTGGCTATTGACAATTGGGATGGAATTAAGACGATAGCATTATTTGATGGCTCGACCAATGTGGCGGAAGTTACTTCGGTAAGTGGTGGTAATGGTACAGTAAGTTTCAGTGGCTTATCGTTGGTGGCTCCTGATAATGGGGCCAAAGATTTCTCTTTACGGGCCACCTTTGAAAATTCGCAAACCGATAATCAAAATATTAAATATACCATTACTTCTGCAACTGCTGATAATAGTGGTTCCATATTCGCTGCTTCTGATGCCGGTGGTGCCGCCACGGATAATACCGGCGATGATAATAAAATTGTTGTTAGTGCTTCCCAATTGGCTTTCACCCTTGATAAACCTGGCTCCGGCGTTACGGTAGCTACCGATTTTGAAGTAGAAGTTAAGGCTACTGATGCCAATGATAATGTTGATTTAGATGCTGCAAGCTCCGTTACTCTTGCTTTGGCGAGTGGTTCGGGAACTTTAAGTTCAGCCACAGGGCTTGTTCAGAATCTGACAAGTGGCACTTATTCGTGGACTGATGTGCAATACGATACAGAAGAGAATTTTACCATTTCAGCAGCAGCAAATGGATTGACTTCTGCCACTTCTTCTACCATTACGGCTTCAGCTTCAGCGCCGGCTACTTATTTCTCGGATTTAATAATTACCCAGTATGTAGAAGGGTCTTCTAATAATAAATATTTGGAACTTTGGAATAATACCGGTGCATCAGTTGATTTAAGTAATTATAAGATTGATATATACAGCAATGGTGCAACCACTGCCGGTACTCCTATCAGTTTGTCGGGCTCCTTAGCCGATCAGGGCGTCTTTGTAATTGCTAATAGTAGTGCTGCAGCATGGAGTGGAAATCCTGATTTGTCTACAGGCTCATTAAATTTTAATGGTAATGATGCCGTTGTTTTAGTTAATAATCTTGCCAAAGGTAATGTGGATGTGTTGGGCACAATTGGGTCAAGTTCATATTTTGCTAAAGATAAAACCTTAAAAAGAAATAGTGATGTTTCCGGTCCTTCATCCACTTATAATGCTTCGGATTGGACAGCCTCCGGTACGGATGATGTTTCCGGTTTAGGAAACCCGGGACCATTGCCAATTGAGCTTATCAGCTTTGATGTCAAGGTAGAAAATCAGTATAATTTGTTGGCTTGGTCAACAGCGACAGAAACAAGGAATGATTTTTTTACTTTGCAGCGGTCCTCTAATCTTATCGATTTTGTTGATGTTGCACGTATTCTTGGAGGAGGCAATAGCAATGTTAGAAGAGACTATTTGTATAAAGATTATCATACAATAAGAGGAGAAGATGTTTTTTATCGCTTAAAACAAACCGATTTTGATGGAAAATATTCGTATAGTAAAATCGTAGCCGCGATAAATAAAAACAAACTGGGTATCAATAGGGTATATTACTTTGAATCAGGCATATATATAGATATTACCTTTGGCTCTCCGGAGCATGCTATTCTGGAATTAATGAATCTGTCAGGGAAAATAATTTTTCAACGAGTGATAAATCTATCGAGGGGAACAGAGCATTATCATATTGCAGCTCCAAAAATAGCCAATGGAATTTATTTTCTACGAATAGCATCATCTTCTTCGTTTAGCAATCAGCGCAAATTGATAATTAGTGGGAGGTAGATAGTAGCCTGGTATCTGTTGTTTCCAAGTTTATGATTTACATATTCTACTGTATATCAATATATATGTGTGTTTCATCAGGCTCTATTTAGAGGTGTTTCTAAGCTTGGCGGATAAGCCATTAAACACCAATCTATAGGATTCGTCTATCCACTGGAACAGAAGCTCTTTACTAAGGGAACTAGTTATTATTATGGTATTCCAATGTTTTTTATTCATATGGTAGCCCGGTTTTACAAAGGAGAATTCTTCTCTATATTCCAGTGCTTTTTCCGGGTCGCATTTTAGATTGATGCTTAGCGGATCGCTTAAACTGCAAAGGGCAAATATTTTCCTATGAACCTTAAAGACCAAGGTAGTGTTGTCAAAGGGAAAACCTTCGCTTACTGAGTTTTTTTGAAGGCAGTAGGTACGTATTTCTTCACTATTTATCATCAGTTTACTCTTTTTCGGGATAGTTTTGTTTTAATAAATATAAATAAGCAAAAACACGGTGGTTTATAAATATTCCATCAGTAGCTTGGCGTTGGGGAATAAAGTTTTTATAATAATTGGCAGTGGGACGAAGGATAATACTAATACCACAAGGAGCATAGTTAAAGCTAGAAGCATATTTAGGGCTATGGTATTTGGGTATAAAATTAGTTACTATACCCGCTGCTTCAGTTCCTAGTATCTTAGTGTAATATTTTTGTGCTTTCTCGGTTTTTCTGTCCATTTTATGGTAGATATGGCGAATATAAGTTCGCTTTATCCAGGGCATTTTTTGTGTGGAGCTATTGATATTGGTAAAAGGATTTGCTAAACTAATGTTTGATATCTTTTCAATAGTAAAAGGAATTTGCGGTACCCAATCCAAGGGGTTGATAATTCGGTATGCCCATCCGCCTCGTGTAATATAATCAAAATCGTAGGCATAATTTATATTGCCAACTTTTGGTGCTGCACTAGCATAAGTTTTAATGCGAATATTGGGGGCTAATGCTTGAGGAAGGTAATGCAAGTAGGATCGCAATAATAGGGCAATAGCACCTCCTTGACTATGGCCTATAATAATAAAATCGTTAAGGCCTTTTTGGTGGTATGCCCTGATTTTAGCTGTAATATCATCGGCCAACGAAGCCAGTCCTATCAGCCAACCCACATGAACATAGGCATTACTGTCTTGGGCTAATTTATATTTAAAGTTGATTTTGTTGCTAATACAAATGGTGCCTGTGGCAGGTACCATGGCTGCATAAAAATTTTCAAGCCAACTGTTTTGTTGGTTTAGGGTGCCCCGTATACTTATAATGCCAACACCACGCCGGTCTATCCAGAAATCCCATCGATTATTTAATTCACTAACCTTAGAGCGGTATTCCATCTTAGCATTGGGAGTAGGGACCTTGGCAGCTATTAATGCTTTTTGCCCGATATTCTGAGCATTAATAAGTAATGAATTCCGGTATTCGTGGGCGTCGAAGCCTCTTTTTAATAGATGCTGCGCTTTTGATATATTGTGGAAGTATAAAAGAACTGTTAATAAAAGTGTGAAATGTTTTATGGAGGGCCTAAAATGATTCATGCTTATTATTTTACTTTTGTAATGTTAAAACAACAAAAATAAGCTTTTTATTTAATGGCACTTAAACATATAGTTTTTATTAAATTGATGGACAATTCCAACTCACAGGAGAGTAGATTGTTTTTATCGACTTTAAGTAGTATGCTTAATAAATTACCGGATAGTATTAAGCAAATTAGGCAGCTTGAAGTCGGCATGAATATCAGCAGTAGGGCATCAGCTTATGATATGGCGCTGCAGATTGTGGTGGATAATGAAAATGATTTGGAAGAATACAGGAACCATCCTGAACATATAAAAGTGCTTGCTTTTATGAAGACGGTGGCTTTACAAGCTGCTGTGGTTGATTATATTATTACTGAATATTAATAATGGATGTATATCTTAAATAAATATATATATTTGCCCCTCTTTTTTCACTAGGGAATAGAAATGGATTATAATTAATTATTTAACAAATATTTGAAAACTATGAAGAGAATTACCTTGTTTATTATGAGCTTGCTATTTGTAAGTGTTTTGTTTGCTGAAGGAACAGAAGTAACTACTATTAATAAAACTAATTATGCGCCTGATCCCAATTCAGGGGATGTACGTCCGGCATTAAATGTTTATCTTGCTCCTTCATCTTATGGTTTGTATTCTGGCAGTGTTACCGCATTTGTTAGCTACGAAATGCAGCTGTTAGATCCTAATTTAACATTGGGACCGGAATTGGGTTTTGCCTTTGGCGGTAGTTTAGGGGGCATAAATTCATCTACATTTGTCGTAAATGCTAAAGCTACTTATTATGTTGATTGGTTGATTCCAAGTTTTCCGGAGCAATTAGATCTGTTTGTTACAAGTACAGCAGGATTTTATACCTCAATGTATTCCGATGGTACTTCCAGTGGATTGAATATAGATTTTGCAGACTATATTGGCGGCCGTTGGAATTTTAAGGAGAATATGAGTCTATATGGGCTTGTTGGATATGGTTCAGCAGTTGCTTCAGTAGGAATTACCTTTAAATTTTAATAGCAGCTTAGATTTTTAAGTTGTAAACAATAAAAAATTAGTGTAATTTATTGAAAATCATTGAATATTAATTCAATGATTTTTTTTTGTTAATTTGTAAAATAAATAATTTGATAATATGAATGATTTACTGAACTATGGTTTGTTTGCTTTTACCAGCTTTTTGGCTTTGCTTAATCCGCTGGGAGTAACGCCTGTTTTTCAGGCAATGACAAGTGATTTGTCACCAAAATTGAAGAGGCATACTGCTTTTAAAGCGACTCTTACTGCTTTTATTACGCTTACTATTTTTGCTTATGCCGGTCAATTATTATTCAAGTTTTTTGGTATTTCGGTAAATGGGTTTAGAATAGCGGGGGGGATAATATTCTTTATCATGGGCTATGAGATGCTTAATGCTAGAGTTAGTAAAATCAAATATGATGCTAAAGAAGTAGAAGAGGAAGTAGAGAATGAAGCGGAAGACGTAGCCATTACTCCATTAGGTATCCCTATGCTTGCCGGGCCGGGTTCCATTACTAATGCTATTGTGCTAATGCAGGATGCTCATACAATTCAAATGAAAATTGTATTGCCATTTGCTATTTTTGCAGTACTATTGCTTACCTATGCTTCACTTGTTGGCGGTAGCTGGGTGATGAAATACCTTGGTAGAGTGGGTAATAAAATTATGCTCAAACTTATGGGGCTTATAATGATGGTTGTTGCTGTCGAGTTTTTCTTCGCCGGTTTAAAACCTTTCTTGCAAGACATATTTATGAAATAAATGACATTATTTTCCTGAGATTATATTTAATAAAGATAGTATCTACTATGATGAAAAAAATATTAATTAGTTTTATTTTTATAGCTTCATTTACCTTTGTGGCTAAAGCACAATTAGAGATAAGTCCATATTTTGGATACTATTGGGGTGGTCATGTTAATTTTTTTCAAGGAGTTTTCAATATGCACGATGGACCGGATTATGGACTTAGCGTAGGGGTTCCTACCATAAAAGGCAATACTCTTGAGTTGCAGTATTCCTATTCAAAGACTACTGCTGAATTTATTCCATATAGCTCATCGAATGCTACTTATGAATATTCGTCAGCGGCTTTCTCTACAAGTTATATTCTCATAGGCAGTGTACAAGAATTTAAGATAAGTGAAAAAGTGTCTCCTTTTATTGGAGTGAGTATTGGAACTGCTATCTATAATTACAATTATGGTAAAGCTGCCAACGTTTGGAAAATTGCCGCCGGAATTAATGGTGGGATAAAGTTTTTTGTGAGCGATAGAGTTGGTGTTAAATTGCAGGGAAGACTTCTTATGCCGATGTATTTTGCCGGAGTGGGGTTTTATGCCGGCATTGGCTCTGCCGGAAGTAGCTCAGGATTAAGCCTTAATGGAGGTGTACTTGCTGTTCAAGGTGATATAAGTGCTGGCCTTATTTTTAGGCTGGAATAAAAATAGACATCGAACAATTGATTGTCGATAATTCTATGGAAATTCTTATCGGACATTACTTTTTTAGGGTTTATCCGTAATTTATTAAGCAAAATTATTTTGATTTTTTTGGCCAATATTCGATACTTATTCCAAATAGTATCAATGAAGCACTTAATATGATCATTGCTGTTCCCATACCAAGATGTTGTATGAGAAATCCCAGTACAATAGAAAAAACAGCTACCATAATAGTTTTTAATTGCGATTGGGCTGACATTACTGATGTTAATACCTTATTGCCTACATTATCAGCGATATATCCTGTGAGAATAGGTTTCCGTAAATTCTCAATCAAATAGATAGCAATAAAAGTTATTAATGCGATTACTAAAAGATGAAAATTATAAAATATACCACTAATAAGACCTGCCGCTAGACCCAGTAATAAACTTATAAACACAATATTGTATTTGTTATTGACGGCCTTTGATGCCCATCGTGATGCAATTGAACTAATGTAATAGATGATAAAATAGAATATCCCGACAAAGAGTCCGGTTTTCTTGCTTGTTTCAATATGATTTAAATAAGGAATCATTACAATTACGGCCACCATAAGTGGTTGGACATAGTCTTTCACTGATTTTAAATAAGCGGAATGTAAGGCGCTGGTATTAATTAAGCGAAATGTCTTGGCAGATTTTAGTGTATGTATTAAGTTTAAAAATGTTATTTTAACAGAGTATTCTCTGTGCTTTTTCGTCTTTGAGTCAGTGGAGAAATTTAATGACTTAGGATAGCTGGCTATATTGAGAATATTAAGAAGGTATGGAATTATTGAAAATAGGAAGATATAATTATAATTGCCGGAGAAAAAGACTAAAATACCGGCCAATAAAGCAGAGATAGCAGAGCCTGTTTGCGAACAGGAGCGTGTGCTTCCATAATAAGCTATTTTTTGGTGCTGCTGATGCTGTTGTTTCAAATATTCCATTATCATTCCTTTGTGTGTTCCGGAACGAAAGGCTTCAGCTATGCCAAAAAATACAAAAGCAATGGCATAGGGAAGCAAGTGACTGCCCCAATAAAAAATTGTAAATGAGATGATATAAAAGATAAACGACCCCATAAGCGCTCTTTTACGCCCATAGGTATCGGCTACTATCCCCGAAGGAATTTCAAAAAGATTAATGGTTACCTCGCGTAATGCATATAAAATACCTATTTCACCATAATTAATTTCTTTACTCAGTAAAAAAAGAATAAAAAAAGCATCGAAGAATCGTAGATTCTTTAGGAATCCATAAAGGCAGAATTTATAATATTGGTTATCCTTTACTATTGGTTCCATCTGAAAATAATTACTGGATTAGTATTCTGTATTCTTAGTTTAACTGTTTATTGAAACCAGAAACGATATCCTGCTGATAATACTATTCCGTGGGAAATATGAGTAGAAACGGCTTGTCCTATTTGGCTTGTTGAGTTTGTATATTGGTAGTTGAGATTGATGAATATCGAAGAGGTGGAATTGATAATAATATTATAAAATATTCCCGCCTTTGCATAAACCCCCATCTGTGCCGACTTTCCGGGAATATTCTGGGGAAAGAAAAAACCACCATCTAAGTTAATGCCGAAGTCAAAAAAAGCATCTTTATAAAAAGCATATTCCAGGCGGCCATAGAATTTGTAAAATAGAATATTACGTTTGGTCTCGGTGAGACCATTATTGGTGTTGCCTGAGAGGTTTTGTATTTCAGCTCCTCCTCCCAAATTAGTTTTTCCAAGGTTATACATTAGGTTGATTCCGGCAAGAGGGCTATATAGGCGTCCTTGCTCTTCCTTGAAAAACAAACTGTCAGGACTCATTACTGTATTGTTGAGATTATATTTGTAGAAAGCTCCACCACCCCCAATGTATGGGGTGATATACAATCTACTTCTTTTTCCATAGCTTGCGCAGCTGCCCACACGGGTGCGGTTATTTATTTGTGCCATGCTTATAGTGCTCAGTAGTAATAAGGATATGCTGATAAGTATTTTGTGCATCGTATTTATTGGTTTAACAATTGAACTAATGTAGCTTGAATTTCATTCATATCATCGGGCTTTGCCATAATGATATTATCTTTATTAAGAATAAATATGCTTGGGGTGGATTTAATATTAAAAGTTTGAACTAGAGGAGAAGATAATCCCTTTAAATCGGAAAGGTTAATCCAATTAAGATTAAATTTTTTAATTTCATCTTTCCACTTCTTGGCATCATCATCCAACGCTATAGCAAAAGCTTCCAATCCTTGCTCTTTGTACATATTGTATATATCGATGAGCGTTGGCATGGCTTCGGTACAGTGAGAACAGTCGCTGCTGTAAAAAATAATAATCTTTGCCTTAGCCGTAATCTCTTTTATGTTTTGCACATTGCCCGAGGTGTCGCTTAGAACTATATCGGGCATTTCTTTGCCCGGTTGAAGTGATTTTATTAGTGCCGACTCTTGGGCATAATAGGCTTTTATCTGGGGTAAATCTCCGGCATAGTTTATATAATACCTGTCGATAAGGTGTACCACTACATTCTCCCAAATACTATTGTCAAAAGTGGTCATAAATAAATTGCGACAGTATTGATATACTTTATCATTAGCAGAGGCAAGGGCCATAATTTTATCGATAATTGCATTGTATCGTTTTGTTGAAGCCGGATTGCCAAAGTGTTTAATGTAATCGCTTATCGTTACAAATAATACTTTTGTATGTAAAAATCGAGAATCAGAGAAATCAATATTATCAAAATAATGGTCCTTGAAAAAGGCTTCTTCGTTGGGATAAGGATGTTGGGGGTGTGCCTTTTGGTATGCTTTATAATCGGGATACATATAGGCATGTAATAACCTGGGAGCAAATAGTTTTGGATATTCCTTCTCTATAGTATTAACGTAATTTTTTAGATTGTTATTGATATTCTCAATACGTTTTTTTAATGCTAGTATTTTAGGATGATTGGAGTTATAGGTTTTCTTTTCTATTTTATCAATTTCATACGACAATCGGCTAATGCTGTCTTTTGTAGCAATAGCGAGTTTCCAATAGTCAAATAGCAGGGCATTCTCCGTGGAACGTTGTACCTGCATATTCTTAATGATATTTGTAATACTTGATTCTAAAACAATATTTTCATTATTGATAATTACTTCGGTATATAAGGAGTCGTTGAAATATACCCGATACATTCCAACCGGATATTTCTCAATATTATGAAAAACTATTGCTCCCGTACTTTGCCTGCCTACTGTATCGAGAGGGATACTCTTACTCCCTTCAATTGCAAACAAGATACCCCTCTTTCCTGTAAAACCATGGAGCTGATAGTATAAATAGTGCTCGTGTTGGCCATAAGTAGTATAACTTAGGAGACTAATAAGTAGTATAAGGATGTGTTGTTGAAATTTCATTGTTTTTACTTTTTTAATATTAAAAATACGGTTCTACGGTTTAACGACCGTCCTTCTTCGGTAGCGTTGCTTGCAACAGGTTTTGTTTCTCCATAACCTTTATAGCGCATTTGCCCGGGAGGAATGCCTAACTTAACCAATAAACTATATACACTTTTAGCTCTGGCCTTTGAGAGTTTCATATTGGCAATTTCATTTCCTACATTATCAGTATGCCCTTGTATTTCAATAACGATATTTGGGTTGTCATGGAGAAAATCATAAAGTCCTTCGATTACTTTTTTTGAAGTTGACGTTAGTTGATCCGAATTAGTGGCAAAATAAATGTCCTCTAGATTATAAGTTTTCCCAACTTCTATGGCTTTTAGTTTCATGTCGATATCAACAGGAGTATCGAAATAGGGATTGTCTTTGGCAATATATTTAGTAATATAGGTGTAGTCGCGCTTCTTAACTGTCATGGTGTAGTCCGACTTCATTACTATTGCAAATACATAGTTTCCTGTTTCATTGTCCACAGGAATTTCTTTGATTTCTTTGGTCTCAACATTCTTGATGACGATTTTGGCATCCCTTATTATTTGGTTTGTTTGGTTATCTTTAAGTACTCCTTTTACAAAAAGAACCTTCTGTGGCCTGGCATCTTTGTAAAGTCTAAAAGCATAGATATTCCATGGGTTTTTTTTGTGTTGATTAGTTTTATCTTCACTAATTCCAATTTTATTGGAAGCAAAATATCCATATTTTCCATCTGTACTTACAAAAAAACCTAAGTCATTATTTTTAGAGTTGATGGGGTAGCCAATATTTTTCGGAGTAATCCATGAGTTACTGTCATTGAGGCGAGTATAGAAAATATCATAACCTCCCAAACCCATCTGTCCGGCGTAATATTGTCCCGTTTTAGGGTCTTTTCTGTCGGAAGAGGAGAAGTAAAGTGTTTGGCTGTCGGTATGGATAAAAGGAGACTTCTCATTTCCGGCAGTATTAATACTGGGTCCCATATTTACTGCTGACGTCCATTCTCCTTTTTTGTTTTTTGTGCTTCTATAAATGTCATAACCACCCATTCCACCGGGCCTGTTGCTGACAAAATATAGGGTTTTCCCGTCGGACGAAATGCTTGGCATCGATTCCCAATAATCGGGAGTATTAACAGCATTACTTAATGGTTTTATATCGGACCAAAAGCCATCCTTAAAGTTAGAGACACAGATGTCGCAATTTAGTGTATTATTGGGTAAAATCTCACATCGTGTATAGTAAATCTCTTTGTTGTCGATGGTAAGAGTAGCTCCTCCTTCATTGGTCGTTTCGTTAAAGGGGCGTTCCATCTGCTGCCCTTTGTCAAAAGTATTCAATCCTTTGCGATGGGATACACAGAACTTCTCTTCTCGTAGATTCCTATAATCTCTAATGCGCTGTTTGACTTGTTTTTGATAGCGTCGTGTAAAATAGAGCAAATCGTTATCAGGACTTAATGAGGGTAGATATTCATCATTGGCAGTGGAGGTTTCCTTTATGATAATGGGTTCAAAAGGGACAGGGTTCTTATAAATATAGGAAAAGAACTTGGCATATTTAGACAAATCTACCGCATCTTCAAAATGCTTAGCATGAATCTTGTCAGTGTCAGCATTTAAAAAAGCTTCTAAATTTTTATGGGCCTCATCCCACTTCTCGTTCTCATAATCCATTTTACCCAAATAATAGTATGCGTAGTAATTTTTATATGAAGGACACAATTCTATGATTTTTTTGTAAGTGCGCAGGGCTAATATTTCTTTTCGAAAACGATTGGTCTTTCTTCGATTTAGATTGGCTAACACCCACAACGATTGAAGATTATTCGGTGACTCATCAATGGATTTCTCTAATAGCGAACTGCCTTCCGAAAAATGCCCGACTTTAAGCTCTTCCATGGCTTTTTTGTAGAGTTTTTTCGATTTTTTACTTATCTCAAATTGGCAGTCTTGATTGTCGCTTTGACTCAATAGAGGTAAAGTCAGAGCGATAGAAAAAATAAATAGAAAAAATATTCGCATAGTAATTAATCTGATTTCAATAGATTATACACCACAAAGATACTACATTATCAGTGTGCATAAAATTTTATCATATCAATAATTGATTTGGTACATACCGGACAAAAATCATTATAACGTATCGACTTCATCGAACAGTCTTGGCTGGGCCTATATATGCCCTTGGCAACATATCCTCCTCCTTCAAATGCTCCTACTGTATTTTCATACCCTGTGGTGTCGGGTGTGGGAATGGGAGTGCCTGCCTTTACCATTGATTTCCATTTTTTGTCAAAATGAACTAAAGTAGTAATATTAGGTTCCCATGGTTCTGATTTTAGATCGTAAAAATCCTCGACACCAACATCGGAAGTGTAATATTCGTCGGCTAAACCGGCAAATGCATGGCCAAACTCATGGGTGAATACAAAGTCGGAATATTTATTGTCGGCAGTGCAGATAGAATAAAAATTATAGATGCCTGCACCCCCATATTTATCACTGTTAACCAATAAATATATCTGGTCATAGGGTGCGTTGGCGGCAGCATTTCTAATACTTACATTGTCAACGGTATTTAAATAACGCTCTGTTCCAAAGGTGTAAAAATGACTGTCGAAGATCGTATTTTTATAAATCCCCTTTCCGGGAATATCAGTGCCTGATTGCTGCGATACTGTTGGAACTGCCCATATATTAATATCAGTTGTGTATTCGTTATAGGGAGAGCATTTTAATAAGTATTTTGTAAAACGCTGTGCGTCATCCATGAATTTTTGCATCTCTGATTGAGTATATCCTTCTGCGAGTAATACGATATCTAGTTTTTTATCAGGCTCCCCACTGTTGTGAATTTTAAAAGCGCGGATGGGCATTTTTAGTAGTGGCGAAATCATATAGTCCTTTGGGTTAATACTCCATTGTGTCATCTTTTCCCAACTTTGGTCTTTTTTTCTTTTGTAAAATACTACTTTTATTGTGTTTTTTGGGAATGGCATAATAACACTTTCAGAGAAACTGCGCCATAGTTTCTTTGCCTCTTCGGTATAGCGCCATTCGCCACAGAGTGTCGAATAACCACGTGAATAAATGAGCTGATTGCTCAGACTATCATATACTTCAAACTTATAATGACCATAATTAAAAGTATCTATCAAATTGATATGTGAACCTCCCCAGTGGGGCTCGTGGTATAACTGGTCTCGCGATAATAATTCTTTGTTGTGTGTGGCTGAATGGATATAATCGATTCGTAAACTGCCCGATGAAAAGTATTTCTGAAAATCTTGTGCCGTGGTATATAGTGGTAATAATATGATTAACAGAAGTATAATTCTAAACTCTTTCATAATGTTGGGTCTTAAATTTAAAGGCATAAATGTATTAAATTATTGGAAATGATGAATTGATATTTTTCATGTTATTTTCCTGTTTTTTATTTCCTGCTTCCGTTGGCTTCTTTTTATTTGTCCTATCTTTGTGTTATTCAACTAACATTAAAAACATACCCTTATGTATTTATTAAGTCAAGAAATAATTTTTGCACAATGGCCTTTATTGGCTGGTGTTGCGGGTGCTATGATTCACGTATTTACAGGCCCTGATCATTTGGCTGCCGTAATGCCTTTTGCCGTTGAACATAAAAAAGCTTCATGGAAAGTGGGAATATCTTGGGGATTGGGTCACTTAAGTGGTATGCTTTTAATAGGTATTCTAATTATGTTGTTTAAGGAAATTATTCCCTTTGAATTGATTTCTTCGTATTCCGAAACTTCAGTGGGATTTATTCTTATGGCTATTGGAGTTTGGGCTGTATTACGCATACGCCGTTCACAAAAAAATATCCATCAACATCCGCATTATCATCACGATACTAATGAGTTTCATGTTCATCCGCATAGGCATCAGGAGGGTTTAAATCATCTTCATTCGCATCAACAGCCTATTCGTAAAGGAATTATCAGTAGTTATTCCGTAGGCGTAGTGCATGGTTTTGCCGGTATAGCTCATTTTATTCTTTTTCTTCCTATGTTAAGCTTCACTACTAAATTGCAATCCCTGGAGTATATTATTGGTTTTGCTGTGGGTACCATTTTCTCCATGACATTTTTTGCCATTTTTGTAGGTGTTGTCTCCAAAAAGTCCAGCAATAGAAGAGGCGCTTTTTCTTTCCTCTATCTCCAGTATTTTGCAGCTTTCTTTGCCTTTGCCATTGGAGTCTATTGGCTTTTATAATGGCATTATCCTATTTTACTCTTTTGCTATTACTTTAGCGGCAAGGGTATTTTTGTATTTTTTAGATAATTATTTTCGCATTGCTAATAGTAA
>Ga0256831_1000893_pt1 | contig 15830 bp, 9 predicted proteins | sample 132544metaG_FD_189087 | JGI IMG/M metagenome (GOLD analysis project Ga0256831, IMG submission 189087) | Hydrothermal vent microbial communities from Lau Basin, Pacific Ocean - 132-544 | ecosystem: Environmental > Aquatic > Marine > Hydrothermal vents | place: Pacific Ocean: Lau Basin | collected...
TTATTATGTTGATATATTAAAAAACGAATAGAATTTTATAAAAAAATAAGAATGTTATTACAAATAAGAAAGTCAAAAATACATAAAGCGACTATTACAGATGCGAATTTGAACTATGAAGGCAGTATTACAATTGATGAGGACTTGATGGACGCTACCGATATCATCGCAGGAGAAAGAGTACAGATTGTCAATAATTACAATGGTGAAAGAATCGAGACTTATGTTATCAAGGGCGAAAGAGGCACAGGAACTGTTTGCCTAAATGGTGCTGCTGCCAGAAGAGCTGAAATCGGAGATGTAGTGATAATAATATCCTATGCAATGATGACTCCTGAAGAAGCGAAAGTTTACGAACCCAAAACTGTGTTTGTTGATAGTAAAAACAAAATCAAAAAGTTTGGAGTTAAATAAGTTCATCAAAAACATATTGAAGTTTATTGTATTTACCGGAGTTGGAGTGGGCATACTTTATTTTGTGTATCAAAGGCAAAGTGAAGCCTATCATCAAGAATGTATTCTGAAGGGAATAAGCTCTGAAGATTGCAGTTTGGTCAGCAAAGTGTACAACGACTTTGTTCACTCAGATTTATTTTATCTTTTTATGGTTATCTTTTTATTCACTTTGAGCAATGTTTCCAGAGCGATGAGATGGAGGATGATGCTGAAGCCTATTGGCATTAATGCAAGGTTTTTTCCTGCATTTAACAGTATTATGCTCGGATATTTTGCCAATTTGGGATTACCCAGAGTAGGAGAATTTGTAAGGGCGGGAGCATTGGCTAAAAAAGAAAATGTAAAATTTGACAAAGTGATGGGGACAATTGTTTTGGATAGAATTATAGATGTCATTAGTTTATTGATTGTCTTTGTCGTTACTATTGTAATTTCTTCCGGCAAATTATTGGATTTCATTAAGGACAATGGTGATATTTCAAATAAAATAATGAGTATAATCAATAATCCTGTTTATTGGTTTATCGGAGTTTTTTTATTATTAGCTGTGTTTTTTATACTAAAAAGCAATAAGTTCAAGGAAAGTTTTATAGGGAAAAAAATATTTAGCTTTATTCAAGGAATATTGACCGGAATAAAAAGCATAAAATCGATTGATAAGCCGGTTATATTCATTTTTCATTCGGTTTTTATATGGGTGATGTATTTTATGATGAATTATGTTGGATTTAAGGCATTTGGACCGACTTCACAATTGGGCTTGGATGCTGCTATTGTAGTCTTTACTTTTGGAAGTTTGGGAATGGTAATTCCATCTCCCGGTGGTATGGGAACATATCATTTTCTAGTGATAGAAGCTCTAAAATTATTTAATGTCAATGGAAGTGATGGTTTTTCTTATGCAAATATCATTTTCTTTTCTATACAGATTTTCGGTATTATCTTTTTTGGAATATTAGCCTTAATTATGCTAAATATTTATACTAAAAATAAAAAAATCATAGGTTAAAGTGAATTATAAAACTAAGATTTTTCGCAATATTAACAGCCAATCGATTGAATTGATCAACAAATGGAAATCGGAGGGTAAACGAGTTGTTTTTACCAATGGCTGCTTTGATATACTTCACAGCGGACATATCAAATATCTATCAGAGGCGGCAGCGCTTGGAGATAAATTTGTGATTGGACTCAATAGTGATTCTTCGGTAAGTCGCTTAAAAGGAAACGACAGACCAGTAAAATCAGAAGAATGCAGGGCGGATATTTTAGCATTTATGGCTGTGATTGATATGGTAGTGATATTTGATGAAGATACACCCGAAGCCCTAATAAAAAAAATAATTCCCGATGTATTGGTAAAAGGGGGAGATTGGAAGATAAATGAGATAGTAGGTGCTGATATAGTGATTAGCAATGGCGGTGAAGTAAAATCTTTGAGTTTTTTAGAAGGATTTTCGAGTACAAGAATCATTGATAAAATGAAAAAATAGTTAGATGAAAATAAAAGAAATTACTGATTTTTTAGAGACAATTGCACCATTGGAATATCAAGAGAGATATGACAATTCAGGATATATTGTCGGTAATAGAGAAAATGAATTCACAGGAGCTGTCATTTGCTTGGATTCTACAGAGGAAGTAATTGATGAGGCGATCTCATTGAGATATAATTTGGTGATAGCTCATCATCCGATTATTTTTCAGGGTATTAAGAAATTGACAGGTAAAACTTATATTGGCAGGACTATTCTTAAGGCTATTAAAAACGATATTACGATTTACGCTATTCATACCAATTTGGACAATTCTTTTGCCAATGGAGTCAGCACCAAAATAGCGTCTAAACTAGAATTTAATAATCTTGAGATTTTAGACCCCAAACCTGAGTTTTTAATAAAAAATAAGGAAGTTGGAACCGGAGTAATAGCTACTTTGGATAAGGAAATGGGAGAGATGGAATTTTTGAAATATCTTAAACAAAAATTGAATCTAAATTGTATTAAATATACGGGACTAAGGGGAGAGAGTATTAAAAGAGTGGCGATTTGTGGTGGTGCTTGTAGCTTTTTATTGAAAAAAGCTTTGCGTTCTGATGTTGATGTGTTTGTTACTGCTGATTTTAAGTATCACGAGTATTTTGATGCTGAAAATAAGCTAATAATTGCAGATATAGGTCATTATGAGAGCGAAATCTTCACAATTGAGCTAGTTTTTGATATTTTAACGAATAAATTTAGTACCTTTGCCGCCCGTTTGACAAATGTTATAACAAACCCTGTAAAATATTTATAAAATTATGGCTACAGCAAAGAATGCAACAACAGAAACAACAGCAGAAAAGTTAATCACACTTTATACTCTTCAATATACTGCTACACAACTTGATGAAATCAATAAAATGCAAGGTGAACTTCCTATGGAGGTTAAGGATATGGAAGATGAAATCGCAGGTTTGAGCAAAAGAAAAGAAAGATTTCAAACCCAAATAGAGAATCTTGAAGCTGATATAAATAAGCATAAAGAAAATATCGCAGTATCTAATGCAGCTATTGAGAAATACAAAGTTCAATTGGATAATGTAAAAAACAACAGAGAATTTGAAGCTCTTTCAAAAGAAATAGAATACCAGTCTTTGGAAGCTCAGTTATCAGAAAAGAAAATTAGAGGACTTGAAGAAAAATTGGAGAAAGTAAAAGAAATGGCTGAAGGTATTGATGAAACTATCGAAGCTAAAAAAGAGCAATTGGATAAGAAAAGAGTAGAATTGGAAGCAATTATCCAAAAGAATGAGAAGAAAGTTGGAACTCTTGAAAGAAAATTGGTAAGATTGAGTAAAAAAGTTGAAGATAGACTGCTAAAGGGATTCAATGCACTTAGACAAAGATATGCCAATGGTTTGGCTGTCGTGACTATTGAAAGAAAGGCTTGTGGAGGTTGTTATAATACAGTTCCACCTCAAATTAAAATTGAAGTTGCGCAGAATAAAGAAATTATCGCTTGTGAAAATTGTGGTAGAGTTTTGATTTCCGATGAACTAGCTACTGAAGTTGATAAAAAAGATAGAACAGTCGTAGTAGAAGAAAAACCAAAAAGAAGAACAAGAAGAACAAAGACAAAGGCATAAAATATATTCCTTGTTTTTCTGTTTAGTTAACAATGAAGTTGATAAATCATATAATAAAAAGAATCTTGTTGCTGACAGGGTTCTTTTTTATTTTTTTGCTATCCGGTAATTTAAGCGCTCAAAAATACTTTTCGATAACTCCTGGTATTAAATATGCTTATAAAACTATCACATATTTGCAATTGGATAAAGCACAGCGAATATTGGATTCCCTTAAGATTGAAGAGCCTGGTAATATGTTGATTTATCATATTGAAAATTATATCGACTTTTACCGGATATTTATTAATGAGGACGTAAAGGAGTTTGAGAGCTTAAAGGATAATAAGGTTTACAGAATAGACAAGATAGAGTCCGGTGATAAAGATTCGCCTTATTATAGATTTAGTAAAGCGGAAATAATATTGCAATGGGCTATAGCCAGATTGAAATTTGGAGAAAATGCAAAAGCCGCATTTGAGGTAAGATCAGCTTTTAAAGCACTAAAGAAAAATCAAAAGAAATTCCCAAAATTTGTAGCAAACTATAAAAGCCTAAGCGTGATTCATGCTCTAACCGGTACATTGACCGGATTGAACAAAGCTATATTTACTACAATTACGGGTATCGATGGAACAATAAAGCAGGGAGCGACAGAGATTAATAAGCTAATTGAATATACCAAAAACAATGATTTTTTATTCAAGGATGAATCCTATACAATCGCTAGTTTTATTGCATTTCATTTGGAAAACAACAAAGAAAAAGCGTGGAAACTCATCAATGAACCAAACTTGGATATCAATAATAGTCCTCTTGCTTGTTTTGTATTAGCAAATATGGCTCAAAAAACAGGCAAAAATGAATTTGCTATAAGGATATTGGAAAATAGGCCAAATAATCCTGGGCAACTACCTTTTTATTATTTGGATTATATGTTGGGCAAAAGTCTGCTATATAAAAGTAATAGGCTGGCATATTATTACCTAAGAAGATTTGTTGATAATTTTAATGGTATAAATTATATAAAGGATGCATACTTAAAATTGGCTTGGTATGAATTGATAGTAAACAATGATGAAAGGGCATATTGGCAAAATATCGCTAAATGCATATCGGAAGGAGAATCGATTGTAGATGAAGATAAAACAGCAAAAAAAGTAGCTTTCAAATCGATTAAACCTAATCCAATACTGTTAAAAGCAAGATTGCTTTACGATGGTTCTTATTTTGAAGATTCTTATTCAGTATTGATAAAAAATAAAAAATTGTGTTTAAATTCCTATACGGATAAATTGGAATTCAATTATAGAATGGGTAGGATTTTGCAAGCTTTAAAAAAGTATAATGAAGCTATAAAATACTTTGATAATGCTGTGAAAATAGGAGAAGGAACAAACTCGCATTTTGTATGTAATTCGCTTCTACAAACAGGGGTAATTTATGAGAAGCTTTTGAAATTAGATGAGGCAAAAAAAAATTATAAGAAATGTCTGAATATAGATTCCGATGAATACAAAAATAGTATTCACCAAAAGGCAAAAGCCGGATTAATAAGGATAAATTCTTGATTTTTTTTATTTAGCTTTACGGATTCATTTTTTTTATTTAACTTTGGAGTGATTTAAAAAAAATAGTGATTGATACCGGCTGATGAGATATCCGGATTGTCGAGATTTGTGGAAAATTGTAATAAGATATGAAAATAGATTTAAAAAAACTTTTTGGGCTTGATGATAATTTTGATGAGAAAAGTATAAATGCCCTGCTAAATGCAATAAATAAAAATCATCTTAAAGAATTTGACTATTTGAAGTTTAAGGCTTCAATCAAAAATTTAGTAGAGATGAATATGGATGAAGAAACGAGTATCAGATCTACTTTTACTACCGCAAAAACCATAGGAATAACCAAAGATTATCTACTTGAAACGATAAAGCACTATAAAAATATTCTTCAAAAAGAGAAAGAAAATTTTTCGATTGCTCTAAAAAATAAATTGGATAATAGCATTGTAAATAAAAAAGAAGAAGGTGAAAATTTAAAAAAAGAAATTGCTAATCTGGAAAATAAAATAAAAGAATATCAAAAAGCAATAGAGCAGGGAAAAAAGCGTCTGGCTAATATCGATAGCGATATATCAAAAGTCAAAACAAAAATAGAATCTACAAAAAATAATTTCGTGAGCGTTTTGAATCATTTGGAGACAATAATTAACGAGGATGAATCAAAAATCAAATCGGTTCTATAATTAACAAAATTTAAGAAAAAGAAAATTTATAATAATGGAAAATAATTTACCAAGCAAAAAATCAAAATCTTTTTGGTCAAGACCTGAAGGAGTACTAGGAGCAATAATTTTAACGGCTATAATTGTTGGAGGCGGTTATCTTATAATATCTAATCTGGCTGCTTTAACCGCTTTTATGGGCAATGTTCTAGGGTTAGCGGTAACAGTACTAGCCATCGGAGTACTATTATATATGGTCATTGACCCCAAAATGAGAAACTTGATTTCTTATATGTATAAAAGTATGATGCGAAAAATCACTAGTATCTTTGTCACTATTGATCCAATCGGTATATTAAAAAATTATATTGAGGATATGCAGACTAATCTTGGTAATCTTGATAATCAAATAAGTAATCTGATGGGGCAAATAAGAAAAATTAAATCCCTGTGGACAAAGAACGAAGAAGATATCAGAGTTAATTTACTCAGAGCAAAAAAAGCCAAAGAACTTGGTGATGAAAAAAACACTTTGCTTTCTTCCAGAAAAGCAGCAAGACTCAAAGATGTAAATGAAAAATATGCCGTTTTGCTTAAAAAAATGGATATACTTAAGAGACTATTGAAAAAAATGTACGATAATTCCGAAATATTGCTTGAAGATACCAAAGATCAAGTAAAAGTAAAAGAAGAGGAGAGAAAGGCTATTCGTACCTCTCATACCGCTATGAAATCTGCTATGAATATCTTGAGAGGAAACAAAGATAAAAGAATGATGTTTGACGAAGCTGTCGAATATATAGCTGATGATATTGCAAATAAAGTTGGTGAAATGGAGAGAATGATGGAATTATCATCAAATTTTATGGAATCAATAGACTTGGAAAATGCACAATTTGAGGACAAAGGCTTGCAAATGCTTGAGGAATTCGAAAAGCAAAGTACCCTTTTGATGCTCGATCCACCAAAGGCATCTGCTAATGAATTTAGTTTGGATGATCTTAGTGTACCTGAAAAAACTACAAGAAATACGGATTCATCGTCATCATACGATAATTTATTTGATTAGTGCTCCGCGCAAAAAAAGGCTACATATGTAAACTTGTTCTTTTGTATATAATATGCACTTATACCAATTACGAATCAGTTTTATCATAATAAACAGTTTTATTTTACTTTTTCTGCGTTAAAATATGTTCCTATGTCTAAGGCTATGGAAATATATTTTGCCTTGAATAAAAAAACTAAAACTAAATTTATTTAACGCTAAAACTGAAACACAATTGGTATTATTTCTTGCACAGCGCACTAATATTTTTGAATTGACTTTAATCTGAATTCCTTAGAAAATAGTTTTTTTTGATGAGCAACAGTATGAAATTGCCATATTGCTTTATTTATAAACTTTCTATATAAATTTTGTAAAAGAATTTAAACAATAATTTTGTTTTAAATTAAAACTGACTTACAATTATTTAAAGATATTCCACCTTCAAGTATTATTTTCTATTATCTCACTTTTGTTTTATTCCTAAAAAAGAGATTAAAAAAAAGTAGTATAAATTTTGTCATATTAAATAATTTTATAATATATTTGCATCATTGTGATTTGATTTGAAGAAAGGCTTCTCAAAATAAGTCACAAAAACCAACCCTGATGTTTCATAATAGAAAAGAATTAACTTTTGTATTAGGAAAGCTAAACACTATCCTAAACATAACCCTAGAATTAAATTATTATGAAAAACAAACTTATTATGAAATTTTTTGTATTGGAATGACTTAACCCGTTTTATTGATTGGTTTGCGTTATAGCGATACGTGATACTAAACTTTCAAGCATAAAACAAATTTGGGCGTTTAGTTGATGTGAGAACAATGAATATTGTTTTCTTGAAAATGGCACCCCCTCCATTTATTAATAGTTATATTATATGGCAACTCCTTGTATTTCAAGTAAATTAGGATTGGTGTATAGCGTAAACATAATCTTTATTACGGGTATTAATTAAAATTGAATTTAGTATTGCTGTTTTTTACGGTAAGACAAGGGTAGTCTTTTTTCTATCAAATATTAAAAAGACTTCAAATAAAATGATTTGTATCTGTTGGTAGCAGGTATGGGTATGGACTATTATATTTTTATTTAATTTAACAACCACAAAACTATGAAAAAATTATTATTATTCATTTTATTCTCAATTGTAATAAATGGAATTACATTTTCACAAATTGCAATCAATATTGATGGGAGTAGTCCTGATGCTACGTCTATGTTAGATGTAAAATCTACAACTAAAGGTGTATTAATTCCTAGAATGAGTACTGTTGACAGAACAGGAATTGTAACACCTGCAAATGGGCTACTCGTCTATGATACTGACACTAAAAGCTTTTGGTATTTTGAGAATATCAGTGCTAATTGGACAGAAATAGCTTCCTCCATAAATAATATCAAACTTGTGGATACAGATGGCGATACTAAAGTAGAGGTAGAACAAAGTACAGATGAAGATAAGATAAGATTCACCATAGCAGGAAATGAACATTTTATAATGGATTCACTTGGGCATCTTGAAGTTGTCAATACGGGAGGTTCTGTATTTATAGGTGAATATGCCGGTACAAATGATAATTTGTCTAATAACTATAATGTATTTATAGGTAAATATTGTGGATATAATAATACTACCGGGTTGAATAATTTAGCCTTGGGACAAGAATCTTTATATAGTAATCAAACAGGGAGTGGCAATATAGCTTTTGGTGCATTGCCTTTAAATAGTAATATAGATGGATCTTCAAACATAGCTTTAGGATCTAAGGCCTTACTTTCAAATGAGCATGGAGATGACAATATAGCTTTAGGTAAGTATTCATTAGCCGGTAATATAACAGGAGATAAGAATATAGCTTTGGGTTTGGAAGCGTTGCAAAACAACACAACTGCTCATTCAAATATTGCGATTGGTTCAATGACTCTTCATAGCAATACAATTCGTTCAAATTTGATCGCAATTGGTGATTCAGCTCTCTTTAATAACGGAAATAACGTTTCAAATTTTGATGAAGCTATAAAAAATATTGCGATTGGTTCAAGTGCTTTAATTTCCAATGAAACAGGTAGTAAAAATACAGCGATTGGTTCAAATGCCCTTTATTCGAATTATGATGGAAAATCTAATGTTGCAATCGGAAATGATGCTATGTATTCAAATGAATATGGTTCAGGGAATATTGCTTTAGGTACTAAAGCCTTATGGGCAAATACTGATGGAGACTTTAATATAGCAGTTGGAGCATCTGTTCTTACTCACAATGAAACAGGCACAAGAAATGTAGCTAATGGATTCAAAGCCTTATTATTTAATACCTCTGGAAATAATAATATTGGATTTGGTTCATCGGTATTATATAGTAATACATCTGGAAATAATAATATAGCGATTGGTGCAGAGAGTTTACGAAATAATGAAGATCGATCTAATCTTATAGCTATTGGTGATTCAGCTCTTTATAATAATGGAATTAATGCAACTAAGGATTCTGATGGTACAAAGAATATTGCTATCGGCTCAAAGTCTTTATTCTCAAATACTAATGGATTTTCAAACACTGCAGTTGGTGATAGTACTCTTTTTGATAACACTATAGGTCGATATAATTCAGCATTTGGAGACCAGGCTCTTGTAAAAAATAGTGAAGGAATCGGAAATACTGCAATTGGAGCAGGTTGTTTATTTAACAATAATATAGGTAATGAAAATACCGCACTAGGATATGGAACTATGGTTTCTAATCTAACGGGAAGTTTAAATACAGCAATTGGACCTGAAGTTATGTTCAGCAATGAATCGGGAGATTATAATACTGCAATAGGAGGAGGTGCATTAAATAGCAATACCGAAGGTTCTTATAACACATCTGTTGGTATTTTTAGTTTAATGAAAAACAAAATCCATTCCAATCTAGTTGCAATTGGTGATTCAGCATTATTCTATAATGGAGATGGAGTTACAGATATTGATTCAGCAATTGGAAATACTGCAATAGGGTCAAAAGCGATGGCGTATAATATTTCCGGTTTAGCAAATACCGCGACCGGGTTTAAATCATTGTATAGCAATACTAATGGAAATTACAACGCGGCATATGGAGATTGGGCATTGTATTCTAATATCAGTGGGGAAGGAAATGCTGCATTTGGTCATTTTGCATTATATAATAATATTAGTGGAGAAGCAAATACAGCTTTAGGAGCAAATACTTTGTATAAAAATACCGAAGGAGAAGACAATATTGCTATTGGTGCATTTTCGATGGAAAGTAATAAAATAGGTTCAAATAACACGGCAATTGGATATAAAAGTCTTGTGAATAATGAAACAGGTTTTTCAAATGTATCAATTGGAAACAATAGTTTATTTAAAAATACAGAAAGAGGTAATCTAGTTGCCATAGGAGACTCTGCTTTATTTAATAATGGAATTGGGGCAGATAAAGTTCCCGATGCAATGTATAATACCGCAGTAGGGTCAAAAACTCTTTTTTCAAATACAACCGGTAATAGCAATACTGCAGTAGGTTATAGAACACTTTATTCTACAGAAACAGGTTGGGGAAATACAGCCATTGGAGGTGAGGCATTAAATAGTAATATTAATGGTAATGAGAATACTGCTGTTGGAACAAAGTCATTATATTCAAATACTACAGGAGTGAGAAATACTGCGACAGGTAACTATTCATTAAATAATAATGAAACAGGAGATGGAAATTCTGCTTATGGTTCTTCATCACTAACTAATAGTAAAACCGGTAAGTATAATTCAGCATTTGGTTTTCATTCATTGGGGGATAATATTTCAGGAAGTTCAAATGTAGCCATTGGCTATAAATCTTTACTAAAGAATAAAGATATTTCATATTTAGTGGCTGTAGGAGATTCAGCACTTTATAATAATGGAACTGGGATAGTATATGATAATGAAGCAAAAAAAAATACAGCGATAGGTTCAAAAGCTTTAGCATTGAGTGGAAGAGGATATGAAAATACATCGGTTGGATATAATTCTATGTATTCAACCACAACAGGTCATGGTAACTCGGTATTAGGATCTGAAGCAATGCTCAATAATACTACCGGCTTTTTAAATACCGCAATTGGACAAAGTGCACTAAAACAGAATATATCTGGGAGTAATAATGTTGCCATAGGAGTTTCTTCAATGTTTGGAAACGAGACAGGATATAATAATGTTGCTATAGGAAATACAAGTCTTAGTAACAATATTTCTGGGATAAGTAATGTTGCTTTAGGAGATAAATCTTTGAATTATAATTCTACTGGAAATCGCAATGTTGCTACAGGCTCAAGGTCATTATACAATAACACAAGCGGTAATGACAATGTAGCTGCAGGTTACAAAGCGTCGTATAATAATAAGTCGGGTAGTTTTAATATTGCAATTGGCAGGGAAGCTATGTATATGGACACCACAGGTAATGATAATATTGCCTTGGGACAAAGAGCAATGTATAAAAATAAAGTTGGAAATGAAAATATTTCACTTGGTCATTTTTCATTGTATTCAAATGATGATGGTTCAAATAATATTGCATTAGGACGGTCTTCAATGTATTACAATGATGAAGGGTCTTCGAATATTGCGATAGGAACAAGAGCTCTGTATAGAAATTCGATAAGATCAGGTCTTGTGGCAATTGGTGATTCAGCATTGTTCTATAATGGATATGGAGCCACAGATCAATTTGATGGAGAAAGAAATACTGCAATTGGAACAAAATCACTTTTTTCAAATACTTCCGGTTATAGAAATGTCGCAGTTGGATATTCATCTCTATATTCAAATACAACAGGGGATAAAAATACTGCATTTGGATATGATGCACTTTATAATTGTAATACACTTAATAATACCGCTGTGGGATATTTTTCGATGAGATCAACCACAAATGGGTCATTTAATAGTGCTTGTGGAGGATATTCACTTGAGGATAATGAAAGTGGAGAGTATAATTCCGCAATGGGGTATTATAGTCTTGGTGATAATACGACAGGGGATCAAAATGTATCATTTGGTGCTCATGCACTAAGAACAAATACATCCGGTAATAATAATACTGCTGTTGGGTATTCTTCTTCTTCATTAAATAATTATTCCAATTCTACCGGTTTAGGTTATGATGCTGAGCCAAATGGTTCCAATGTTGTTAGAATAGGGAACTCTTCTGTTGGTATTATAGGAGGATATACAAATTGGACAAATGTGTCATCAGATGCAAGGATAAAGAAAAATGTGAAAGAAGATGTTGTGGGAATTGAGTTTATCAAAAAACTAAGACCTGTAACGTATAATCTTGATATGGATGCAATTGCAAATTTAATTAATACACCTGATTCATTGAGGCTTTTTGAAGCGGAAAAACAAAAAGAAGCAGAAGTGCAAAATGGTTTTATTGCTCAAGAGGTTGAGCAAGCCGCAAAAGATGTTAATTTTAATTTTCATGGAGTAGTAAAACCTAAAAATGAAGACTCACATTATGGTCTTAATTACTCAGAATTCGTAGTTCCCCTAACAAAAGCAGTTCAAGAACAACAAGAGTATATCGAAAACCTCGAAAAAAAGTTATCTGCTTTAGAGCAAAAACTTCAAGAACTTGAGAATAAATTAAATGAAAAAAACTAAAACAAATAAGGCTTTACTCAATTTTTAAATAACGAAAAACTAAAATAAACAAAACTATGAGAAAACTACTTGTAATAATTATTATTCTACTTAGTATAAATGGAATAACTTTTTCACAAATTGGAATTAACAATGATAACTCAAGTCCTGATCCATCATCTATGTTAGATGTGAAATCATCGACCAAAGGAGTTCTTGTACCTAGAATGAAATCCTTTGAAAGAACGTCAATAGCGACTCCGGCAAATGGATTACTGGTATATGATACCGATACAAAAAGTTTCTGGTATTATGACATTATTTCAGCAAAATGGATTGAAGTTGCTTCTACAGTAAACAATATCAAACTTATAGATGCTGATGGAGATACTAAAATTGAAGTTGAACAAAGCCCGGATGAAGATAAAATAAGATTTACTATCAAGGGGAATGAACATTTTGTAATGGATTCACTAGGGCACTTTGAAATAGTTAATTCAGGAGGTTCTGTCTTTATAGGTGAAAATGCAGGTAAGAATGATGGTATAAACAACAATTCAAGTATTTTTATTGGAAATTCGACCGGGTTCAATAATACTTCTGGTAATTATAATATAGCTTTAGGATTTGAAACTCTTTTTAGTAATACATCCGGTTCCGAAAATATTGTATTAGGAAGAGAAGCAATGCTTGACAATCAAACTGGAAACAATAATATTGCTATTGGAGGTGATGCATTGGGAGTAAATATCAATGGAAGTAATAATATAGCAGTGGGAGAATCTACTTTAGGAGCTAATGAAGGAGGAAACTCAAATATTGCAATAGGTAAAAATGCATTACTTTATAATTCAACAGGATACTCCAATATTGGTATCGGTGTCGGAGCGATTGCAAATAACACGGACAAATCAAATCTGGTAGCTATTGGAGATTCCGCTTTGTATAATAGTGGTCTGGGGGCAGGGTATCCCGGTTTTGGCGATAGAAATACAGCGATTGGCTCAAAATCAATGTTTGAAAACACTGCTGGCAATAGAAATACTGCAACAGGGTATAATTCATTATATTCTAATACAGAAGGATCAAACAATGTCGCAATCGGATTCAAGGCATTATACGGAAATACAATGGGAGGTCAAAATACAGGAACCGGCTCATTCGCTCTTTCTAATAATAATTTTGGAAATGATAATACTGCTTTAGGATATGCTTCAATGACGAGTAACACTGATGGAGAAAACAATACAGCAATTGGAGCATATTCATTACCTCAAAATACAACAGGTAATAAAAACGCAGCAATTGGAAGAAATGCAATGTATACGAATACAACCGGATCTGAAAATACAGCAATTGGTTATGAAGCCTTATTCCAGAATGACACTTCTGATTATAATACTGCTTTTGGAGCGAATTCTCTAAGAAATAATGCTAGTGGAGCTGGTAATACAGCTCTAGGGTACAATACCCAAGTGAACAACATTTCAGGACATTCTAATGTAGCAATTGGTATTGCTGCATTAAATAAAAATACGGATGTATCTAATCTGGTAGCTATTGGAGATTCTGCATTGTTCAATAGTAAAACTGTTCCTCCAAATGGTGTTCACGGGGCTCTAATTCCCAAAAACAATACAGCTATAGGTTCTAAAACTTTATTTAGCAATGGCATCGGATTTAACAATACAGCAACAGGATTCAATTCTTTGTATTCCAATACTTCTGGAGATAACAACACTTCTATTGGAAATAAAGCAGCTTATTTGAATGCAACAGGCTCGTTCAATACTGTTGTTGGATCGGGAGCAAACCAAAACAATGTAGATGGTGATGATAATACAATAATTGGTTATGAAGCTGGACATGGAGCAGTAGCCCACAATAAATCAGGAAATGTGTTCTTAGGGTATCAAGCAGGATACTATGAAACCGGAAATAACAAATTATATATAGACAATTCTGATACTTCCTTTCCGCTAATTTACGGAGATTTCACTACAGATACTCTTACAATAAATGGAGCACTAAATATTAATAGAGCTTATTCATTTCCAAAAACAAGTGGCATCGCAGGTCAAGTATTGAAATATGATGGTAATGGCGACCTTTATTGGGATGATGACTATGACTCAGGAGGGGCAAAATCCTTAATTGAATTATCAGATGTGAGCTCATCTACACCAACTAACAGAAATGCTTTAATGGCAAATGGAGTGGATTTTGAGAGCAGGGCTATAGTGGAAGCTGATATTTCCGATCTAAAAAATTATGTTGAACAAGGAGCCAATATATCATTACTTAATAATGATGCAGGATATCTCGATACTCTAATCGGTGGATATGGTATAAATATAACCAAATCAGGTAATGATTATACTGTTGAAGCAGATACAACACAATTGGCTACCCAATATGACTTGACTCAAGTTAGTGGAGGTGGTTCAGGTGCAACTGAAATCAATGACTTGACAGATGGAAAGACTGGCTACTCAAGTGTATTTGTTGGATCAGAAGCTGGCGCATCTAATTCAGGATATTTTAATACTGCTCTGGGAGAAGACGCTTTACAAAGTAACACAACAGGACAAAATAATATTGCTATTGGATTTGAAGCTTTGAATACTAGTGACCAAGCAAGTAATAATATTGCAATAGGCAAGAGTGCAATGTTGGAAAACACAACGGGGTCGTATAACACTGCCATTGGAAACAATGCAATGCAAGAAAACTCTACTGGCAAAAACAATACTGCCATTGGACATAATGCTTTAAATATAAATATAAGCGGATCTTCAAATGTGGCCATAGGAATTGGAACATTGAGCCTTAGTTTAGATAAATCAAATCTTGTAGCTGTTGGAGACTCTGCATTATATCACAATATAGCTTCGGGTAATACAGCGATTGGCTCAAAATCTCTTTATGAAAATACGACAGGTACCGGAAATACAGCTGTTGGAATTAAATCAATGATGGAAAATAAAGAGGGGCTATACAATGTTGCTAATGGGTTTTATGCATTAAGAGAAAATATTGATGGAGATCAAAATACTGGTATAGGTGGTTTCTCTTTAAGTAAAAACACATCAGGCAGCTTTAATACGGCTTTAGGTTATCAATCATTAGAGAGAAACACAACAGGTAGTTGGAATGTCGCAATTGGCCGAGCTTCACAACATTTTAATAAAACGGCATCTAATAATGTTTCGTTAGGTATAAATTCTCTTGAATACCATCAATCAGGAAGCAATAATGTTGCAATTGGAAACTTTTGTATGCACTATGATACTTCTGGATTTGCTAATACCGCAATTGGAGATAAAGCCTTACAAAGCAACGAATTTGG
>Ga0256831_1000894_pt1 | contig 15815 bp, 29 predicted proteins | sample 132544metaG_FD_189087 | JGI IMG/M metagenome (GOLD analysis project Ga0256831, IMG submission 189087) | Hydrothermal vent microbial communities from Lau Basin, Pacific Ocean - 132-544 | ecosystem: Environmental > Aquatic > Marine > Hydrothermal vents | place: Pacific Ocean: Lau Basin | collected...
GTATCATTTCTCTCCATCATATTGCCCATAAACAGCATTGCTTGACCAATGACCAAGTGACCGGAAGATCATGAAAAGCTCCCTTTGGTCCCAATATGTTTCAATTAAAAAAAAAGGCTGGTTGATGATTACTCATCGAACCAGCCGGCTGTACCAATCTTCCCCTGTCTTGTATACAGGTTGGCGCAAATGTTTTTATTCAACCTCTTCGCTATCGGGTTCCTCTTCGATAACCTCTTCATACCCGACAAGCTCAACAATGGCCATGGGCGCAGCATCTCCATACCGGGTGCCGGTACGAATAATACGTGTGTATCCACCCTGCCGATCCGCATACTGTTCGCTCAATTCGTCAAAAAGTTTGGCAACGATGTCTTTGGTACGGATATAGGACAGGGCCTGTCGTCGTGCATGCAGATCGCCCCGTTTGCCCAAGGTAATCATTTTTTCAGCGATCCTGCGAACTTCCTTGGCTTTCGGCACCGTGGTTACAATACGCTCATGCTCAAGCAGAGAGGTTACGATGTTACGAAGCATGGCCTTTCTATGGGATGGATTACGGCCTAATTTGCGGCCTGCTACTTTATGTCTCATTGTTTTGTCCTTCTTTTTCTCTTACCCTGATCTGACAACCCTGCCGTTATTGATGGTTAGCCTTCTTCTCCATCTTCCTCGGATTCTCCGGGGGCCTTCCATCCCTCTACCTTCATACCCAGGGTCAGATCATGCTCGGCAAGAAGCGCTTTTATTTCGTTGAGTGATTTACGACCAAAATTTTTCGTTTTTAACATCTCCGCATCTGTCTTCTGCACCAGCTGACCGATATACTGAATGTCAGCATTCTTCAAACAGTTGGCAGACCTGACAGAGAGCTCGAGATCTTCAACATTTTTGTCAAGGAATGGCGGATAGACAATATCGTCACCTTCTCCTTCAACCTTGTCCGGCGCCTTTGCCTTGTCCTCGTCAAAGTTGATAAAAATGGTCATCTGTTCCTTGAGGATCTTGGCGGCATACGCCAGAGCGTTTTCCGGGGTAACACTTCCATCCGTCTCGACTTCCATGGTCAAGCGGTCATAATCAGTCCGTTGACCGACACGGGCGGAACTGACAACATACTGTATCCGCAGGATGGGGGAAAAGGCGGCATCAATGGGAATGACCCCAATGGGCTGGTCCTCGCGTTTATTCTGTTCCGCCGGTACATACCCCTTGCCCCATTGCACCTCGAGCTCGGCCCGGAAGGTGGTATCGGAACCAGTGATAGTGCATATATGCTGATCAGGATTCATAACCTCGACATGGGCGCCACCGTTGATATCGGCGGCTGTCACTGTTCCGGTCCCTTTTTTCTCAAGCACAACCACAACGGTGTCAGGACTGTTCAGCTTCAGTCGGACCAATTTGAGATTGAGTATAATTTCGGCAACATCCTCATGGATACCGTCAATAGTGGTAAATTCGTGCAGGGCGTTATCAATTTTAACAGAGGTAATGGCGGCCCCTCTGATGGAAGAGAGCAATATACGACGCAAGGAATTACCGATTGTGGCCGCAAAACCGCGTTCAAACGGTTGACAGATAAAACGACCGTAGCGCTCAGTATGCGTCTCCTCCGTAACTTCCAAACGTTCCGGAGTGACAAGCTCATGCCAGTTTTTATAAAAGGGATTTTCGTCCCGTATTTCCTGTACCATGCAATACCTGATTCTTAGGGTTTACTTGGAGTACAACTCGACAATAAGCTGCTCATGAATCGGAAGTGTTATCTCTTCACGATTTGGCATCGCCTTCACGGTTCCCTGGAAATTTTTCTGATCAAGTTCAATCCAGCTCGGGACTCCACGGCGGGCGGCACCTTCAAGATTGTCTTTAATCATTTCATTGCTTCGGCTCTTCTCCTTCAGGCTGATCACATCTCCTTCACAGACAAAATAGGATGGTATGTTAATTTTCTTCCCGTTGACGGTAAAGTGATTATGTCGAATCAGTTGCCGGGCCTGGTCACGTGAACTGGCAAAACCAAGCCGATAAACGGTATTGTCAAGTCGACGCTCAAGCATGATCAGTAAATTCTCACCGGTTACGCCCTTTGCCTGGTCCGCCATATGAAAATAGCGGCGAAACTGCTTCTCAAGCATCCCGTACATGTGTTTGACTTTTTGTTTTTCACGCAACTGCACTGCGTAGTCAGACACCTTGCGAAAACGATTCTGCCCATGCTGGCCGGGAGAATAGGACCGCCGTTCAAACGAGCATTTATCGGAATAGCACCGATCGCCCTTGAGAAAAAGTTTTAAATTTTCACGCCTGCATGCCCTGCAGGATGCTCCGGTATATCTGGCCAAAGTAGCCCTCCATCAATAATCGGTATCGGTTTTATGCAGCGTTCAGTCATTCCACTGGCTGCGACCGTACAATCGTACGCCTTGCGTACTTACACTCGTCTCCGCTTGGGAGGTTTGCACCCGTTATGCGGTATAGACGTCACATCAACAATCTTACTGACATCAAGTTCTGCCGTTATCAGCGCGCGAAGGGCCGCTTCCCGACCAGGTCCTGGCCCCTTTACCCGGACTTCGACCTTGCGCAGTCCATGCTCCTTGGCCTTGTCAACGGCATCACTCAAGGCTTTCTGGGCGGCAAAAGGAGTAGATTTACGGGATCCCTTGAAACCTATAACCCCGGCGCTTGACCAGGCGATCGTATTCCCCTGGCGATCGGCAATGGTAACAACCGTATTGTTAAATGTTGAGTAAATAAAAATTATACCTTCCGGAATATTCTTTTTTTCCCGGCGCTTACTCCGACCACCTTTTCCTGCCTTAGCCATAACTGCTCCACATAAGTATTCATCACCCCTTGATTCGTTAACCAACCATCATGTCTAAAAAATCAGGGGCTATAATAGTATTTTCACTAAATTTATCGCCGCACGGAACCACGTCTCGGACCTTTTCTTGTCCGCGCATTGGTCTTTGTCCTCTGTCCCCGGCAGGGAAGACTAACCCGATGACGGCGACCACGGTAACACCCAAGGTCCATAAGACGCTTGATATTCATGGATACTTCACGACGCTTATCGCCTTCAACCACATAATCATTTTCAATGATTTTCCGAATACGGGTAACATCATCACCACTCAGATCATCACTGTTCATCTGATATGGAAGGTCGGCCTTATCGAGAATCTCTCGGGCCGTGGTCAGTCCTATACCGTAAATATAGGTCAATGCCCGATCCATATGCTTGTTTCGTGGTAAATCCACGCCTGCTATCCGTGCCAAGATATTGCTCCTTGTTAAGCTTGAAAACAGTTATTCGGCAAAAAATTATCCCTGCCGCTGTTTATGTTTTTTATTCGTACAGCTGACACGTACGATACCCTTGCGCTTGATGATCTTACAATTGGCGCACATTTTTTTTACTGACGATCGCACCTTCATGATTATCTCTCCTTAGTGATCAGCAGTTACAGACAGGCACCCTCTGCCGAAATAGATAATGCGGTTACAAATATAAAATTTCATAACCACATGCAAATTATATCACTTTTTCCCCTTACCGCCCTTGGAACGAAAGGTCACCCGGCCCCGGGTAAGATCATATGGCGAAAGCTCGACCGTTACCTTATCACCGGGAAGGATCTTTATATAATGCATACGCATTTTTCCTGAAATATGAGCCAGTACCTTATGGCCATTTTCCAGTTCAACCCGAAACATTGCATTGGGCAGGGGTTCTATAATGGTTCCCTCAACTTCAATGGCCTCTTCTTTTGCCATAATGTATATCCACTATTGATTAATTTTGGAGCAAAATTTTATATTATAACGGATTATCTTCTTTTTTCAAGTTATTTAACGAATAATTGAGAAAATCCCGCATAAAAATATATCGACAAAAGATCAATTATCCCCTTTTGATCGTGAACTGAGAACAAAAGGTCCATCGGCGGTGACGGCCACCGAATGTTCGAAATGGGCAGAAGGTTTACCATCGGCAGTGACAACGGTCCACTTGTCCCGCAGGACACGAACCTTTTCCGTGCCAAGATTTACCATGGGTTCAATGGCAACCACCATGCCCTCAACAAGGCGGGGTGATGCCTTTTTCTGTACATAATTTGGAATCTCGGGAGGCTCATGCAGATTACTTCCTATCCCGTGACCAACAAATTGTCGAACCACTGAAAAACCCTGTTCTTCGACATGTTCCTGCACAGCCCTTGAGATATCAGCAACCCGATTACCGATTTTTACCTGCTCGATTGCTCTTGCCAAGGCCTCTTCAGTAACCAGGAGCAATTGTCGGACCCTTCTGGAAACAGTACCAACCGGAATGGTCACGGCGCTGTCACCATAAAATCCCTGATACTTGGTGCCAAAGTCAACGGAAACGATATCGCCGTCGTGTATTGTTGTCCGCTTGGAAGGTATCCCGTGTACAACCTGTTCATTGACAGAGACACAGAGGGAGGCGGGAAAGCCGCGATATCCTTTGAAAGCTGGTTCCGCGCCATGATCACGGCAGTACTCTTCGGCCCACTTATCAAGCTGGTGTGTGGTCAGGCCGGCCCGAATTTTGCTTTCAAGCAGAGAAAGGACACCGGCAACGATCTGGTTTGCCTTGTGCATCACCGCAATCTCTTCTGGAGATTTGACAGTAATTGCGCTTTCCCTGCCGGAGTTACTCACGATCCCTCAACGTCGTCCCTTCATGCGACCGGCCTTCATGAATCCATCATAATTACGCATGACAAGATGAGATTCAATCTGGGAAATTGTGTCAATTGCAACACCGACAACAATGAGCAGGGCCGTACCTCCAAAATAGAATGGTACGTTAAATTTATTGATCAACAGGGTCGGCATTACACAGACGGCACTAAGATAAATGGCACCTATTACTGTTATTCGGGTCAAGACATAATCTATAAACTCAGCGGTCTTCTTGCCAGGTCGAATACCGGGGATAAATCCACCGTTTTTCTTGAGATTTTCGGCAACGTCATCGGGCTTGAAAGTAACAGCGGTATAGAAAAAACAGAAAAATACCAGCATGCCCACATACAGGACATAGTAATAGACGGTGCCTGGAGAAAGCATGGCTGAAACCTGCTGCACCCAGTCTACCTTGATAAAAGACCCGATTGTGGCGGGAAACATCATGATGGATGATGCAAAAATCGGAGGAATAACCCCGGATATATTGAGTTTAAGGGGCAAGTGGGAAGATTGTCCCCCATATACCTTGCGTCCGACAACTCGTTTTGCATATTGAATAGGAATACGGCGTTGCGCAGTTTCTACAAAAACAATAAAGGCCACCACCAGAAACATCAGAATCAACATGACCGGTACAAAGACAACCGCTATTTCTCCGGCCTTTATCAGCTGAATGGAATTCCCGACAGCAGCCGGCATCCTGGCAACGATTCCGGCAAATATGATCAGCGATATTCCGTTTCCGACTCCACGCTCGGTCATCTGCTCACCAAGCCACATGATAAAGGCGGTTCCTGTTGTCAGGGTCAGCACGGTCATCAGTTTGAACTGGAGACCGGGGACTAGGACAATGGCAGCGCCGCCGGGACCAGACATTCCCTCAAGTCCGGTTGCAATAAAAAAGCCCTGGATAATAGAAAGACCAACCGTGGAGTATCGCGTATACTGGGTGATCTTGCGGTGACCTGCTTCACCTTCCTTGGAAAGGGCCTCGAGCTGGGGAATAACAACGGTAAGCAACTGAATAATGATCGAGGCCGAAATATACGGCATGATTCCAAGGGCGAATATCGAAAAATTCTTTAAAGCGCCCCCGGAAAACATATTGAACATGCCAAACAGAGTACCTGCATTCTGCTGAAAAAACGCTGCAAGGGCTTCACCGTTAATGCCAGGTGTCGGTATCTGAACGCCCATCCGGTAGACAAAAAGCATAAAGAGGGTGAACATCACCCTCTTTCTCAACTCCGGAATATTGGCCGCGCTGGCAAGTCCACTCATTATCTACTCCTTTACAGAGCCGCCGGCGGCAACTATCTTTTCGGCAGCGCCCCGACTGACCTTATCAACATCAACGGTCAGAGATTTTGTAAGTTCGCCGTTGGCGAGCACTTTGACAGGGGAACCGTTGTTCTTGACAATCCCTGCTTTTACCAGCGCGTCATGATCAACAACACTGCCTTCCTCAAACTGATCAAGCTCGGCAAGCGACACTATTGTATAGTGAGTTTTAAATATATTGGTAAACCCTCTTTTCGGCAGACGTCTGTGCAATGGCATCTGTCCACCTTCAAAGCCTGGTTTCTGGCTGAACCCGGACCGGGATCGAGCACCTTTATGACCGCGGCCAGCGGTTTTTCCCAAACCACTTCCAGGACCTCTACCCACACGTTTATTTCTACGTCGCGCCCCCTTTTCAGGGGAGAGGTTGTTCAATTTAAGCATTTTTTATTCCTCAACCCGTACAAGATGTTGAACCTTGGCAATCATACCACGAATTTCAGGTGTATTTTTTCGTGTCACCGTTTTGTACATCCTGGTCAATCCAAGACCAACCAGAGTTGCCCTGATCTTCCTGGTGCTGCCAATTTTACTTTTAATTTGGGTAATTGTAATAGTATCCTTCATGTCCTCGATCCGTCGGTAGTAAAAAGTTGTTCTATGCCACCATTTCATCAACATTGAGACCACGAAGGCTTGCTATCTGCTCAGCCGAACGCATGCGCCTCAACCCATCCATGGTCGCTTTGACCAGGTTATGGGGATTATTCGACCCCAGACATTTCGTCAGAATATTCTGGACACCGGCAGCCTCAAGAACAGCGCGCACCGCACCACCGGCAATTACCCCGGTACCATCGGAAGCCGGTTTCAACATGACAGAGCCGGACTTGAACTTGCCAATGATTTCATGCGGTATGGAGACATCGGTTAAGGAAACCGGCTGCATGTCCTTTCTTGCCCGTTCAATACCCTTACGAATAGCTTCCGGGACCTGATTGGCCTTGCCGAGTCCATATCCAACCCGTCCCTTGCCATCGCCAACAACGACAATGGCGCTAAAGCTGAAACGGCGACCACCTTTAACGACCTTGGCCACACGGTTGATAAACACTATTTTTTCGATGAGCTCTTCCTGATCTCCATCTTTTGAACGTTTAAAATCAGCCAAGAAATACCCCCGTATTGTTTCCTTTTTGTCTGATAAATTGAATATATATCAAATATAAAGTTTTATTAAAACTTCAATCCGCTTTTACGGGCACCATCTGACAAGGCCTTGACTCTACCGTGATACAGATTACCACCACGATCATAGACCACCTCTTTAATGCCCGCGGCCAGAGCCTTGGAGCCAATCACCTCTCCAACCTTCAAGGCCTGCTCGCACTTGTTGGCGCATTCCACGCCGTCCAGATCCTTTCCCTGGGAAGAGGCAGCGGCAAGAGTGACCTGTTTTTCATCATCGATAATCTGGACATAAATATGCCGATTACTCTTGAAAACCCGCATCCTCGGCTTGGCACCGGTACCAAAAATCTTTTTCCGGATACGCTTGATTCTTTTTCTGCGAGCAACGAGTTTGGGACTTGTCTTTGCCATGATACTCTTTCCACCTCTTTATTCTTATGCAGCGGCAGCAGCGCCGGATTTACCGACTTTGCGCACGATATGCTCATCTTCATAGCGAATGCCCTTGCCCTTGTAGGGTTCGGGCTTACGAATCTGCCGGATCCTTGCCGCCGTCATGCCAACCAGTTCCTTATCAATGCCGGAGAGTGTAATCGTATTATTTTTATCAACACTGACATCGATGCCATCGGGCACAACAAATTCAACCGGATTGGAAAAGCCGACATTAAGAGTCAATGTGGAGCCGGAAGCCTTGGCACGATAGCCGACACCTTCAACCAGCAATTTTTTCTCAAATCCCTTCTCAACTCCAATGACCATATTATTCAACAGGGATCTGGTCATCCCCCAAAAGGCCATGACCCTTTTACTGGTCCCCTTTGGTGTACAAACAAGTTCTTTGTCCTGCTGTGAAATTTCTATTTCCGGTCGAACATCACGTTCAAGGCTGCCTTTGCTTCCGGTCACCTTGACGTGTGTGCCATGTAATTCAACCTTTACACCATCCGGAACCGGAATAGGTTGTTTGCCAATCCTGGACATCTACTGCCTCCTCTTTGCCAAATAGCGTGTTTACCACACCTCGCAGAGTAACTCTCCACCTACATTCAATCTTCTCGCCTCACGGTCCGAAATCACTCCGCGGGAGGTTGAAAGAATCCCAACACCAAGACCACTCATTACCTTGGGAATATTCGAACTTTTTTTATACTGACGAAGTCCTGGCCGGCTGACTCTTCGTATACCGGTAATTACCTGTTCGTTATTAGGGCCATACTTCAACGTGACCTTCAGTATCCCCTGTACACCCGTGTCAATGATTTGGTAGTCTGTAATATATCCCTCTTCCTTCAGAACTTTTACAACCCCTACCTTCAACTTTGAAAGCGGCATTTCGACTGAATCAAATCGGGCGGCCACCCCATTGCGTATACGGGTGAGCATATCAGCCAGTGGATCACTCATAGACATGAGACATTACCTCTCTTCAGAATCCCTTCACTTAAACACGTATTCATCAAGAATACAGTGTAACTGTATTGTTGTTTATTCATATTACCAACTCGATTTGGTAACCCCGGTTATTTCACCCTGGGACGCGAGTTTACGAAAACAGAGCCTGCATACTCCGAATTTACGGATAAAGGCCCTGGAACGTCCACAAAGGGGACAACGATTATATGAACGAACCTTAAATTTCGGTGTCCTTCTCGCCTTGGCAATGAGTGATTTTTTTGCCACAGCTTCCTCCTGTATAAAAACTGATAATTCGGATGACTACGATTATTATTTTCTTTTAAACGGCATACCCATGAGTGTGAGCAGTTCACGACCCATCTCATCGGTTTTGGCCGAGGTAACGATAGTGATATTCAATCCCCGTACCTTGTCAATCTTGTCATAATCAATTTCCGGAAAAATCAAATGCTCGGTAACGCCCATGGAAAAGTTTCCATTACCGTCAAATCCCTTCGGAGAAACTCCACGAAAGTCACGAACTCTGGGGAGAGCAATATTCATCAATTTGGACAAGAAGTCATACATACGATCTTTTCTCAACGTCACCCGTGCCCCTATGGGCATGCCCTCTCTAAGCTTAAAGGTGGCGATGGATTTCTTCGCCCTGGTGACAACAGCCCGCTGTCCGGCTATGAGCGTAAGTTCATTGACAGCCTTTTCAACTATTTTGGGATTCTGCACAGCCTCACCAAGGCCCATATTCAAAACGACCTTTTCGACCCGTGGAATCTCCATAACATTGGTCAGGTTGAACTTTTCCTGTAACCTGGGCCGTAAATCCTTTTCATACTGTTCTTTAAGAGTTGCCATTCTATGCTCCGTAACGGAAAGACCGGTCTAATTCGCGGCTGCGACTATTGTCGCTCCACATTTTTTACACACTCGCACCTTGGTTCCGTCTTCCAGAAATTTTTTCCCTGTACGTACCGTTTCAGCGCACTCCGGACAAACCAGTTTTAAATTTGAAATATGGATGGGTGCCTCCCGGTCTATCATCTGTCCCGGCTGATTCGCGTCAATCGGTTTCTGGTGTTTGCGAATCATATTGATTCGTTCCACAACCGCTCTGTTTCTGGCCCGATCGATTCTCAGAATTTTGCCGACCCTGCCCTTATCCTTGCCGGCAATCACTTCCACTTGATCATTGACTTTCAGACTTGTCTGTCCCTGCCGCATTGTCGTTCCTCTTCTCTTTTATTTCCGTCGGTTCAAAATACAAATAATTATAAAACTTCAGGAGCAAGAGATATTATCTTCATAAATCCCAATGAACGAAGCTCTCGGGCAACCGGACCAAAGATACGTGTACCCACCGGCTCTCCGGAGCCGGAAAGAAGAACAGCCGCATTTTCATCAAAACGAACGGTCGTATCCTCCGGTCGGCGTATTTCCTTTTTTGTCCGGACAACAACCGCATCCAGCACGTCGCCCTTCTTTACCTTTGCATGAGGAATAGCTTCCTTCACGGTGACAACTATGACATCGCCGATACCGGCATATCGCCGTCGTGTTCCGCCAAGAACCCGAATACAGAGTACTTTTTTGGCACCTGAATTATCGGCCACGTTAAGTATGGTTTCAGTTTGAATCATTGGTCCACCTGAGAGATATACATTGACTGACTACATCGGGGAAACCGGCCGGTTTATCACACAGCCCTTTCCAAAATAGACAATACCCGCCAACGTTTGTTTTTTGATAAAGGACGACATTCTTCAATCAATACCGTGTCTCCGATATTGCAAGAGTTCGAGGCATCATGGGCCATATATTTCCTTCGTTTTCGTATATACTTTCCGTACAGCTTATGTCGCACTTTTCGTTCAACAAGGATAACAACACTTTTGTCCATCCCGTTACTGATTACTGACCCTTGACGGGTTTTCCTGGTATGTTCACTCATTCTTCCGGTCCGGTGGAGTATTACTTGGTCAATAACACGACTGCTACTGATTCGCCTGTTCTGCCATGATTGTCTGTATGCGGGCGATGTCTCGCCTTAGCTCAGATAACCGGGCAGGATTCTCAAGCCTGCGAATACCATGTTGAAACTTGAGTTTAAAGAGATCTTCACGTATATCCTTCTCTTTTTTTCTCAGCTCTTCGGCACTCATTTCACGGAGTTCCTTAGCCTTCATATCGTTGTACTCCTGGTGATAACCTTGGTTGCAAAAGGAAATTTGAAACTGGCAAGACGCAATGCCTCGACAGCCAACTCCTCAGGCACACCTTTCAACTCATAGAGGATTCGTCCGGGCCGGATTGTGGCCACCCAATATTCAGGAGATCCTTTACCCTTACCCATCCTGGTCTCGGCAGGCTTTTTTGTAATAGGTTTGTCCGGAAAAATCCGTATCCACATCTTGCCGCCGCGTTTTACCTTTCTGTTAATTGCTATACGGCCAGCTTCTATCTGCTGGGCAGTCAAACGACCACGGCCAACCGCCTTTAAGGCGTAATCACCAAAGACAAGATCGGAGCCTCGTTGGGCCTTACCCCGCATTCTGCCCTTATGTTGTTTTCTATGTTTTACCTTTCTTGGACTTAACATTATCTATAACCCCGCTGGAGATTTTTCACACCTTTATGGATCGTCGTTGTTTGCGATACAAAAAAGGTTCAACTATCCCATGGTCATTTCATTGTCAGAAAGGATCTCACCTTTAAAGATCCACACCTTAACTCCAATAACACCATAAGTGGTTTTTGCCTCAGCCGTTCCATAATCAATATCAGCCCGGAGGGTATGAAGTGGTACCCGTCCTTCCTTGAACCATTCTGTTCTTGACATTTCAGCGCCACCAAGGCGACCGGCACAGGAAATCTTGATTCCCTTGACACCGAAACGGAGGGCTGAATTGATAGATTTTTTCATGGCCCGGCGAAAGGCGATCCGGCGTTCAAGCTGCATGGCAATATTTTCAGCCACAAGCTGGGCATCAGCCTCAGGTCTACGAATTTCCTGGATGTCAATGAGACACTCCCGCCCGAATTTCTGCTCCAGGTCTTTTTTCAACTGTTCAATTTCCGCACCTTTTTTTCCGATCACAATACCGGGACGGGCTGTGTACAGTTTAACCCGTATCTTATCTCCGGTCCTCTCTATGACAATCCGTGATATACCGGCATGATACAATCTCTTTTTCAGATACTTCCTGATCTGCTGATCCTGATAGAGATTGTCGGCGTAATCCTTGTTCGCATACCAGATCGATTCCCATGACCGGGTTATTCCCAACCGCAATCCAATAGGGTTAACTTTTTGTCCCAAAGTGTTCCTCCGTTCCCACTAACAGTTGATCTCTAAAAAGTGCAATATTATTGTACCAATGGACCTAAGAAGCCTCATCGACCACAACGGTGATATGACTTGTTCTTTTGATAATGCCGGTGGCGCGGCCCATGGCCCGTGGCCGAAATCTCTTCAGACTGGGCCCGCCATTTATTTCAATTGATTTGACATACAGGGTGTCAATATCTATGGTTTCCATCTGGTCTGCGTTGGCCACAGCTGATTCGATGACCTTGCGCAGGATCCTCGCACCCTTTTTCGGCATGAACCGTAAGGTGGTTATGGCGGTCTCAACATCCATTCCACGGACGACATCGGCAACAAGCCTGGCCTTTTGCGGTGAAATCCGTATATATTTTGCGACGGCTTTTGTTTCCATCGAAATGCTCCTTATCGTTGACCGTTTGCTTTGGACTACCGGCCTTTTCTGTCAGAGGCGTGTCCATAAAATGTACGGGTAGGGGAAAACTCACCAAGCTTATGGCCTACCATGTTTTCAGTTACATACACGGGAATAAATTTTTTTCCATTATGAACTGCAAAGGTCAAACCAACCATCTCTGGTATAATGTCCGATCTCCGTGACCAGGTTTTTATAACCTTTCGAGAGCCGGATTCCTGGGCCTGTTCAACCTTTTTCAAAAGATGTTCATCGACAAATGGACCCTTTTTGATGGATCGAGCCATTGTTCTATTCTCCTAATAAACCAGCATAGCTGGACCATATTTTACCGTCTCAGCCACATCGAATAATGAAAATAGTCCGAAAGGACACAGCTACGCGGACTATCTTCGGATAAACTAACGCTTGGTGATAATATCCCGATCGGAAGCTTTTTTCTTTCTCGTCTTGAATCCCTTGGTTGGTACACCCCATGGTGTACAGGGATGCCGGCCGCCAGAGCTTTTACCTTCACCACCACCCATGGGATGATCAATGGGATTCATGGCAACGCCACGGACAGAGGGACGCCTCCCTTTCCAGCGTTTGCGTCCGGCTTTGCCGAGCTTTTCACTCCCATGCTCTGAATTGCCGACAGCCCCGATGCAGGCACGGCATTCCTTGCGAAACCTGCGCACCTCACCGGAGGGGAGTTTGACAAGCACAAATTCATCGTCTTTTGCCATTAACTGGGCAGAGGCCCCGGCAGACCTGACCAACTGGGCGCCTTTACCGATTTTCATCTCCACATTATGGATGATGGTGCCAAGGGGAATATTGGCCATCGGTAGACAGTTGCCCGGTTTAATATCCACATCTGTCCCGGCCATGATTATATCGCCAACAGTGATCTTTCCTGGAGCAAGAATATATCTTTTTTCACCATCACTATAGGTCAATAGGGCGATATGGGCGGAACGGTTGGGGTCATATTCTATGGCGGTTACCGTCGCCTCTACACCGGTCTTGTCCCGTTTCCAGTCGATAATTCTATACTTTCTCTTATGGCCGCCACCTCTATGCCTGGCGGTGATACGGCCATAACAGTTGCGACCACCTTTTTTCTTCAGTGGCGCAAGAAGAGATTTTTCAGGTTTTTTAGTTGATAGCTCCGGGCTCTGGACAGATACCTGATGTCTTTTTCCCGGTGATGTAGGTTTATGGGTCTTGAGTGCCATGATTTTTCCCGTTAGAACTTATCTCAGTCAGAGCAGTGATCGCCAATGGACGTTATCTTCCACGATTATAATTCATCGAGAAAGTTGATTTCCCCTTCGGACAGGGTCACATATGCCTTTTTCCAGTCTTTGGTCCGTCCCATGGACTTAATGCCGATTCTCCTCTGTTTGCCACGCATGGTTGCGGTCTTCACCGAGGCAACCTTGACATCAAACAATTTTTCAACGGCCTGCCTGATCTCGATTTTATTTGCCCGTGGATGCACCTTGAAAACGACAGTTCCCTGCAATTCCTGAAGAAGGTTGCTTTTTTCCGTCAGGCAGGGACTTTTGATCACTTCATGCAGATCCTTCATACGACCAACCTCTCTTCAAGTTTTGCCACACTGTCCTGGGTAAGCATCAACTTGGAATGTTTCAATATGTCAATCACATTCAGTCCCGCAACCGGCATAACCTTGTAACCGACCGCATTACGAGCGGATTTGCTGACAACAGGATCCTCGGTCGCAGTTACCACAAGGCAGTCATCGAACTGAAAATTTTTCATCACCTTGACAAAATCCCTGGTCTTTATTGCCGATAATGACAACGAATCGACAATCACCATGTTTCCCTCGCTGTTGCGTGCGGAGAGCGCCATGCGCAGGGCAAGCCGTCTGACTTTTTTCGGAAGTTTATAGCCATAATCACGGGGTTTGGGGCCAAAGGTTGTTCCGCCTCCCCGCCATATCGGCGAAGTCCTGGAGCCGGCACGGGCACGCCCCGTTCCCTTTTGTCTCCATGGTTTTGCGCCACCGCCCCGAACTTCGCCCCGGGTTTTGGTACAGGCATTACCTGAACGGCGATTGGCCCTCTGCATGCAGACAACCTCATGCAGTACACCCTTTTTGACCTCAACATTAAACAGAGCATCGTTGAGCTCTATCTCTCCGACTTTTTCAGCGGAGCTGTTAACAACATCGCAAACTGCCATGTCTGTCTCCTTCAACAGCAGATGAAAATCCGTGTCCCGGTCAATCGTTAGGGAAAAGACCCAGTTACATCATCATCTGTTAATGACAAAAATTAATCGACCGAAAGCACCTATGCTTCTTTCGTAAAAATACTGAGCAATCCGTTTTTGGCTCCAGGGACAGCACCTTCAACAAGAAGAATGTTTTCTTCGTCCCTGATATCAACAATGGTCAGATTTTTCTGGGTAACCAGATTATTCCCCATCTGCCCGGGAAGCTTTTTGCCCTTGATAACCCGGCCGGGATAAGCTGAACAACCAATGGAGCCAGGCGCCCGATGAAATCCGGAACCATGAGACGCCTTGCCGCCTCCAAATCCATGGCGCTTCATAACACCCTGAAAACCACGTCCCTTTGCCCTGCCGGAAACGTCAATCTTATCTCCAACCTTAACCAGATCGGTTATGAATATCTGTTGGCCAAGGTCATAGGCATCCGGATCATTGACCCGAAATTCTCGAATGTGATAAAATCCCTTACCACCGGAACGTTTAAAATGTCCGGACAGGGGTTTGTTGATCCGTGACTCTTTCTTTTCAAGAAAACCCACCTGGATGGCATTGTACCCCTCTTTGGCAATGGTTTTCTTCTGCAATATAGTACAGGGACCAGCTTCAATCACGGTCACAGGAATCGAGCGGCCGTGTTCATTGTACACACGCGTCATTCCTACCTTGCGTCCCAATATTCCGTTTGTTTTCGGCATTTCTCTACCCGTAATTTTTCAACTACCGTTAAGACACCTGCATGTACGCCATGGAGCATACGTGTCAGGGCAGCTTGATCTCGACATCAACACCTGCGGACAACTCAAGTTTCATCAATGAGTCAATTGTCTGCTGGGTGGGTTCAAGGATATCAAGCAATCGTCGATGGGTCCGCATTTCGAACTGTTCCCGGGATTTCTTGTTCACATGGGGTGAACGCAGCACAGTATATTTGTTAATACTTGTCGGCAGCGGTATCGGACCGGCGACGATCGCCCCTGTCCGCCTTGCCGTTTCTACGATTTCCTTGGTTGACTGATCAAGCAGTTTATGATCGTAGCCCTTCAGGCGGATACGAATTTTGTCTGTCGGTATCATTGGTTCCCACTTATTCTATAATTTCACTGATGACGCCGGCGCCAACAGTACGGCCACCCTCACGGATTGCAAAGCGAAGCCCCTCTTCCATGGCTATCGGGGTAATCAGCTCACCGGTGATATGCACATTGTCACCAGGCA
>Ga0256831_1000895_pt1 | contig 15798 bp, 14 predicted proteins | sample 132544metaG_FD_189087 | JGI IMG/M metagenome (GOLD analysis project Ga0256831, IMG submission 189087) | Hydrothermal vent microbial communities from Lau Basin, Pacific Ocean - 132-544 | ecosystem: Environmental > Aquatic > Marine > Hydrothermal vents | place: Pacific Ocean: Lau Basin | collected...
GTTAGATAAAAATCAGTGATATAAAATTGTTTTTTAACTCGGTATGGCGGTTATAAATAAGACTTTTTTCTACATATTTTGCTTTTCAGATTTTGTAAATTCTCATTATTAGAGAGACAAATACCTTAAATACTTAATATAAAAGGAAGTTTCAATGAAAAAATTATTATCACTATCATTAATCATTTGTTTTTTATGGGTCACCAATTTTGCAATCGCCGGTGAGTTTGGTGATCTTCATCAAAAAGTCGTTGAAGCAAGAGATGCATTAATTACTATGGTTAAAAATCCTGACAAAAGAGGGCCTGAGCAACAAAAATTAGTCAAAGATTCTGCCGATGCTGTCAGTGCAATGATTGCTACCATGAAAGCTCCTGCAGGAAAAGAGCAGCAATTTAAGGAAATGTCAGATAACTGGGCAGCCTTTAAGAAAACCCGTGAGGAAGAACTCGTCCCTCTAATCCTTGCCGGTAAAGAGGAAGAAGGCAAAAAAATAGCCATGGGTATTCAAAAAGAAAGACTGACAAAAGTGCTTACCTTAACCAAAGAGTTAGATCAATAATTCCAGTAACAAATAAGCCACGTATAAATTAAATATATACCACTGATAACTTATTAAAAGTATGTATTTATAGGTGGCTTATTTACCTATCTGTTCCTCTTTTTTTACTATTGCTTCCAGTCCTGACTGCTATTTCCAGGTTTAATAATTAATTACAGGCCATCCATAAAATTGTACTACATTCCCTGCATTTCAGTGTTCGCATGTTTAAAAAATCAGGTGGCAACCTTTAGTCTTAAATGATCAACGAAGGGTTTAAAATCTTTATCAGTAAACAGCAAGGGTATTTTGTTATCAATACAATAAGTGGCAATAATTACATCAGCAGTTTTTCTGATTGTGAACCCTTTTTTTCTTAACTTTCTGTAGTTATCGGCACTTTTAATTGCCATTTGAGTTCCCAATAGATCATGCACTGTTAAGGAAGTTAAAATGTTTTTAGCTGTTTTATAATCAGAATCCTTTCTGAACCCCTGGAGAACCTCGGCTAATATAAGGTCACCAATTACAACTTCTTCCAGGCCAAGAATTTCATCTAATTTATCTGTTTCCGGGCATACTATGCCGTTAAAAAAATCAATCCAGACACTTGAATCTACCAGAATCATTAATTTTTTCTCATTTCATCCAGATTTCCTTCCCAACGTAACTTTCCGCGAAGAGACCGTATAGAGGCTTGTTTATTTAGCTTAATTAAAGCTTTAAGCCCCAGCTCTACAGCTTCTTTTTTGGTTTTCAGCCCCGTCGCTTTTAATGCCTCAGTCATTAACTTATCATCAATTTCAATATTTGTTCTCATTTCAGGAACCATTTTGTATATTATATGTAATGTGTAAGAATTGTATACAATATACACATAAAAAGTCAATTGGTTACTATTTACTGCATCCCATAAAGCCTGAAATAAAGCTCGTTACTGTTCACCAGATCCTGGTGAGTACCGTTGGCAATGATTTCACCCTGGTCAATGACCACAATTCTGTCTGCCTGTTTAACGGCGCTGAGGCGATGGGCAATAATCAGCGTGGTTTTGTCTTTTAAATAAGCCTCCAGGGACTGATGCAGTTTGTTTTCGGTTTCCGTATCCAGGGCGGAGGTGGCTTCATCCAGGATGATCAGTTTAGGATCAGTGAGAATCATCCGGGCAATGGCCAGGCGCTGTCTCTGGCCGCCGGACAGGCGTATGCCCTGGCGGCCCACGAGGGCATTAAGCTGTTCGGGGAGTTTGCGGATAGTACCGTCCAGCTGGGCAATCTCCAGTGCCTGCCAGAGCTTTTCTTCTGCTATATCCTTACCTAAAGCCAGATTGGCTCGTACGGTATCATTAAACAGTACAGGGTTCTGTAATACGGTGGCGGTGTTTTCTCTTACTTTTTCAAAGCCGATGTCCTTAATGGAAACATTGTCAAAATAAATATCACCTGAATCATAAGGGTATAAGCCTAAAAGGATTTGTATCAGGGTGGATTTTCCGCCGCCGCTGGAACCTACCAGAGCCAGTTTTTCGCCTTCATTTATGTTCAGTGACAGGTTTTTAAGAATGTATCTGCTGCTGGTTGAACAGGACTCATCTTCAATAATGGGAACAGAGCCGGCATCTTCCTGGTTAATGCTTTCGTCTTTTTCAGGGTATTTAAAACAGATATTTTCCAAACGTACTGATACTGTTTGTTTGTCTTTAAACGGATCGGCTTTAGCTTCAATAACCGGTTCCCGTTCCAGAGCAAATATTTTGTTCAGACGGTTAAGAGAAGCCCGGGCACTGTAGTAGGCGTATTGAATATTTAATACCTCCTGAACCGGCCCCATCATGTACCAGAGGTAGCCAAATACCGCAAACATTAAACCAATAGACAGATCGGAGGTCAGTACCATAATCATACTGATGGCCCGAAAGACATCAAAACCAAATAAAAATACCACATGTGAAAGCTGCCCGGCGGCATCGGTTTTCCAGGAATAGGCAATGGAATGTTTTTTAACCTGAACGGCTTTTTTAATCAGGGTTTTTATATAATGTTCCTCCCGGTTAGCTGCCCGGATCTGATGTATGGCATCCAGTGTTTCCACCAGTGCCTGTTGAAAAACAGCGATGGCATTGTTTTCTTTTAATTTAAGCTTTTTAACCCGCTTACCCATGAGGATAGTGATATAAATGACCAGTGGGTTAAAGATCAGCAGTATCAGGGCCAGTTGCCAGTTAATCCATAACAGTACAATGGCTGTGCCGATAATAGATAAGACCGCTACAATAAATTTACTGATGGTGGCACTGATAAATTGATCAACGACTTCAATGTCCGTAACAAAATGAGAAGCGAAACCGCCGCTGCCGATGGTTTCATATTCACTGATGGCTATTTTTTTAAGATAACGGGCCAGTTTTTCACGCATGGAAAGCGTGACTGATTTGGCGATGATGGTAAATATCCGCATCTGAGAAACGTTTAGGGCCACGGCAAACAGGCGCAGCAGTACGGAAGCAAACAAAGCCGTAATAATATAAATACTGGCGGTCTGCCAGGCTGAAGGCAGCACATGGTTCATCAGATCAACGGCTGTGCCTGGTTTGTTAAGCAGTACTTCATCCACCATCAGCGGCAGAATTAATGGAATGGGGACTGACAGAAGGGCGGCAATAATAGCCAGAATGTTGGCCATTATCAGTTCTTTTTTATAATACAGGGCAGACTGAATGATCTGACTGAAAGAAAATCCGCGGCTATTGTTCATATCCCGGTTATTACGGTTTATGTTTTGTTGTGCATCCGTTAGTTGCGCAGTTGTTAAATCGGCTTTCAAGAGTGTTCCTTGTCGGGAAATTTTTTACTGTACAGATGATAAAGTACCTGGATCTGCCGGATATAAGTCACCGGTTCAATGCCGCGAACATAGCCGAAACGGGCCTTTTTGTGATATTTGGGTTTTGATAATAATAAAAAAGCTTTTTCCACGTGATCAAACCAGCGATCAGGATCTAAACCCTGTTGTTTAGCAAGAATACGGGCATCCTTAAGATGGCTTAAGCCGGCATTATAAGCAGCCAGAGTAAACCATACCTTAACATCAGGCGGTATATCATCCGGCAGTTGTTTGCGCAGCCAGGCCATGTATTTTACCCCGGCCCGCAAGCCGTTTTCAGGGCTGAGCATGTCTTTTATGCCCATTTCTCTGGCCGTTTTAGGCATAACCTGTAATAAGCCCCTGGCTCCGGCCCAGGATTTTGCTTTGGGATTAAACTGGCTTTCCTTATTAACCTGCGCAGCAATCAGACGCCAGTCAAAGCCATATTCCTGCGCAAGCTTTTTTATCAGATCATCATACTGGGATATTCTATTATCATTCAGGTCTCGTTTGTCTGCATCAAATAGTTTACGGGAATTTTTAAAAAATTTATTGAAGGTAATATTGTAGAATAAGCCCTTATATTCCTTTTTAATATATTTATTGAGAGCGGCCAGCAGTTTCGGGTTATTTTTGCGTACCAGCCAGCGGTGTCCCTGTTCACCGCTCAGGGCCATTGGGGCCTGTAGTTTCGAGTGCCAGCTCTGTTCTATTGCAACAATATGGGAATCGGCTACTGTCAGATCATATTTACCGTTAATCACTTCCCTGATGATTTCCTCAGTTTCCATGGTTTCGGGGACAGTGTTAATTGTAAAACTTATATTCTGGCTTTTAAGTTGTTCCTGTAAGTTAACCAGGGTGTTCCAGTAGGAACTGCTTTGTCTTACATAAAAGGTTCGACCCTGCAACTGGGCCAGATCTTTAATGGCTTTATCATTCTGCCTTTGTACAATAAGTTCCTGCACAAACAGATAAGGTTCAGTAAACAGAACCGGCAGTTTTTCCCGTTCGGGTGTTTTTATCAGTCCTGCAGAAATAATATCGCCATAACCCTGTTCAAGCCACTGAATCATTTCCTGAAAATCACTGGCTACCAGTACTTTCAGTTTAACCTTCTGCTGTTTGGCAAATTCCCTGATCAGCTCATACTCAAATCCCATGAGCTGGTTTTTCCATAAAAAATAAGTGGAAGCATTGTTACGGGTAATTAACCTGAGCTGTTTATTTTTTTTAATAATATCCAGATCACCCAGCTGTATGTCCTGGATGTACTGAGTCAGTTTCTGGCTGGTAATGTATTCATTCAGGTGTTTAAGTAGTTCCAGGTTGTTTTTTCTTACGGCCCAGGCAACAGAATTCTCCGGTGTCAGAGAAAGGGCGGCTTTAATATCATTGCGTTGGGTCAGAAACAGGGTCAGGCGATTACTATCTTCTACAACGCCATCCAGTTCACCAGAAACCACTTTATTAAACTTCTGTTCTTCGGTGATGCTGTCATCCAGTTCAACAATATTAAGTTCTGGGTTTTCCTGCTTTAATTTTTGCACCGTATCCCAGAATGTGGTCTGTTTTCTAACCCCGATTTTCATATTACCGAGGTTTTTGCGGTTTAGTTTTTTTGTGAAAGACTGAGGAACGATTAGTTTTTCACTGGCATAACTGACCGGAATGGTAAAATTTATGAGTTCTTTTCTGGCCTCGGTAATGGTCAGATTGGCAACAATAACATCACCCAGACCCTCATTAAGAGAAGGGATCAAATTACTGAATTCTTTTACGGTAATAAATACCGGTTTGAGTTTATGAAACCTGGCAAAGTCAATAATAAACTTTAATTCACTGTTATAAGTAATGGGTTTATCTTTAGTAACCGGATTGTACTTAAAGGAATGGGGGGCAATAATGCGCAGTACACCGGAGCGTTTAATAGTTGGCCAGTCGGCTTTAGAATATTGACTGAATGTGACTGGAGAGCTGTTTTCTGTTTTATTATCAGTAGATGAAGTAGAGTTCTCTGAAATGGATTGACTGGTGGCCGTATTGGAGTCGCTGCCTTTATCACCACAGCCAGTTAATAGAAGCAGAAGAATCAGGCTAATCAGTGTCCATCCTGAACTCGCTCTGTGTTTAAGTCCCTGTGCTGCAACCCCCTCAATCCCCCTTCCAAAAAAGTGGGAAGTAAAAAAACAAATAAACGGATGAACACTAATTAATAGCTTAACCCTAGAATAATTTAAGTATTTACCACGGGTGCACATTTACTGTTTAACCGCCATAGCTACGGTATAGGTCTTCCCCTGCTTAACTTTTTTATAGTTGCCGAAAAGCTCCTTAAAGGATCGTTCTATGTATTTACGTATCCCGCTGATGGTGACAACATAAAAACGTCCACCCGGTTCAAGATGCTGCAGGGCATCATAAAGAAACAGGCTCAATAGTTCATTGCCTACTTTGGCAGGTATATTAGAAACAATCAGGTTAAAATGTCGTCTACCTGTCTGGTTGAGGCCGTTACTTAAAAATGCTTCGCAATTATCCAGCCTGTTTAATTTTATATTTTTATTGGTGTAGTCAATAGCAACAAAGTCCTTGTCCACAAGCGTCGTTTTACCCTGTGGTGCCAGTTTGGCAATGGTTAAACCTAAAGGACCATAGCCGCAACCGATATCCAGACAGTTATCATCGCTTTCCACCTGGATGTGATCCAGCATTAGTCTGGAACCTTCATCAATGGCCTTGGGTGAAAACAGCCCCCAGGTGGTCGCAAACTGCATGGGAACGCCACAAAGTTCGGTTTTAATAAGCATATCCTGGCGATATTGCTCAATATCCTGAAAATAACGGCTTTTGGGGGGCATAATAATCCTGAATTTAGGCTTGTAAAATACTTATTATCATGGGGCAGGGCGTTAGTGTCAAACACCTTGCCTGTTACAGGTTTATGGCAATAAATTAAGCAGTAAATAACCATCTGTTGGTTTGAGATAGTGATCACCCGGTGTCATAATAATTTCAGCACGTTTTCCTATAGCGGGTACAAAAGCCATATTCTGGCTGTAGGAAGGTACAAAAATATCACCTTTCATAATGGAACCGTCAGCTCTGATAATTGAGGTATAAAGAATATTCGGATGAGGCTGGCGGTTAAGCCAGAACAGGAAATAATTTTCTTTTTCCCGGCCTAACTGTTTAAACAGCCGTTTTGAGGCATCCAGTTCATTTATTCCGGCTATGGGTGCTATAAAGCCCAAAGGGGTATCTTTGGTCAGTCGGGCAAATTCTGCTATTGGGGTGCCCAGATGTGGAGAAGCGATGGTGATTAACTGTACAACAGGTAAATCTGGATTGTGTACCAGAGTCAGGCGAGCCACCACACCTCCGGCAGAATAGCCAATTAGATGAATCATCTGGTCAGGAAAGCGCTGGTGGATGTCCTTTAAATACTGGCTAAGTAAATCAGCCTGTATTTCTATGGGAGCATCTGAGGGTAGTTCTGCAGTCACCAGCTGACGGGGCGACTGGTTATCCAGCCCCTGTCCGGGAAACGCCACATTACCCTGGACAGGTAAATAATAGCCTGCATCACGCCAGCCATGAGTTGCCAGTATGTTTATAATCCCTGATTTTCGCCAGATATTGCTGGAGCTGTGAAAACCATGTACCAGTACGGCAATATCTGCCAGTGCAATAGCAGGGATCAGCAGCAGGCTTAACAGGAAGGCTTTACTCAGATTGCGAATCATGACAATATCCTTTTTACGAATTCATAAAAAATCAGACTTGAACCTAAATTAATCAGTTGAACCGTAGCGAGAATGATCAGAATGCTGGAGATACAAGGTTGTACAGGTTATTTTGGCTTTATTCGTACCCCAAGGGCACTTCTTTCAGGGCGTAGCCACCCTATGGGTGAAGTCAAAATATTCTGGAAAGCCTTGTAGATTCAGTGCTATGGACATTCGCAGTAGGTTCAACTGATTAATTTAGGTTGAAGTTTACAGGACTGTTACGACTTTATCACCTATCAGGGAAGTTTTTAATACTGGAAATCAATAAATTATGATTCAGAAACTGAATGAAAAATTTGCACATAACAAACAGGTTAAATTTTTAAAGTCCCCGGAAGGTTTTATTCTAATGGATATTGACAATCCGATGGCTAAAGCTCGTATCTGTCTTTATGGAGGTCAGTTGCTTGATTTTCAACCATATAGTCAGTCTGAGCCGGTCTTGTGGCAAAGTAAAAAGGCTATTTATAAACAGGGTAAAGCCATACGGGCAGGCGTTCCAATATGCTGGCCCTGGTTTGGAGCTATAAAATCAGGAGACATAAGCACTGGCCATGATATTAAATTGCCTGCTCATGGTTTTGCACGGATCTCCAACTGGAAGGTAAAATCTGTTACCACCCTGAAAGATGAAACCACCGAGGTGGTATTAAAGCTACCCTGTGAATCGGTTTGTGAACAATATCTGAACCTGCAAAGTGATTTTGAAGCCATACTGAGTTTACGCATTGTCATTGGTGAGCAGCTGAGCATGGAACTGATCACAAAAAACCCCGGCAAATATCCGGTTCGTATTAGTGAAGCTCTGCACAGTTATTTTAAAATTGCTGATATTCATGATGTGGTTATTAAAGGTCTTGATAATACGGACTATATTGACAAGCTGTTAAACAATCACATATTCAGACAGGGTGGAGACCTGGTTCTGGAGGCAGAAACGGATCGGATTTACGTGGATACCAGTTCTAGTGTCGCTATAGTGGATAAGCAGTTAAACAGAACCATTGAAATTTCCAAAACCGGCTCTATGTCAACTATTATCTGGAATCCATGGGAACAAAATTCAAAAGCCATGGCTGATATGCCAGATAAGGGCTGGCAGTCCATGGTGTGTGTCGAGGTAGCCAATGCAGCAGATAATGAGGTACTGGTTCCGGCCGGCGGGACACATCAAATGATGATGCAGATCGAAATCAGGCAAGAAATATAATTACTGGCTAATATTAGTATTCTCTTTACTTTTAAAACCTGATTAGGCTAGTATGTAAATAATCGTTTTCCTATTTAACAGTGTGATATGGAGAAGCACATGGACAAACAAACAAGTGATAAATTAAATGATACTCTGGGGAAAATGGGCGCTATGGGTGCCGAACAAAAAGCCAGAAAATCCACTCCGAAGTCATCCTCTGACAGCGGCTTTTATATGGTTATGCTGGCTTTAGTTGTTGGTATGGGCTTTTATATTTCTTATGACATCAATCAGCGTTACGGAGATGAAGCTTTAGCCTATGGCAATGCGGACAGTGGAGCCGCCGCTGATATTAAGGCATTAGCCGATGCACCGATTATTGTCAATATTGAAAAAATTAAAACTGTTGAGGTGGTTCCTGTAGCCACTGTACCGGCTACAGATGAAACCCCGGAAGCAGTGGTAGTAGAAAAAGTGGTAAAAAAGACCACTGTGACTACTGCTATTGTTCCTGTTCCTAATACAGAAAATGCAGAAAAAACAGATTCAGAAGCAGCAGAATCAAATAATGCCGTTGCGGAAGAAGCGCCGCAGGCTGTAGCTGATGTTTCGACTGATAATACTGTAACTGCGGATGCTGCAGTAAAGCCTGCTGAAGCTGCATCACCTGTTGCAGAAGAGAGTGCTGACACCAGTAAAACATCAGCCTCGGAAACAGCTGCGGCACCAGCACCTGCTGTTGAAACTGTTGTAGTTGAAGAGCAGCTTACAGCCATACCCGCTCCTGTTGCTGCAGCACCGGCTCCTGCACCTGTTCCCCCTCAGCCGCCTGCGTATGATCCTTATGCAAATCCATATGCGGCACCTTATGGCAATCCATACGGTAATCCGTATAACGGCCAATATAATAATGCCAATCCATATCCACCTCAAGGCAATTACCAGCCAGCACCACAGGGTTATGGTAATCCAAACCCCTATGGCTATGGTTATCCCTATTACGGTCAGTAATAACTTTATACAGCGACCTGTCTGATGCCAGTCTAACAGGTCGTATGTATGTGCCATGAGTACCACTCAGTCAGATATTCTTTTATGTACCATTAATGCCAGTTATATCCATGCTTCTTTCGGACTGCGTTATTTATACGCCAATATGCCTGAAGAGTTACGGCAAAAATCAGTTATTAATGAGTTTACCACCCATTTAAGACCAGCAGATATTGTTGAAAAAATACTGCTCCAAAATCCCAGAATTATCAGTTTTGGTGTTTATATCTGGAACACCGTTCATACCACTGAAGTTGTTCAGCTTCTTAAAATCATCGCTCCGTCCATTAAAATTATTATAGGCGGCCCGGAAGTTTCCTATGAATACACCCAGCAGAAAATTTATAAACTTGCCGACCATCTTATAACCGGAGCAGGGGATACAGCTTTTGGGCAATTATGTAAACTCCTGTTAAACAAACAAAATAAAATCCCGGAAATTCCAAAAGTTTTTGAGCATCAGGAGCCACCCCTGTCTGAACTTAAACTGCCTTATCAGTACTATACGGCTGAAGATATAAAAAACCGCCTTATCTATGTTGAAGCATCCAGAGGCTGTCCTTTTAAATGTGAGTTTTGTCTGTCGGCACTGGAAAAAACCGCCCTGCCTTTTGATATTGATGGTTTTTTATCTGAAATGGATAAACTGTATCAGCGCGGTGCCAGAAATTTTAAGTTTGTGGATCGAACCTTCAATCTGAAAACTGAGACCAGTCTTAGAATCCTGAACTTTTTTCTTGATCGACTCGATGACAGACTGTTTCTGCATTTTGAAATTATACCGGATCGTCTGCCGGAACCGTTAAAAGCCACCATTCAAAAGTTTCCACCCGGCTGCCTGCAGTTCGAAATAGGTGTACAGACCTTTAACCAGAAGGTACAGAACTTAATCAGCCGCAAACAGGATAATGACAAAACCATTGCTAACCTTAAATGGCTAAGAAATCAGTCAAATGCCCATATCCATGCCGATCTGATCTTTGCCTTACCCGGTGAGGATATCAAAAGCTTTGCCCTGGGCTTTGATACACTGTATAAACTCAGGCCCCATGATATACAGGTAGGTATTCTTAAACGGCTCAGAGGCACACCGATAATTAGGCATACTGATGCGTATCAGCTTAAATTTGATACTACGGCACCGTATAGTATCCTTTACACTTCATTGGTGGATTTTCTAACAATACAGAAAATGGTGCGTTTTGCCCGCTACTGGGAGTTAATTGCCAATAGCGGCAAGTTTCAGCATAGCCTGGAAGCGTTTCTCGAAAAACATTCTTTTTATCGTTTTTATGCCTTTTCTGACTGGCTATATCATTATTCCGCTAAAACTCACCAGATTTCACTCAGAAAATTATTTGATTATCTATACTATGGTTTGATTCAGAATGAACGCTACGATAGAGATTATAATATTACAAAACAGGACGTTATTGAGCGGCTGTTAATGGATTATCAAAATTCCGGGCTTAAAGGACTGCCTGAGTTTTATAAGCATCTGTCCTAATTACTCCTTTATACAATAAGTTTTAAATTTATCTAATGACATTTTGCTCATTTTGTACTTTAATACTGGCATATTTCTAATACAGCAGGAGCCGATATGTTTCAGGTACGTATTCATGGAAGAGGCGGGCAGGGTGTAGTGTCCGCCTCGGAACTTTTATCTGTTGCAGCTTTTGAAGAGGGCAAATATTCACAGTCCTTTCCCAGCTTCGGTTCCGAACGAATGGGGGCTCCGGTACAGGCCTTTGCCCGGGTCAGTGACAAGCCGATTACAACCCGGGAGCCGGTTATGGAACCGGACATGCTTATTATTCAGGATCCCACTCTGTTTCTGGCAGTCAATGTGTTTGAAGGCGCCAATACTGATGGCTTTCTGCTGATAAACAGTGCTAAAACTCCGGAAGAGCTGGGTATTGAAGATATGACTGATCAGTATCCACCTAATCATGTTATGACTCTCCCGGCGACTGAACTGGCTATGAAATACATTAAACAGCCCAAACCCAATACTATCTTACTTGGTGCTTTTGCTGCACTTACACAGATAGTACATATGCCAGCGTTGGAAAAAGCCATTTTAGATAAATTTCCTAAACGTATTGCCGATCCCAATATTACGGCAACCAAAGCCGGTTATAATCTTATTATTCAGAAACTAGAACAAGCACAAGAGGCCTGATCCATGTTACAACAAATCAGCGGTTCCATTGCAGTGGCTGAAGCGGTGGCACTTTGTCGTCCCGAAGTCGTGCCCTGTTATCCCATTACCCCGCAGACCCATATTGTGGAGCATATCAGTACTCTGGTAAAAAGCGGTCAGTTAAAAAACTGCACCTATGAAAATGTGGAATCAGAATTCGCTTCCATGAGCCTTTGTATCGGTGCCTCGGCTGCCGGTTCCAGAACCTATACTGCCACAGCCAGTCAGGGTTTATTATTTATGATGGAGGCAGTTTATAATGCCTCCGGTCTGGCTTTACCTATTGTTATGACCCTGGGTAATCGTGCTATTGGTGCACCCATTAATATCTGGAACGATCATTCCGATGCCATGTCAGTGCGTGATGCCGGCTGGATCCAGCTGTTTGTTGAAAGTAATCAGCAGGCGCTGGATGTACATATACAGGCCTTCAAGCTGGCTGAGACACTGAGTCTGCCGGTTATGGTTAATATGGATGGTTTTATTCTCACTCATGCCATCACCCGTGTTGATATGCCCACTCAGGAACAGGTGGATCAGTTCCTGCCGCCTTTTATTCCAAGACAGAAACTGGACACAGAAGCACCGCTTTCTATCGGTGCCATGGTAGGACCTGATGCGTTTACTGAAGTACGTTACCTGGCTCATCATAAACAGAAAGAAGCACTTAATATTATTGAACAGCAGGCAGCAGAGTTTCAGGGTATTTTTGGCCGAGATTCAGGCGGTTTAATTAAATCCTATTATGCTGAAGACGCTGAAATTGTTTTTGTGGCCATGGGTTCAGTGGTAGGCACCATGCAGGAACTGGTAGAAGAGCTGCGTGAAGAAGGCCATTCTGTGGGTATTTTGAGTATACGTTCATTCCGACCATTCCCGGCTAATGCGATTGATAAAGCACTGGCAAATACCAGACATGCGATTATCTTTGAAAAGAGTTTCGCTGTGGGTATGGGCGGTGTGCTGGCCAGTGAAATACACATGGCAACTGTAGCTAATGATATTAAGATAAGTTCGGTTATTGGTGGACTTGGCGGTCGAACCATTACCAAAAAATCACTGCGCAAAATTATTGAGTCAGCCATGCAGGATGAACTGGATACTGAAGTCTTCCTGGATCTTGAGGGTACTACGGTAGTACGGGAACTCAGACGCCAGCAGGAAGGACAGAGTTCCGGTCCGGCAGCAGAAAATATTCTCAGGGACATGGGCGTGGTTTCAGCTTCTAAAACACATTAATTTGAATGATCAGGGTTAATCAATGAGTAATCAGGACAGCAATACCGATATCCCTTGCGAACAGCAAACGGTAAAATTTTATCAGACCGGTACCTTTACCGTGGGTAATCGTTTACTGGACGAAGGATGTCGAACCGTACAGGCTACTGCAGAACGGGCCAACTCTCTGGATTCCGGCCATCGGGCCTGCCAGGGCTGTGGTCAGGCACTGGGGGCGCGTTATGCACTGGACGCCGCTATGCGGGCTACAGATAATAAAATCATTGCCGCTAATGCAACCGGCTGTCTGGAAGTATTTACCACACCTTATCCTGAAACCGCCTGGTCCATCCCCTGGGTGCATTCCCTGTTTGGCAATGTGGCAGCGGTAGCATCAGGTATTGCGGCCTCTTTAAAAGCCAAAGGTGATACGACCACCCGAGTGATTGCCCAGGGCGGTGACGGGGGGACAACGGATATTGGCTTTGGCTGTCTGTCCGGTATGTTTGACCGTAATGATGATGTACTTTATATCTGTTATGACAATGGCGGTTATATGAACACCGGAGTGCAGCGCTCCAGTGCCACACCTCCGGCTGCACGTACTGCGACGACTATGCCGGTAGGTGATAATCCGGGCAGTTCATTTACTACCGGTAAGTTTTTACCAGCCATAGCCATGGCCCATGAAATTCCCTATGTGGCCACGGCTTCAGTACATGATCTGCACGATCTGGAACGCAAGGTTGAAAAAGCCATGACCTTCAGAGGCGCCCGTTATATTCAGATTAATGTTCCCTGTCCCCTGGGCTGGGGCAGTCAGCCTGCCCTGACCATAAAATTATCCCGCATGGGAGTTGAGTGCGGTCTGGTGCCTTTATTTGAGGCTGAAAACGGTAAACTAACTGACTCCACTAAAATCCGCTATCGTATTCCTGTGGAAGATTATCTGAAGCTGCAGCGCCGCTTTGCTCATGTATTAAAGCCGCAGAATACGCATCAGCTGGATGCCATCAGAAAAATTGCAGAAGATAATATAAAACGTTACAACCTGGTCTAACACTCATCAGCAGAACCGTATCGGATAAATAATTATGACCGTACAACACAAACCCTTTGCCATTACCCTGGATGTCGGCAGCAGTCATCTTAATAAAACCGGCAGCTGGCGTTCCATGCGTCCTGTCTATGTGGACAGACTGCCGCCCTGTAATAAAACCTGTCCCAGTGGTGAAGATATTCAGGGCTGGTTGAGCCTGGCAGAAGAAGAAAACTACGAAGCGGCGTGGCGTCTGCTGACTCGTGATAATCCGTTTCCTGCTATTATGGGACGGGTCTGTTATCACCCCTGTGAAGGCGCCTGCAACCGGGGACAGCTGGATTTACCCGTGGGCATCAACTCAGTTGAGCGCTTTATTGGTGAACAGGGTTTAATTCATAATTGGCAGTTTGAAGCCGGGGAAGATACCGGTAAAAAAGTGATGATTATTGGCGCCGGTCCAGCGGGGTTGTCTGCAGCCTACCATCTGCGCCGTTTTGGGCATGCGGTTACTGTTTTTGAGGCGGCAGAAAAACCCGGCGGGATGCTTCGCTATGGTATTCCCAAGTATCGTTTGCCACGTGAAAAGCTTAACGCTGAAATATACCGTATTGAAAATATGGGCGTAGAAGTAAAGCTTAATCATAAGGTTGAGGATATCGAAGCCACTAAAAAGTCAGGCGGCTTTGATGCAGTGCTAATCTGTGTGGGTGCGCAAAAATCTAATATGATTGAGTTTGAGGGCAATGCCGGTATTCCCATTCTGGATGCATTAAAGGTATTGCGTGACACTGAGCTGGAGCGTCCTAATCAGCTCATTGGCCGGGTGGTTGTATACGGTGGTGGTAACTCGGCAATGGATGTGGCCAGAACCGCTATTCGTCTGGGCGCTCAGGATGTTAAAGTGATCAGCCGTGAAGATCCGGATAATATGACGGCGCATAAATTTGAAATCCAGGAAACCATTGAAGAGGGGTCAGAGGTTATCAATCTCAGAACCATTAAAACGGTCAATGGTCATGAAATTACCCTGGAAATCATGAAAATCAGTGAGCAGCATCATTCCGGTCATTTAAAAGTGGTCGGCACCGGTAATTATGAAACCATTGAGGCCGATGTTCTGGTGCTGGCTATTGGCCAGAATGTCGATCCGGTTTTATTTGCTAAAACACCGGATATTGAACTGGATAGTCATGTCATTAAAGTAGATGCCATTATGCAGACTACTCAGGAAGGCATCTTTGCCGCCGGTGATGCGGCTCCGTCTCAGCGCTCTGTCACTTCAGCTCTTGGACACGGCAAGAAAGCGGCCCGGGCCATTAACGCCTGGCTGGATGGTAAGGTCTATCAGCCGGCCCCGCAAAATGAAATCGCCAGTTTTGATAAAATGGAACCCTGGTATTACAGCGATGCGCCGAGAACCGTGCAGCCCCATCTGGATGCTGTGCGCCGCCGTAATGGTTTTGCAGAAGTGGTGGGGGATCTGGATATTGAAAATGCCAAATATGAAGCCCGCCGTTGTATGTCCTGCGGCAATTGTTTTGAATGTGATAATTGTTACGGGATCTGCCCTGACAATGCTATCCGTAAACTGGGGCAGGGTAAGGGCTATGAGTTTAAATATGATTACTGCAAAGGCTGCGGCATGTGTGATGCAGAATGTCCCTGCGGGGCCATAAATATGATCCCAGAAGATATATAACTATGTATATTTTTTCTTTGAAGTTAAGTATTTCGAAAATTATCTGGATACGTTAAACTCAGTTAATTCATAATAATAAAATATAGATTTTCTTAAAACAGGCGAATTTATCGCCTGTTTTGCTTTATCCGGCAGCATAAAATATTAAAAAACATTTTCATAAAGGAGAAAACTGGAAAATGGCACAAGAAAAA
>Ga0256831_1000896_pt1 | contig 15781 bp, 9 predicted proteins | sample 132544metaG_FD_189087 | JGI IMG/M metagenome (GOLD analysis project Ga0256831, IMG submission 189087) | Hydrothermal vent microbial communities from Lau Basin, Pacific Ocean - 132-544 | ecosystem: Environmental > Aquatic > Marine > Hydrothermal vents | place: Pacific Ocean: Lau Basin | collected...
GCAATACATTGCACACAGATATATGAAGGGGCAAGATGATGTTCTTGTCCTTGATCTACTAAGAGATCTCTATGAGAGTGAAAACTACGAACATTTAGAGCATCTCAAAGAGCTTAAAAATCTTCTTGAACTTGGTTGGCTGCATCAGCAAAGCTTTACGCCTGTAAAGATTTCAGAAGTAACTCCCCTTGAACTTCTCAATACTGCAGTAGGACTTACTCCATCATTTTTAAAACTGCTTCAAGAGGGCACGCTTGATCTGGATCTGCCGGACATCAAGCCTTACGGGGATCATCTTGAATATTTGCAAGACCAGTTCTTCCGTATAGAGCTCTACCAAAAGATGAGTGTCATCCGTCAAAATGTGCATGAACACTCTCTTGGCATAGACAGACTGCAAAATAAACTACAGCTTCTTGAAAAACGCATCGAAGAGCGTGTAAAACAGACATCTGAAAATCTTGTACTTGACAAATTCTTTAAACAAAAGAAGATGAGTAACTATGAACAGGTGATTTTTATAGCACTGCTGCGTGAAGAGTATGGTTCAACTGACTCCTCTTTGAGAGAGATGAATACGCTTATAGAACTGATTTCACTTGATGAATATGAGCGTATAAAAAACCGTTCTTTACTTGAAGAGGGCTCAAACCTTTTGAGTAGTGGCATCATCGACTATGAGGAGATGCTTAATCCATTTGGTGGAATTAGTCGCTCTTTTTACATTGTCGATGATGTACTTCAAAGTATTATGCATCCGCAAAAGAGAAAAAAAGTGACACGCCTCAAACTTAATGCACTCGTAGAAGAACAAGACATTTTTGAACTTGTAGAGAGTGAGACGTCATTAGAGGATGTCGTCTTAAACAAAGAGACGAAAGAGACACTTGAGAACCTGATGAAACAGGTCGATAAAGATGTTGTGAACCGTCTTGTGAAATGGGGCATAAAAGATAAGAAGAGCGGGATTGATGCACGTATAATTTTTTATGGTGCTGCAGGCACGGGAAAAACAATGACTGCCTACTCTCTTGCAAAATCATTAAAGCGTCAGGTACTTGCCTTTGACTGCTCTAAGATTCTCTCAATGTATGTTGGAGAGAGTGAAAAGAATGTACGTAAGATTTTTGACACCTTTTATGAACTAAGTGCAAAAACAAAAACAGAACCGATTCTACTGCTCAATGAAGCAGACCAGTTCTTAGGAGCAAGAAGTAGTGGAAACATTACGGGTTCAGATCAGATGCACAATCAGATGCAAAACATCTTTTTAGAGCAGATAGAGAACTTTCGCGGGATGCTCATAGCAACAACGAACCTGCTCGAAAATATAGACAAAGCATTCTCAAGAAGATTTAACTATAAAATAGAGTTTAAAAAACCGAACAAAGAACAACGTTTGGAGCTTTGGAAAAAAATGCTGCCGCAAGATGCTCCATATGAAGAGGGGTTTGATATAGAAAAGCTTGCTGAGTACTCACTTACAGGAGGGCAAATAAATCTCATTATTAAAAACACAGCGTATAAAGTCGCAGTGCGTGAAGAACCTCTCTTTATGCTTAAAGATTTTTTAGATGAGATTCGCAAAGAGAAAGATGCAAATTTTGACAGTGAAAAATCTATGGGATTTTTAAATAAGTGATTATAGTAACATAAATAAACATATTTAATGTGATACAGATTTTATAAATCTTTTATCTTCCTTATGATATTCTTGTAATAGATTAAATAAGGAGTACTTTATGAAAACGAAATATTCAGTACTTGGAAGCACTCTGCTTCTTTGTACGACCGTATTGACCGTTGGTTGTAGTAGCGGCGGAGGTTCTAGTAGCTCAGACGATGGCGGGGGCGGTGGAACTGTTACTGCTGCAACTACCGTAGTAAGTGGGACAACAGGTGCTGGTTCATCTGCTGCAACGACGAGTAGTGGAGCTTTTTCTTCTCAAACTGCTGTCACTGAAAGCACGGACACAGTGGCTGTATTACGTGTTGATAAAAACGGTGACGGGCTTTTAGACGAAAATGATCTTACATACAGTATCCCTGTGCTTAGTGATGGTTCATTTACTTTTGATAATGTTGCCGTTGATGCAACAAAACCTACTAAAGCACAGCTTAGTGTAGCAAAAGAGGGGTTTGCTCCAGTTGTTAAAACTGTGACACTCACAAAAGACACTCCTCTTTCAATATTTGCTGATGTTTCAAATACACCGGTCTTGACAGAAGTTGTAGAACTTCCTGCAACTGCTTCAGATAGAGCAAATACCTTCTTGAAATTTGGTATTACATCGGGTGAGAACGGGCTCTCTTCTTTTTCTAAGCTGATGACTCTCTCTGAGTTGCAAGCAGAAGCTGATGTGCCTCTTGGAGAAGGTACGTTAACGACTGCAAGTATTCCTGCTGATGCGTTTGATCTGAAAGTTAAAAGCGTAACGGTGCAAATGCAGGCATTTGATTCTACAAAGGCAGATGATATTGCGCACTTTCCGGGAGAATTTAGCGGACACGGTAAGCCAGTACTTGGCAGTAGTGCAACAGGTGATGATACTGAAGGGGCACTTGAATCTGCTGCGTTTGACCTCATTAAGCTGACAGATCAAAACGGAGAAAATATCGAACTACAAATGACATCTGATAAGCTGGCTGGTACAGCAGGTGCGGATACATGTAGTGGTATGTACTGGGTAAGACGTGTAACATCTTCGCAGGCTGCCGTCATAGAAGCGTGGGGTGATGATGATAATAATGCTTCAAACGGTTTTCAAGTGCCAATTTGGAGTAATGATAATGCGACCGGTACATGGGCATATGTTGGTGAAGGTGATTGGGACAGTTCAAACAGCCAATTCTCAGCTTGTGTTGACAAGAAATGGGAAGGATATTTAAACTGTGATTCTCAAATAAGTATAGGAACAGCACCAAAAGAGCTTTGTATTTATGTTGATGATCAGTTTGGAAATGCTGTTGATGGTGGACTGAGCTTTACTGCACAAAAGGGTAACAGTTACTCAAGTGCCTATCTTTATAGTGGTAAGGCAGTACTAGATTTGGCGACTGGAACACCTGCTGATTGGAATGTCAGTTACAATGGTTCGTGGACAAGCTGGAGTTCAGTTGCGGTTGATAGTTCTACGTATGCTGCTTCAACAACACAAGGGTGTGATTTTGACCTGAATGTAACAGTTGACAATCCATATAGTGCAAAAGTATATGTTTTTGTGCTTGATGATCAAAATGTTACAGTTCCAAATGCATATGTAAGCCTTGCTTCTAATGGATACAGTGACTACTATAGCAAAACTGCATACACAAACGCTAAGGGATATGCACTTTTTCAAGTAAAACCAAATGTAACCTATTATGCTAATTATCGCGGTGGTACTTCAGCTGTGAATGTTAACGGCGCTATTGTGAGTCCAGAGACAGCAGATAGTGGTAAGTATGCTTCTGTAAATGTGCAGGATGTGAACATTGCACCGAGAGTGTCGCTAAGTATGCAAAGCAGAGTAACTGATAAAACAGAGACTTTACCATTTTATATTTCCGCAAGAGATAGAAATGGAGATAGCTTAAGTTTAGTATCATTAGCGTCACAGGGAACAACACTGGTTGAAGGTGTGGACTATAATGTGACATATACAAGTTCATATGCAGGAAATCTTTATGTTCGAGGTATTTTTGATCTTAATTCAACAACATTACAAGGTTTAAGTCCATCTTCATTACAACAAGGTAATTACACATTTACAGCAAGGGTGAGTGATGGTAAGTTAAGTGGACAAACTTCTCGTACACTGAATGTAGCTGCAAATTCAGCACCTGTAATTTACAGTCTCTATCTTGTGGACAGTGGATATAATTATTATTATGAGAACAGTGCAATACCGACAGGTGATTATTCATTGAACTACTATGTGTATGATAGAGACGGTGATACTGTAACAAAAACAATGACAATTGATGATGTTGCATATACTCCTGGTAGCAGTGTAACACTGAGTGCAGGTGATCATAATGTAACTATTGCAGCAGATGATGGTGCGCTTACATCAACAAAAGAGACTCATATCTATGTAGGAAATCATGCACCGGTCATTAGCAGTGCGGGAGCTACTTCTTATCTGATCGATATTAACAAAAATGAAACATTTAAACTTTTTGCATATGTGAACGATGCAGAAAATGATGCTTTAACTGTAACGGCGTTAGATGATGCAAATGTAACACATGCATTGACTAAAGTAGGTAGCTACGGAACAAAATATGTAAGTGCTCCTATAACACTTACTCAGGCAAAAGCGGCAAACAACTATACAATCGTAGCAAATGACGGTGAAGACAACTCGACTGCAGCGGTAGTATCAGTTGAAAGTATCGCATCTAATCAGCCTCCTGTGTTTACAACAGCATTGACTGATAGACAAGCGAATGTGAATGAAGCACAAGATTTTGAATGTGTTGCAGAAGATCCGGAAGGGACATTTGTAACATATGCATGGAAAGTAAATGGAAAAGAGCGTTCAGAGACAGGAACGACTTTTAGTAGAACATTTACAACAACTGGAAGCAACACAGTAAGCTGTATAGCAACAGATGAAGATGGTGAATCATCTACTTCAACTGCTTCAGTATTGGTTGTAGATCCTAATCAATCAGGTACACTGACTGTGCATGCAAAATACCAAGGCTTAATAGTAGCACTTCATGGTGCAGACTATAATATTACGCAAAAAACATTTACAGATGCAAATGGTGACGCTGCGTTTAATGTAACGGGTGATAGAACGACATTTAGTATTACAGCATGGCCGGGTATGGAAATCGGTAAAAAACTTACGATGGATATGATCAAACCTGAGATTGTTTATGAAGCTCGTTCTAATTGTGAAGGTAACACTTCTACAGAGTGTACAAATGCTGACTGGTGTGCACTTATGAGTGCTGATTCTATTCCAACGTGGGTATGGGATGCTGAAACAGATGGTACGAAACCGGCAGCTTCAGTTATAGATACAAATCCACAAGATGGTAGTATCTCACAAGATGAACTCTATGCAGCAGCAAAAGCAAAATTTGATGCTGAAGGTGGTAACAATGATGGTAAATTAACATACCAAGAGTTGTTGGCAGGAATTAGTGGAGGAGAAAATAATTCAAGAAGTACAGTAGAAGATGTATATGCAAATGTCCCTGTACGTGAGTATTATCTTACTTTAGACCAGTTTAGTGGTGATAATTATGGTGGTTATCAAGATGCTCCATATTATTATGATGAGTGTCAAGAAGATGTAAGTTTTCCTTCTCTCTTAACAGTTGACTACACTTCTACATTGAGTACTGCAGCTAGCAGTAGTACGAATAAAGATGTTAGTGTAAGTGGTAGCGGTTATGGTAGTGTTTATAATCAGGCACTCGATGAAAATAATTCAGTGACTGTACATATGTACACGTATTCTGCTGGAGCAAATGGTAAATTTACTTATCTTGTAAAAGAGAGAGACAATGGTGCTCCTGAGTATCACTTCTATCTTTTAAATGACAAAACAAAAGCAGAGATGGAAGCAAATGTTACTATTGCTGCATCTGATTTTGGAGCGGCTGATACAAATGTCAGTTTTGTAAACAGTGACAATATGTCTGTTTATGTTAATGCAAGATATCAAAAAATCTATTTGGATAATTCAGTGTATGTGGATGATGGAGATAACAATAATCAAACATACACAAGAAAGTTCTTTACACATGATGGTATAGAGTATGGAATCAGTACACATGGATATGACAATGATTCAGGAAATAACTATAGTACTTATAATTACTATGGAGACGGTACGCTACAAAGTAATTACAATGTAGCAAACTATCCGGCACTTGATGTTGCGTTTACAGTAAATCCAAATGATTATACATGGACACTTACTGGAAATGATATGAGTAAACTCAATACTGTTGGTTCATATTTCTATGCAAATTCAAGCAGTGATGTAAATGGTACGACTATTTATAACCGTTTTACTATTTCTACTTATTGGACAGTAGCGCCAAGTCAATCACCACAAGTTACACTTGAAGATATTGTACCAAGTGAAGCATATGCAGATGTGAATGAATCTGTAAATGGTGAAAATGCTTATACTGACTTTGGTGTTGATGCTGAAGAATTTAAAGGACAAACTGAGAGTTCACTCTTAGATCTTGTAGCTGGTAGTAACTCAACTCCTTATGCTGGTGAAACTCTTTATGAGAGTGGTTCTCGTGAAGTAAATAAAAATGCATATTTTGAGTATTCTTCTAGTGAAGCAACTAATGCTCACAGACACTCAAGTATGTTTAAACTTAGACTAATTCCTTCTAGTAAATAGTGAGGATGAGGTGGATGTTGTGATCTATAGTAAAAGATTACAGCTACTTCTTGTCATATTCGCTCTTATGTTGAGCGGATGTGACATCTTCTTTTTTAACAAGCACAGCTCTACGCAAAAGAGAGCCATATCTTCTGTAAATGTACCAAAATACTTTGCGATTTTAGGACCTATCAGTGATGCGAATGTGACCATCACAACAGTGTCAAATCATAAGCGGGTATATGAAACAAGTACACAAGCACTGCAATCATCAAGTGAGAAATTGAAATGGGGAACTTACCGTGTTGGTTCATTTACAGTGGATATAAACGATACAATAGAAAAAGAACAATGGCTAGAGATAACTGTAACATCAGGAAGTGATGTTGACAGTGATGATGATGGAGTTGTAGACGATACAGCGACTCCCTTAAATGGAAACATGAAAGCTCTTTGTCAACTTAAAGATTTAGACTCGCCACACGTAATCGTGAATATATTTACGACACTTGGAGTGGAGTTTTACAATGATGATAATAGTAGCCAAGATATAAAAAGCTACTTGGATGCTTTTGCTGCATCGATTTTTACAAAGAGTTTAGATACACGTCCAGGTGTTGATTATAGAGATCTGTTTTCCTATATTCCAAATCATACTTCTAACAAATACCTCAAAAATGCGCGAATGTATGAAGAGCTTCTCTCTTACAATATTATGCAAAGAGTACTTGAAAATAAAGATGTTCTCGGAGTGCTTAAAAGTGATGAAGACCAAGACGGTTTGACTTTATGGCTAGAGGTGTTGTCGGGAACTTCTCCAACCAATGGCGACACAGATGGAGATGGAATCAGTGATAAAGAGGAGCTCGAACGGGGTTTTAATCCTATACTCAAAGATAGTGACTATGATGGTATAGATGATAATGATGAGCAGCTTTATGGTACATCAGCTACAAATCCAGATAGCGATGAGGATTATATTCCCGATGGTATAGAGGTTCTAAACGCAACAGACCCTCTCAATGCAGATGAAGATGGAGATGGCGTAGTAGATGGTCTTGAGGGTGATCCCTATTTTAAATACCAGTGGTACTTAGAGAGTTTGGGAAATATTGTGGCAAATACAGTTAATGTTTCAACTGTGATTGGTGATGATCTTCATATCCTTGATGTATATCACTCTGTCCTTGGAAATAATGATGGACATAACACTGTTGTTCAGGTTGTAGATACTGGAGTGGAGCTTAAACATGAAGACTTGGATGTTGATCTGAGCAACTCCTTTAATGCTGTTACAAAAGGGAATGATCCAACTGCAACAGGAGGTGTGACAAGTGATCCAGCTTCTCCTCTCAACTCTGGACACGGTACCGCCGTTGCAGGAATAATTGCTGCAAAAACAAATAATGGACTTGGTATAAGAGGTATTGTACCTCGTGCAAAAATAGCCGGAAGCAATTGGCTAGAAGACCAATCATTAGGCGAACTCGAGAGAGTATGGTACTCTCAAATAAATGATGACAATGTAACGGTGTGCAATAACAGCTGGGGAACATACTATCTAAAAGATGACAGTTTTGAGAGAATATTAGCCCTTGGCAGCGAACAATTACGCCATGGATTGGGGCGAATTTATGTCTTTGCTGCGGGGAATGCAAGAGAATCATATGGCAATGCTAATCTCTCTTATTTGACAAACAACCCGTATATTATAACTGTTGCCTCTTTAAACGCAGCGGATAAGTTTGCCTCATATTCCAACCCGGGCAGCAGTATCCTTGTAAGTGCATATGGTGGAGAACACTACTATACAGGGCCTACTATTATGACAACATCCTTGAGTGGAGAGTCCTACTATGAAGATGAACTCAACGGGCGTAAAGGTGTTATTACGGTCAATGAAGATACAAATAAAAGTTACACATATGCAATGAATGGCACAAGCGCCGCTGCACCGATGGTAAGTGGTTCAATTGCTCTTGTTCTTGATGCCTGCCCGACTCTCTCGTGGCGTGATGTACGATGGCTGATAGCCAACAGTGCAACAAAGGTCGATAAATTAAACTCTAAGTGGATTACAAACGCAGCAGGATTGCATTACAACATTGACTATGGCTACGGGAAGATCAACCCTCTTGAAATGATACAAATGTGTCGCTCACAATATTTTGAACCCTTACCTACATTAGAGAAAAAAAAGGCTGCGTTTAGTTACAATAGTGCTATTCCTGATAATAACACAACTATTGAAAAAGTGCTTCCTTTTAATGATGATATGAAGATAGAATGGGTAGGCTTAACTATAGATACCGACCATCCTTTTGCAGGAGATTTAGAGATAAATCTTATTTCCCCGATGGGTACAAAGGTCAATATAATTGCCCCAAACAGGATAAAGTTTGCTGGGTATGATGGAGGATTTCGCTTTTCAAGTGTTGCATATATTGATGAGAATGCACAGGGAGAATGGAAGGTAGAGATAACAGACAGACTTCCTGATGATGCAGGGGTGCTCAAGGGAATAACTTTGGAGATATACGGACATGAAGAGTAAAATAAATATACTAATAGTTTGTAGTCTTATAAGCACTGTTTTAAGTGCTGATTATGAGGACTTAAAGGCATATAAACAGCAAATAAAAATAGAGCCTCACCTTCTGAGATCTGCTGCGTTTAAGACAACAAACTCTTATTATGTGATAGATTTTAAAGATATAAATAAGATGGATACCTTTGCATTGGAACAAAAATATACGCTAAAACTTTCTGAGTGCATTGTCGATGGCATTTGTATTTTTAAATTTCTTAACGCTCAAACGCAGCAGCTCAATATAAGTGAAATTTTAAATGCAGAACCAAACATAAAGGCTTTAAAAGAGTATAAGCCATATGAATTTAAAGCTTTTTAGTTCGATATTTCTCATTTGCATTAAAAAATGTAATGTTGCAATAAGTGACATCCTTTTCTCTTTTTTTATAACCACAACTTTTTTTAATACTCTTTTTGATATAGTGCAGTAACTGTTTTTTCTAATGACAATTGAGGCATGTATAAAACTTCATTTGTTTTTTTATGTTAGAGATACAACTTTTAATTTAAAAGGTAGGTTTATATGGAGCATATTAACACTGCAAATCCGTATTTTGGGGTCTTTGTACTCTTTGCTGTTACTTTTGGAGCATTTTACGCTACAACTGTCATAGCTAGATTGGCGAGTCGTGCGCTTGCGCGTAAAGATAGTGAAAAGATTAAGCTGTCTGTTTATGAATGTGGACCTGAAATCACGAAACAACCAAATAGAGTATCACCACAGTTTTATCTGTTTGCACTACTGTTTTTACTCTTTGATGTTGAGATCGTATTTATGTTCCCATGGGCGGTAGACTTTAAAGTTCTTGGTTGGTTCGGACTTGTTGAGATGATTACATTCATCGTTTTATTGGCAATTGGATTTGTATATGCATGGAAAAAAGGAGCGCTGGAATGGCACAACATAAAGTAAATTATACACAAGATGGTGGTTTACCTATAGCACTGACAAGTGTTGACAAAATAGTAAACTGGGGACGTTCAAACTCTCTTTGGGCATTGACATATGGGCTTGCATGTTGTGGTATTGAGATGATGGCATCGGGTGCTTCACGATATGACTTTGACCGTTTTGGTACTATTTTTAGAGCTTCTCCACGTCAGGCTGATGTTATGATTGTTGCGGGGACGCTTACAAAAAAACATGCAGAGTTCATTAAACGTCTATATGATCAAATGACAGAGCCTAGATGGGTTATATCTATGGGTTCATGTGCAAATACCGGTGGTATGTTTAACACATACGCAACAGTTCAAGGGTGTGACAGAATTATTCCTGTTGACTTATATCTGCCTGGTTGTGCCCCACGTCCTGAAACACTACAGTATGGTGTAATGTTGTTACAGAAAAAGATCCGTGCTAACAAAGCAGGAAATGCACAAAAAGCTAAAAGGTTAATGTAATATGAGAGCGTATAAACCTAAAGATGATGTACAGGCAAAAGCCTACTATACAGACAGATTTTATGTTGCACCGCAAGTGCCAAAATCAGCTGTAGATACAGATGAAGTTTTTGCAAGTGACTTAGAGGCTATTAAAGCGAAGTTCGAAGTGAAAGATGCTTATATTCAAGTGGAACAAATGGTTGTTTACATCAATCCACATGATATTTATGGTGTTTTAGAGCTTATGAGAGATGAGTTGGAATATACTCAGCTTTCAGAGATGAGTGCTATTGACTGGTTAGCAAAAGACAATACCTTTGAAATCTTCTACCAAATGCTCTCGATGAGCAAACGCAAGCGTATTCGTGTGAAATATTTCATTCAAAACGGTCAGGCAGTTGATTCTGTTGAGAAGCTTTTTAGAAGTGCTGACTGGGCTGAACGTGAAATGTTCGATATGTTCGGGATTGAAGCAAATAATCATCCATTTATGAAGCGTATTTTAATGCCGTATGATTGGCAAGGACATCCACTCCTTAAAACATATCCGCTTGAGGGTGATGAGTTTGCTGCATGGTATGAGGTAGATAAGATCTACGGTAAAGAGGCACGTGACATCATTGGGCCTGAACTTCGTGATACTGCTCGTGTTGACAGATATGATTCTGAACGTTTCGCACGCCTTGGATTTGAAGTGCCAAAAGGGACTGAGATCACAGGTGATGAAGCCAAACATGTTGAATCCTACCAAGAAGAGGGTGGTGTGTTTATGGTTACAAAATTAGATAAAGAGTCATCAAAAGTTATTGATGATCCTCAAAGATAGGGTGGTATAAAATATGGCACAAGTAAAAAATAGATTAACACCATTTTTTGAAAATATAACGTTTGACAGAGATGACAATGAACTGGTACTGAACTTCGGTCCTCAGCATCCATCTGCGCATGGTCAACTGCGTTTAATGTTGCACCTACAACAAGAACAGATAGTAAAAGCACACCCAGACATAGGGTATCTTCACCGTGGTATGGAGAAGATGGCTGAAAATATGATTTACAATGAGTTTATGCCGACAACAGACCGTATGGACTACATTGCTTCATCTTCAAACAACTATGGTTTCGCTCTTGCAGTTGAAAAACTTATTGGGCTTGAAGTTCCTCGTCGTGCAAAAGTGATTCGTATGCTCCTTTTAGAGATCAACCGTTTGATGTCTCACCTTTTTTGGTTGGCTACAACTGCTCTTGATATTGGTGCGATGACAGTGTTCCTTTTTGCTTTCCGTGAAAGAGAATATCTGATGGATATCATTGAGGGATATTGTGGAGCACGTTTAACACATGCTGCTATTCGTATCGGTGGTGTGCCACTTGATCTGCAAGATGGTTTCTTACACCAACTCAGAGTATTTTTAAATAAACTGCCTCAAAATATTAAAGATTATGAAGATCTTCTTGATAGCAACCGTATTTGGCGTATGAGAATGGAAGAGGTTGGTGTTATACCAACTGATATGGCACTCTCTTGGGGTTGTACAGGTCCAATGCTTAGAGCTTCAGGCGTTGCATGGGATATTCGTAAAGAAGAGCCGTATGAGCTCTATGATGAAGTAGAGTTTAATGTGCCTTTCTCAGACAAAGGTGACAACTTCGCACGTTACCGTATTTATATGGAAGAGATGAGAGAGTCAGCAAAGATTCTTTATCAATGTATAGAGATGTATGAGAAGTGTGAGAAAGATGGTCAAACAGAGCTTATGGCTCACGCTCCAAAATATATTTCAGCACCAAAACTTGACATCATGACACAGAACTACTCTTTGATGCAGCACTTCGTACTTGTAACACAGGGAATGAGACCACCGGTTGGTGAAGTCTATGTAGCGACTGAGTCACCAAAAGGTGAGCTTGGATTCTACATTAATTCACAAGGTGGACCATACCCTTATAGACTCAAGCTCCGTGCGCCGTCATTCTGGCATACAGGAATTTTAACTGACCTCTTACCGGGTCACTATATTCCGGATGTTGTATCTATTATTGGTACTACAAATATCGTATTTGGTGAGGTTGACAGATAATGAAAAGATATGATTTAAGACACTTAAAAGATAATTTTGAACCTCGTATGAAAGAGATACTCGAAGAGAAACATAAGCCTACAGAGACTTTGATATTTCTTTTTGAAATAGGTGATTTCACTCCGATTCAGCGTAGTGCTGACTTGGTAAAAGAGTGTGGGTATGAACTCTATAACTCACTAAAATTCAACGAAGTCGACTGGACTATCGTTGTGAAGAAATAGGATTGTATTTTGAGTAAAGTATATTTTTCTACTTGGAATGGAGAGTCTATAAACAACATAGGCAAGCCAGAAGAAGAGTGGGAAGAGTCAGCTTATAACCTGCCGGCACAATACGATGACCATCGTGACTCAAAGGCCTTTATAGGATGGGATGGTGTTGCACTTTTTAATGAAGATGTAGATGTAATCCGTCTTGCAATGGAGTATGCAGCACAGTACCAAGTCTATTCAGAAGCGTGTGGACGTTGTGCGCCTGGTCGTTGGGGTGGACGCATTCTTTATGATGTGCTTGACAAGATCGCTCGCGGTGAGGGTGAGATGTCAGATTTAGATCATCTCAAAGAGATCGGAAAAAGTATGCAGGTTACTTCTAAATGTGAGATTGGAAAAACAGTTCCAAATCCTATTTTAGACATTATGCATCACTTTGAAGATACTTTTTTAGAGTGCATAAACGAGAAGAAAAAGTCTAAGCATTACGATGAAAGTGTAGGGTACATCGCAAAGATTACTGCACCATGTACTGATGCATGTCCGTCACATGTCGATATTCCGGGTTATATTGAGGGTGTAAGAGATTTACGCTTTGATGACTCTTTAGAAGCTACTCGTCAAACAATGCCGCTTGCACATACATGTGGACGTGTTTGTCCTCATCCATGTGAAGATGCTTGTCGTAGAACGAACTTAGATGAACCTATCTCTATTATGGCGCTGAAACGTCTTGGTGCAGACTGGGAAACAGACCATGGCTATGACTTTTTCCATCCAATGGAGAAAAAACCAAGCATTGGCAAAAAAGTGGCTGTTGTTGGAGCTGGTCCTGCCGGGCTAACAACTGCATACTATTTAGCTGCTGAGGGAATTGACGTAGATGTCTATGAAGAACTTCCTGTTCTTGGTGGAGAAGTTACAGTGGGTGTTCCTGAGTACCGTATGCCGTGGGATAAATACATGCAAGATATCGAGTGTGTACGAGATATGGGTGTGAATTTTATCACGAACTATAAGGTAACTGCCGATGATATGCGCCGTTTTGAAGAGGAGTATGATGCAACAATGGTGGCATCAGGAACTCGTATCTCTAAAAAAGTTCGTTGTGAAAATGAACGCGAAGAGATCAAAGGTTACTGGGGTGCAATCGATTTTCTTGACTGGGTAAACCTGTATGAGAAATTTGACATCAAAACACCAAAAGAGGTACAAGAGAAGCAGATGCTTCCTGCAGATTATGTAGACTTGAGTGGAAAAACTGTAGTTTGTGTCGGTGGTGGTTTTACCTCTATGGACGTTGTGCGTTGTTCTATTCGAGCAGGTGCGAAGAAAGTCTATATGATCTATCGTCGTGATGAGAAGACTATCATACGCAATACGACCTATGAAGAGTATCATGAAGCTGTAGAAGAGGGTGTAGAATTTCTTTTCCATTCAGCGGTAAATAAAATTACTACTGATGAAAATGATGTGTTAAGAGAGCTGTTAATCGATAAGTTTGAACTCGTCCCTGATCCAAACGGCGGGCGTGCTCAACTTGTGAAAATTGAGGGTGAATCTTATACTATAGAAGCAGACTACCTCATTCCTGCGGTTTCTCAAAGTGCTGATTTGGATTTTCTACCTGAAGAGTGGGAAATAGAGAAGACATCTTGGGCTACGATTAAGACAAACGGGAAAGATTATATGACTTCTCGTAAAGGTATCTTCGCTTCTGGTGACTGTGAGTATGGTCCTATGACTATTGTAAACGCAGTAGGTCAAGCAAAACGTGGTGCATCAGTCATTAGTCGTTATGTCCAGACTGGAGAGATTACACTTACAGATGAAGAGATTATGGAAGACCATCTTGCAAAATTAAAGGTCTATGATAAGAAAGAGAAAGTAAGTGGTTGGCTTCCGGGTCTTCCTCGTGAGCATGCTTCTGTACTTGATGTAGATTATCGTAAACATAATAATGCAGAGGTGAACCTTGGTCTTACACAAGATCAGGCACTCACGGAAGCTGAGAGATGTATGCGTTGTTATTATATAGCAATGGTACAGGCGTAGGGAGGCTGAAGATGGATAAAGTTATTAATTTTAAAATTGACGGCAAAGATGTAACTGCGCAAAAGGGTGAAACAATCCTTCAAGCGGCACGAAAAAATGACATCTATATCCCGACGATGTGTTACATCTCAAAAACTTCACCATGTGCATCATGCCGTATCTGTTCTGTAGAAGTTGAAGGTGTAGATGGCTTTATTTTAAGTTGTAATACGCCTCCTACTGAGGGAATAGAAGTAAAAACGAACTCTCAAGAGCTAGAGCTTGAACGCACGAACATTATGAAACTCTATGATGTTAACCATCCTTTAGAGTGTGGTGTGTGTGACAAGTCAGGGGAATGTGACCTGCAAAATATGACTTTAGAGTTCAATGTTGCACAACAAGATTTCTCCGCAAAAGATCAACACAGAGTTGTCAAAGATTGGGGACTTATCAATTATGACCCTGCACTTTGTATTATGTGTGAAAAGTGTGTGCATGTTTGTAATGAAGTGATAGGTGACGATGCCATTGATGTGAAATTTGGTGGTTACTCTTCAGTTATTATTCCAAAAAATGCGGAGACACTTGACTGTACTTTCTGTGGAGAGTGTATTGCTGTTTGTCCTGTTGGAGCACTTGTAAGTTCTGACTTTAAATACTCTGCAAACGCGTGGGAACTTTCACGTGTGCCATCAACATGTGCACATTGTTCTGCCGGATGTTCGTTAGAGTATGAAACAAGACACTCAGGTATCAATGGTGATGACTCTATTTACAGAGTGAAAAACAACTTTGAGTATGCAACACTCTGTGGAGCTGGTCGTTTTGGTTTTGATTTTCAAAATAAAGCAGACAAAGATGCAGCTGCGTTTGAAAAAGCAATCGCTGCGTTTAAAGATGCAAATGCTGTACGTTTTACCTCAATGATTACAAATGAAGAAGCACATATGTTGCAGCTTTTAAAAGAGAAGCACGGCTTTAAACTTTTCAATGAAGACGCAAGACTCTATCAAGAGTTTATGAAAGCTTACAGTAGTGTAAGTGGAAAACTTCATCACAGTGGCTCTCTTGATGCGATAAAACAAGCAGATGCTGCTATCGTTATCGGTACACGTATAGCAACTG
>Ga0256831_1000897_pt1 | contig 15765 bp, 14 predicted proteins | sample 132544metaG_FD_189087 | JGI IMG/M metagenome (GOLD analysis project Ga0256831, IMG submission 189087) | Hydrothermal vent microbial communities from Lau Basin, Pacific Ocean - 132-544 | ecosystem: Environmental > Aquatic > Marine > Hydrothermal vents | place: Pacific Ocean: Lau Basin | collected...
GGGCGCTGCCCCCAGACCCCCACCCTTAACCTAAGACCTTGCAGCAGAGGAGGTTATCTATTGGGAGGGAAAGGAATAATGTAGCCGCCAAGTCGGCTGTTGACAAATAAAGCCTTCTCATGGAAGGAAGAATCCAGAAGACGCCCAAGTGAGTCACGGAAACGAACAAAGAGGACAGATACCCATAACCGCCCAGTCCGGACGATTGCGTGCGTCCCCTTGGCCTTTGAGGTCCTTCTGTAGATTGCAACGTCCCGACTGGACGGACTTCATCGTGCACCGGACTCCATGGAAGGGTCCATCGAGAGTGCGTATGGAAGCGTGGCGGAAGGGTATTTTTCCCACTGTGGATTTCCTGGACTCCCTTGGTCGGACGTGGATGTCCTGCCTTTCGGAACCCCGAAAGGGGAGGCGCCTGGCGAAAAGGTTTGGGGCTTCCGCAGAACTTATGGGTCGAGTTGGCGAGGAAAGGGCAAAGACCTGCCCTCAGCCGGGAACGGCGGGCTCGGGTGCCGGCTGGGGCCCGCCCCGCCTCCTCCCCTCGCCACGCCGCCCCCTCCGATGGAGGGTGCGGGGCGGCGCGGCGAGGGTATACGGCGGGGCTGACGCCCAGCCCACGTCCTGGGGGCGGACCGGCCCAGGGTGGGGCCTTTGCCTGGCCCACCACTTGAAATGGGCACTGATTCTGCGGAAGGCCCAAAAAATAGGGTCTTCCCCCCAATACTGGGGGCGCTGCCCCCAGACCCCCACCCTTAACCTAAGACCTTGCAGCAGAGGAGGTTATCTATTGGGAGGGAAAGGAATAATGTAGCCGCCAAGTCGGCTGTTGACAAATAAAGCCTTCTCATGGAAGGGGACGCCCGAGGGTCGTCCCGCGAGACTCAACCGCCGAGTTCCTTCTTCACCGCCTGGTCGCCGATATCGAAGATGGACTCCCAATCGCCGCCGATCTTGTTCTCCGGCGGAACCGGAGCCCTGGGCTCCTCCTTGGGGTGATCCGGGAAAAGACTGAAGAGGGTCTTCTGGTTCTCCGAAATCAGGCCCACAACAGGAAAGACGTCCATCCCTTTCTTCTCCTGGATCTCCTCCAGGACCTCGCCGGGAACGAAGACGGGCATCCTTACGGTGAGAATCTTCCCGAACTGGTCCACGGGAACGACCAGGTGCCGGAAGAGATAGTCCTCTTCCAGGAGATCGATGATCTCCTTGGGAGTTTCGTAGCGCTCGCCCAGAAGGAAGGGAAGCTGAAAGGATTCGGCCACGACCTTGGCCAGGTCCCACTCGGTCACATACCCGGTCTGCACCAGGACCGACACGAACCTCTCCCCCGAGGATTCGTGGAGGGAGATGGCCTCGCCCATCTCCTCCCGGGTGAGCAGGCCGTTCTGTGTGAGCACCTCCGCCAGACGGAGATTGGTGATCCGTTCCAGGCCCTTCATGCCTCCCGTTTCGACAATCCCGGGGCCTTTTCTTAACCCGGATTCAACTGGTTCCGGAAAAGGGAGGGGGTGACCCGGAACGAGACAAAAGGGTGTGGCTTCCAGAGAATTCGCGGGAATCATCCCGGGCCGACGTTCGCATGGGTCGTCCCGAAAGACGGCGCGCTGGGTCAGATGTCCAGGTTCTTCACCTCCAGGGCGTGCTTCTCGATGAATTCCCTCCTGGGTTCCACCACCTCGCCCATGAGGATCGAAAAGATCTGGTCCGCCTCGAGCCCGTCTTCGATGGTGACCTGGTAGAGGGTCCGCCGGGCCGGGTCCATGGTGGACTCCCAGAGTTGCTCCGGGTTCATCTCGCCCAGGCCCTTGTAACGCTGGACATCCACCTTCTTGCGGCCTACTTCCTTCAAGGCGGAAACCACCCTCTTAAGATCCTCGTTCTCCTCCTTTTCCTCTCCCACGACAAGCTCGAAGGGGCCTCCGCCCCCGACGATCTCCTCCGCCCGGATCCCAAGATCCTGGAGCCTGGAGAGGATGGACCCGAGAACACTGGTTTCATGGAGAGTATAGAGTTCCAGGTCCGCTTCCTCCCTGGCGACCTCCGAGCCGGGGCCCTCGTAGATCTTGAGGTTCGGGTTCCTGGACCTTTCCTCGTCCAGGAGGAGGTCCAGTTCCTCGTCTTCGTAGAGAAAGGTCTCTTCCCCCTTCCTGACGATCCGGTAGACCGGAAGTTTTCCGTTCTCTTTCCTGTGCGCCAGAAGGGTCGCCACGTCCACGCCCTTCCTTCCCTGGCCCAATTTGAGGGCGAATTCCTCGATCCTTCCGAGAAGGGAGGCTATCTCCGAAAGGACCTCACCTTCGAAGACCTTTCCATCCTCCTTCCTTACCAGGCGCCCGCCCTTGGCGCCCGCCTCCAGGAAGGCCCGGTCCAGCTCGGCCTCGGAGTGGGCATAACGTTCCTCCCTGCCGATCTTGACCTTGTAGAGGGGAGGCTGGGCCACGTGAAGATGCCCCTTGGCCACCAGTTCGTTCATGTGCCGGAAGAAGAATGTGAGGAGAAGGGTGCGGATGTGTGAGCCGTCCACATCCGCGTCGGTCATGACGATGACCTTGTTGTAACGGAGCTTCTCCAGCTTGAAATCCTCTGCCCCGAAACCTGTCCCAAGGGCGGAGATGATGGTCTGGATCTCGTTGTTGGCCAGCATCTTGTCGATCCTGGCCTTTTCCACGTTGAGGATCTTCCCTCGAAGGGGAAGGATCGCCTGGAACCGGCTGTCCCTCCCCTGCTTGGCGGAGCCGCCCGCCGAATCCCCCTCCACGAGGAACAACTCCGCCTCCTCCATGGGGGTCCCTTTCTGGCAGTCCGCGAGCTTGCCTGGGAGATTGCCGCTCTCCAGGGCGGACTTCCTTCGGATCAGGTCTCTCTGCCGCCGGGCCGCCTCCCGCGCCCTGGATGCCACCATTCCCTTGTTGAAGATGGTCTTGGCGTCCGAGGGGTTCTCCTCCAGGAAGGTCCCCAGTTCTTCTCCCACGGCCTGCTCCACCAGGGCCTGGACATCCCGGTTTCCCAGCTTGATCTTGGTCTGGCTCTCGAACTGGGGATCTGGCATCTTCAGGGAGAGGACCGCCGTGAGCCCCTCCCTGTAATCGTCGCCGCTTGGGACCTTCTCGTTTTCCTTGACCAGTTTGACGCGCCTCGCGTAATTGTTGAGGGTCCGCGTCAACGCCGCCCTGAACCCCGCGAGATGGGTGCCTCCTTCCACCGTATTGATGTTGTTTACGAAAGTGTAGACGCTCTCGCTGTATCCGCTGTTGTATTGCAGGGCCAGTTCCACCACGTAGGACTTCCTGTCTCCGCCCGGGGTTTCCACGTGGATGGTCTTCTCGAAGTAGACGATCTTGTGAATGGGCTCCTTGGCCTTGTTCAGGTGGGCGACGAAGTCCTTGATCCCGTCGGGATAGAAGAGTTCCTCCCTGTTTCCCGACGCCTCGTCTATTAGCACGATCTTCAGGCCCCACCGGCCCATCAGGTAGGCCAGTTCCCTCATCCTCTTGAGAACGATGTCCCAGGAGATCGAGACGTCGCCGAAGATCTCGGGGTCCGGCTTGAAGCGGACCTTGGTTCCCCGCCTCGTGGTGGTTCCCACCTCTTTCAGGGGGGTCTTCTTCACTCCCCGGGCGAAGGTCTGCCTGAAGACTCTTCCTTCCCGGTAGACCTCCACTTCCAGCCATTCCGAGAGGGCGTTCACCACCGAAACCCCGACCCCGTGGAGCCCGCCCGAGACCTTGTAAGTCCGCTTGTCGAACTTTCCCCCGGCGTGGAGCTTGGTCATCACGATCTCCACCGTGGGGATTCCGAATTCCTTCTTGATCTCGACGGGAATCCCGCGCCCGTTGTCCATGACGGAGACCGAACCCTCGGCGTGAAGAGTCACCTGGATCTCGTTGCAATAACCGGCCAGGGATTCGTCCACGGCGTTGTCCACCACCTCCCACACCAGGTGGTGCGCCCCCATTACGGAGGTATCGCCTATATACATGGCGGGGGTCTTCCGGACCGCCTCCAGTCCCTCCAGGACCTGGATGGAATCGGCCCCGTAGTCCTGGGAGACCTTCTTCCCTCCCGCGCTTTCTTCTTTTTTTTTGTCTTCCGTCATTTCAATCTTCCATGCCCTCTTCTTTGGGGGCGATGACGAACCTCACCTTCCTCAGGTTCGCCTCGGGAACCCTTTTTTTCATGGCTTCCAGGAAGGGGTCCGCGTGGAAGCACTGTAATTCGTGGCGTAGAACCGCCGAATCCACTCCCACCGTGACCACTCCCTTCCCGAAGGAAAGGAGAAAGCAGTGCCCGCCCTCCTTCTCCGGAAGGATCTCCCCCAGGGCCTCCGAGAAAGCCTGGGCGATCTTCCTGTGGGTGGGTCCCCTGAGGGCCGGATTCTTCCTGAGGAAACCCCGGAGGATGTCTCCGGCCTTCCTGGGTTCTCCTTGATCTCTCATCCTACAATGTCAGGGGCATGATGATATGGACGAAATCCTCGCCCCCGAGGAACTTGCCTGCTACTTGGTTATCCGTAAATCCAAGGCTGACAACTTCCCTTCCCGCGGCCCTGAGAAACTCCAGGATGTAGACCGGGTTGAAGGAGACCTCGCTTCCCTCCCCTTCGAGCTGAACCTCCAGGATCTCCTTCCCCGCCTTCCCCCCCATGCCTGCGGAAATCTCGAGTTCCCCGGAGGAATGGAACAGCAGCCTGGCGGCGGGAGACTCCTTGGAAGAGATGAGAATGATCCTTCTCAGGGCCTCCTCGAAGGGCCTGGCGGGGATCCTGGCCAGGTTGGCCGTCTCCTTGGGCACAACGGCCTTGTATTCGGGATATTCCCCCTCGATCAGCTGGGCCACCACGGTGGTCCGGCCCATCTCCAGGGACATCTTTCCCCCCTTGAACTCGAGCTTCACCGTCTCGCCTTCGGGAGGGATACCCTTGAGAAAGTCGTAGAGGGCCCTCTTGGGGACCAGATACTGCCCGGGCTTGGAAGGCTTCTCCTCCGGGTCCGTCCAGACCCAGGAGAGCCTCCTCCCGTCGGACCCCACAAAGTTGGCCTTCCCCTGGTCGTCCACATCCAGCAGGAGACCATGGAGAGCGTAGCGGGCTCCCTCCTTGGCCACGACGAAGGCCGTCCGCGTCACGGCGCTCCTCAAAGCCTCGGACTTGAGAACAAGGCACTCCCCCCCGGTCTCTCTCTCCAGCCCCCTGTATTCGTCAGGGTCCGAAGTGGGGACTTCGTAGTCTTTCCCCTGGGCCGAGACCTTGAGGGCCGTCCCGTCCTGGTTGAGTTCAAGGGTCACTGTCTCATCGGTAAGATCCAGGATCAGATTGCCCAGGACGGCGTCCACGAGCGCCCGTCCCGGCTTTTCCACCTTGACCTCGGGCACCAGGTGCGTGGCCGTCACCTCCCCGTCGGAGGCTCCCATGAGGAGGCTGTCTCCTTCGGCCTCGATGAGGATTCCCTGGGTTCCGAGAGAGGTTCCCGAGGAAGCCAGGGAGGCAACCATCTTCACGCCCTGGGCGAGTTGATCTTTGGGGGCGAGTATCTTCATTCTCCTGACCTCATGTTTTGGAAATCTTTTCTTTCCTGAGTTTCAGATTCTATCTTTTGAAAGAAAAAACTTCATCTCATTGGGCATGTTCGAATTGTGCATCCCTTTTGGGGGTTGCACTTAACCTCTTGTTGGATAGAAAGATACATTCTCCACTCCTTGTGGGATCCTGTGAAAAACCTGGGAAGCCCTCCTGTGGGCAAAAGGTGGAAAAGACAGGGTCCCTTCCGGGGTGTGGAAAAGGTCCTTCCCCTGTGAAAGAACCTCCACGGTTTCCCCAGGAACTTTCCCGGGGGTTTCTCCCGGGTACCGAATTCGAAAGGCCCCAGATGTGGTTGGGTCGTTCCCCGGAGGGCGGAGAAGGGAGGAAGGGGATACGAAACCGCCCCGGATTCCCGGGGCGGGACGAACCCATCGAAACGGGAGGGTAGGAAGCTCTCAAAGGAGGCCTCCCAGAAGATCGGCGGTCACCTTCTGGAGGATCTCCTTGAAGCGGGGGTCCTCGCGGGCCTTCTGTTCCACTTTCCTAACCGCGTATAGGACGGAGGCGTGGTCCTTGCCTCCCATATATCCCCCGATCTCCTGGAGGCTGTGGGTCGTGTAGTTGCGCGCCAGATACATGGCCACGTGGCGGGCCGTGGAGATGGTCTGGGTTCTCCTCTTGGACTGGATCTCCGTGAGGGTGACCCCGAAGGTTTTCTGAACGCAACGGAAGATGTCCTGCATGGAGGCCGTGGCGCTGGTCGTGCCCGTGTTGAGGATGGGTTTGAGCGCCCGGGCGGCGAGTTCGAGATCGATGGGCATCCCGTCGTTGAGGGTGGAGTAGCCGATGACCTCGATCACGGCCCCCTCGAGTTCCCTGATGTTGGTCTTCACCCGCTCGGCGATGAAGAGAGCTACGTCGTTGGGGAATTCAGTCCCTCGGATCCTGGCCTTCCTCTTGACGATGGCGATCCGCGTCTCCAGGTCGGGAAGCTCGATTTCCCCGACAAGCCCGCTCTTGAAGCGGGAGACCAGCCGCTCCTTGAGGGTGGGAATCTCCTGGGGAGGGGAGTCGCTGGAGAAGACCACCTGCCTGCCCGCGTTGACCAGGTGGTTGAAAGTGTGAAAGAACTCCTCCTGGGTTCTCTCCTTGTGGGCCAGAAGATGGATGTCGTCGATGAGGAGCATCTCGGTGTTCCGGTATTGGTCCCGGAAGGACTCCAGGGAACCGCCTTGGATCCCGGAGATGAACTGGTTGATGAAGTCTTCGCAGGAGATATAGCGGATCCTGGAGATGGTCCCTTTTTTCAGCACTTCGTGGCAGACGGCCTGGAGAAGGTGGGTTTTTCCCAGGCCCACGGATCCATGGATGAAAAGGGGGTTATAGGCCCTGCCCGGGTTTTCGGCCACGGCCCGGGCGGCCGCGTAGGGAAGGTTGTTGGAGAGCCCCACGACGAAGTTGTCGAAGGTGAGCGAAGGGTTCAATGGTGTGCCCAACACCCTCCCCCTCGCGGGAACAGGCGTGGGGAGGGGTTCGGGATCGTGGTCGAAATCTTCTTTCACAACATCCTCGGAAACAAACTTTTCCGGGTCCGAGGAGACGCGGATCTTCCGGGCCTTTCCGTCCACGGAAAGGGAAGATTCCAGGAGAACGTCCATATACTTTTTTTGGATCCAATCCCGAACAAAACTGCTTTCCACCGAAAGAACCAGGTCGTTCTCCGTCACTTCAGCGAGGGAGGCGTTCTTGAACCAGGTGGAAAAGTGCTCCGGACGGACTCTTTTCCTGATTTCGAGGAAAAACGAAGAGACGAAACTGTCCGGCCTGGCGGCTTCGGCTTCCGACATGGGCGGGTCCCCTCCCAGGATGAACCTAGACCTTCCCTACGGGCGCAATTCCCCCGGGGATAGAGAGAGAAAACCGCCCAGGTGTGGGTCCAGGGACAACCTGTAAGCAGGCAAAAAGGTCTCCAAGCAAGCGAGGGGGCAATGTAGCAATCCGGGAGAGGGCGGTCAACGAAGAGCTTTTTCCCCTACCGCCTGTTCCTTACTCAAGACTCGAAGAAAAAAGAACTTGGGGAAGGAAAAAAATTTTTCAATTTTCCATGGGTCCCGGTGACTCCACTTCCCCGGCGTCACGAGCCGTTTTTTCCAGGGGGAGTCCGATCCGGCGGGCCGCCTCGAAAGCCAGGGAAAGGTAGTCTTCCGCGCCCCTGGAAGAGGGGGAATGCTGAAAGATGGTCCGGCCGAAACCGGGGGCCTCGGCCAGGCGGACGCTCACGCGGATCCGTGTCCGGAAGAGCTTTTCCCCCAGATGCCGCTCCAGCTCGGCCAGGACCTCGGAGGTCAGGGAACGTCTGTAGTCCACCATGCAGGCCAGGACCCCCGTGAGAGAGAGAAGGGGGTTGAGCCTGCGGCGCACCAGGGAGACCAGGTCCAACAGCCGGGAGAGTCCCTGGAGGGAAAAGAATTCCGCCTGGAGAGGGACGAGCACGCCCGAGGCGGCGCTCAAGGCGTTGAGGGTGAGCACTCCCAGTGAAGGAGGGCAGTCGAAGAGCACCAGGTCGTGGGGAAGTCCCTCCGCCTCCGCCTCCTCCAGGGCGCCCTTGAGGATGGTCTCCCGGGCCACTTCGTTTTCCAGGGAGGTCTCGCAGGCCGCCAGGTCCACGCTGGAAGGAACCACCTCCAGGCCGGGGGTGGATGTGGGCCGGACGCATTCGAGGAGCTTTCTCTCTCCCAGAAGCACACCTGCGATGGAGTGGTCCCTGTCCTGGGGATCCAGGTCCAGGTGGAGGGTCAGGTGAGACTGGGGGTCCAGGTCCAGGACCAGGACTTTCAGTCCCTGGAGGGCGAAGGCCGCTCCCAGGTTGGCCGCCGTGGTGGTCTTTCCCACGCCCCCTTTCTGGTTGAGGATGGCCAGTCTCTTCTTCACCTCAACCGCTCCCCTCCCGCGCTCTCTGGATGTCTTCCCGGAAGCGGCGGATCGCCAGGCCCACGGCCCGGCGCCAGTCCTTGTCTTCCGGGTCGAAACAGGCCGTGATGCCCCGGGAGGAGTTGACCAGGGCGCCCAGCCCGCGCCCGTCGAAGGCCGGGGTGAGATCCGAGGCCTTGCCTCCCTGGGCCCCATACCCGGGAAGGAGGATCCAGGACCGGGGAAGGAGTTCCCGGAACCTGGGGATCTCCCCGGGGTGTGTAGCCCCCACGACGGCGCCCACCGGGTTGTATCCCGACTCCGGGTCGGCGGGCATGCCCGCCGAATCGCCCCAGTCCCGGACGGCCCGGGCCACGGCCTCGGCCAGGGTGCCTTCTCCCACGGGGAGGGGCTGGAATTCGTTTCCCTTGTTGGAGGTGCGCACCAGGATGAAGACGCCCTTGCCCTCTTCGCGGCACCAGGAGAAGAAGGGCTCCAGGCTGTCCGAGCCCAGGTAGGGATTGAGGGTGAGAGCGTCGCAGGAAGGGAAGTGGGCCTTGGCGTAGGCCTCGGCGGTGGAGCCGATGTCCCCCCTCTTCACGTCGCCGATCACCAGGAATCCCCGCTCCCGGGCGTCCCGGCAGGTCTGGTGGAAGAGGGCGAACCCCTCGGGGCCCAGGGCCTCGAAGAAGGCGGCCTGGGGCTTCACGCAGGGAACCAGGCCCGCCGCCTCGTCCAGGACGAAACGGTGGAAGTCCCGGATGGCCGGGATCGGGTCGCCGCCTGGGGAGAAGAGTTCTCTGGGAAGCCTTTGGGGCCTGGGGTCCAGACCCACCACGCAGGGGGCGCCGGTCTTCTCCACGGCCGCCCGGAGTCTTTGGGGAAAGGTGGCGCTCATGCCGGGAAGGATACCCGGGCGAGGGGAAGGATGACGAGAGTGAAGATTCAGCCCGGGTTAGTCCAGTGCCAGGAAGGCCGCCCCGATCCCGTCGGCCTGGAGGATCCCTTCCTCGGTAAGGGCCCACCGGTTTTCACGTTTTTCCATGAGGCCCCGGCCCCGGAAGAAGGCCGCCAGTGCCTCGGCCTTTTCCGCCCATGAAGTGGGAGCGCCGGTTCTCTGGCGGACCTCGCCCGGGTCCATGCCCCAGCGGGTCCGAAGCTGGAGCCAGGCCCTCTCGCCGGCCCGGAGAAGGGGAGGGAGACTCTCCTCTTCTTCCACGGGGAGCCGTCCTTCCCCCAGGGCGGCCGCCCACCCGTCCAGGTGGGAGAGGTTTTTGCGGCGCTTGCCGGCGGCGAAGGACGCCGCCGAGGGGCCCAGGCCCAGGTATTCTCCGCCCAGCCAGTAGCGCAGGTTGTGCCGGCACTCCCGTCCCGTGATTGCGGCATTGCTGATTTCGTAGGGGGGAAGGCCCCGGGAGGCCAGGAGGGACCGGACGAAGAGAAGAAGCCGCGCCTGGGCGGCCGGCGCGGGGAGCCGGACCTCTCCGCGGCGCGCCCTCTCCCAAAGGGGCGTGCCTTCTTCCAGGGTGAGGATGTAGAAGGAAAGGTGTTCCACGCCCCGCTCCAGGAGGAAGCGGATCTCTTCTTCCAGGTCTTCTTCCTCCCGTCCCGGAAGGCCCAGGATCAGGTCGGCCGACAATCCCCACGGCCCTTGCCTGCGGGCCAGGTCCAGGACTTCCCGGGCTTTTCGGGAGTCGTGGGCCCTTCCCAGGAAGGCCAGGTCTTCTTCCCGGAGGCTTTGGATTCCCAGGCTCAACCGGGTCACGCCGGCCTCCTTCATGGCCTGGAGCTTTTCCCGGTCCAGGCTCTCCGGGTTGGCCTCCACGGTCCACTCCCCTCCCCGGGCCAAAAGAGGCCCCAGGAAGTCCAGGAGGCGATAGAAGGTGGAAGAATCCAGGACCGTGGGGGTGCCCCCTCCCACGTAGATCGTGGCAAAGGGCCCGGGCTCTCCCAGGAGAGCCCACTCCTTCTCCAGGTTTTTCAGGAATGCCTCTCCGGCCTCTCCCGGGGCGGAGCCCGGCCCGGCGGGAAGGGAGTAGAAGTCGCAGTAGCCGCACTTGGAGCGGCAGAAAGGAACGTGCACGTAGAGGGAGGGCCCGCCGCCGAGTTCAGGAAGGGGTCGGGTTTTCGTTTCTAGAGAAATCCCTTTTCCTCCAGTTCCCACTGGTTCTTCCTGGCTCTCTGGTAGTAGGGGACCATGGTCAGCTTGGAGGCCGAGGCCTGGTCCAGGTAGAGGCGTGTGTCCGGGTGGAACTGGAGCACGCTGGCCGGCCAGAAGGAGGTCACCGGCCCCTCCACGCAGGCGTGGACGGCGTCGGCCTTTCTCTCTCCGAAGGCCTGGAGGAGGATCCTCTTGGCTTCCAGGATGGTGCCGATGCCCATGGTTGTGGCCATGGTGGGCTGGGTTTCGCCGGGGCCGTAGAAGCGGGAATTGTCCCGGAGGGTCCGGTCCGTCAGGGTCTTGACCCGCGTGCGGGAGGCCAGGGAGGAGGTGGGCTCGTTGAAGCCGATGTGGCCGTTGCTCCCGATTCCGAGGATCTGGATGTCCACGCCCCCGGCGTCGCGGATGGCCTTTTCGAAGGCCCGGCACTTCTCCTGGAGACCTGGGCCGTCGGTGGGGGGAAAGTGGATGTTCTCTTCCGGGATGTTCACCCCCGAGAAAAGGTGCTTCTTCATGAAGAAGCGGTAGCTCTGGGGATGGTCCGCCGGGAGCCCCACGTATTCGTCCAGGTTGAAGGTCCGCACCCGGGAGAAGTCCACACCTTCTTCTTTGTGGGCCTTGACCAGCCGGTGGTAGACCCCGATGGGGGTGGAACCCGTGGCCAGCCCCAGGACCAGGTCGGGCTTCTCCTGGAGGGCCTCCAGAATTTCACGGGCCACCAGCTCGGCGGCTTCCTCGGGATCGGAGCAGACCAGGACGCGCATGGGTTTCTCTCCTTGGCAAGGATTCGTGGAAGAAGTTTCCTCGGCCCGCCATTGTAGAGTCGCTTCCTTTGGGAGCCATGGCCGGGGAAGAAGACCTTTCGCTGGACCCACCGGACCCTGGAGACAAAAGAAATGCTCGAGCCCTTGGACAAGAAAGCCGCAGAGAAGAGGCTCCTGGAACTCTTGAAGACCCGGGCCTTCCGGGACGGCATCGAGGTCACCCTGGCCTCGGGGAAGAAATCGAATTTCTACATCGACGGCCGGAAGGTCACCCTCCACCCCGAGGGCATCCTGCTGGTGAGCCGCCTCATGGAGGCCCGGTTGCGGCCTTTGGGGCTCACTGCCGTGGGAGGCCCCACCATGGGGGCCGACCCCATCGCCGCGGGGATCTCGCTGGTGAGCCAGCTCGAAGGGGCTCCACTGCGGGCCTTCCTGGTGCGCAAGGAGCCCAAGGGCCACGGCGTGGGATCCATGATCGCCGGGGAACTCGGGGAGGGGGACCGGGTGGCCGTCGTAGAGGACACCATGACCACCGGCGGGTCCCTCCTCAAGGCGGTCCGGGCCGTGGAGGAGGTGGGGGCCAAGGTGGAGAAGGTGCTGGTCATCGTGGACCGGCTGGACCCGGACGGGGACCAGGTCCGAAAGAGCCTTCCTTTCGAAAGTCTCTTTACCGTCCGGGACCTTCGGGGTGAGGGACCGGGGGCTTGAAACACAGGGGTTCGGGAAACCGGGAGTCTCAAGTCGAAACGGGCGGCCGGTCGATCCTGAAGGCATGCCTCCCTGTCGAGGGGGGCGCGTCCCCAGGACTCAAGGATCGAGGAAAACCCCAATGGCGACCACCAGGCTCTCCATCCTTTTTCTTGTTTCGGCCCTGCTTTCGGCTTGCAGCCTCCCCACCATCTCCGGGGCTGGTGGGTACGGCCAGTTTTCCTTCTCCGGAAAAGCTGGCTACACCCTGGCCTCGACCCCGAGCAACCCCCGCAACGACATCCGGTCCAGCCTGGGCTTCGATGACCCCGAGCCATTTCCTTATGTCCACGGCGAGGCCGGCGTAGGCCCCGTCCTGGTGACGGCCTCGGGCTTCCAGCTCTCCACCTCCGGGTCCGGCACCCTGGAAGCACAGTTCGGTTCCATTCCCGTGGGAACGGCCGTCCATGCCGATATGGACGTGACTAGCATGCGGGGAACAGTGTATGCCTTCGATCTCTTCGACATCATTCCCCTGCCTTTCGTGAGCCTCAAGCCCGGCATCGGGGTGGATTACTTCGACATCTCCCTCAAGGCCGAGGCCCTTTCCGGGGCGGTGAAGGAGGATTTCACCCAGAAGGCGCCCATCCCCATCCTGGCCGCCAGGGCGGGCGTGAATCTCGGGATCGTGGAAGCCGTGCTGGAAGGCGGCGGGATCAAGATCGATTACCAGGACGAGATCGACGGGACCTTCCTGGACCTGGAGGGCCTTCTCAAGGTCCACCCCGCGTCCAACCTTACCCTTTTCGCCGGGTATCGATACATCAACGTCGACGGCGACGGCAAGGACGGGAACAACCGCTACGACGTGGGCCTCGTCCTCCAGGGCTGGATGGTGGGCGGCGGCTTGAAGTTCTAGTCCGGACGAAAGTCCCGATACAAGCCCGGATCTGCCGGCCACATCGGGCGCCTTGATGTCTCGGCCCTTCGGAAGATCCGGGAAGAGAAGGCGGGTGGTGGTAATGGTGGGGAACGCGTAAGGGGCGGATTCCCACCTCCCTCCTTGCATTCTTCCATGGCCCTCCATATCTTTTTGGTTTTCCAAAAACGTCTCAATGGGGAGCCCCATTTCTACGAGGCGATTCCTGCGGAAAGAAACGGGCTTTTTCTACCGGAAAAGGAAGGCGCCATGTTTTCAAAAACCGCCAAGTCTTTACGGCTCGTTTTTGGGCTGGTTGTTTTGGCCGGTCTCGCGGTAACGGCGGCGCCGGCCTTCGGGAAGGGGCTTTCGGAGTGGCAGTGGCGTTTCCTCCGGGAGGTATGGAGAGGGAAGATCGCAAGGGCCGGGTATTGCCTGGGGCACATCGAGAAAGTCGAGTTTTCGGCGCCCGACGGGCTCACTCCCTTCCTGGTGGCGGTGAAAAGGGGGAATCTCCTGATGGCCCAGTGGCTCCTGGAGAAAGGGGCGGACCTGAAGGGTTTGTCCGGGGCGCCGGCAATGGATTTCACTAGGATCGACGGGGATGCCGTCCCTGTCGGCGTCCTGAAACAACTCCTTTCCCTCCCTCTCTCGGAATCTCCCCCGCGGCCTCCAAAACGGGGTCGGTTCGGCATCGTCTTCCCCCCTTCCCTCTTCTTGGAGTTCCGGTCCAAGGCTAGGCGGGCCATGATGGAGGAAAAGGGTTTTCATCCCATGCCCTGGGCCGCCTTTCATGGGGTGGCCTACAGGGTCTTCTTCAAGGGTAAACCGGATCCTGAACTTCTCCGGAAGTTGATGGAAAATGGAGGCGACACCAGGCGGCCCGTACCGGGAGGGTGGAACGCCCTTTTGGTGGCCGTCCGGTATTCCGATCTCGAGATGGTGAAATTCCTGGTCCACCGCGGGTTGGATCCGAAATACCGGTATGGGGGGCTGAACGCCCTCTCCCTGGCCTCCTGCTTCGGCAAGAAGGAGATCCTTTCCTGGCTCTTGGACCAGGGCCTTTCGCCCGACGACCCGGGTCGAGGGCCGGGACGAAGGTGGGGCGGGCCCCTGGCCCTGGCGAAGGACAAGGAGATCGCACAACTCCTGGTAAGCCGTGGGGCCGATCCCAAGCTTGCGGACCAGGCTGGAAAGAGCGCTCTCTTCTACGCCGCCCGCCTCTACCCGGTGAGAACGGAGGTCCTGGAATTTCTTCTCGCCAAGGGCCTTGATCCCCGGAAGGGAACGGGCGGGGTGAACATTCTCTCGGACGTTCTGGACCCCAAGGCCGTTCCCGTCCTGGCAGCCGCCGGGGCGGACCCCGACCTGAATGGGGCGAACGGACTCCCTCCGATTTTCCGGTTTTGTGATTTTACGTCCCGGGGCGACATGTGCAGGGGCGTGCTCCAGAGGGTTCGATCCCTACTCGGCCTTCCCCTCTTCGAGTGGCCGGGGATCGGCAACTGGGATTACTGGTATTCCGACAGGCGCCTTTGGCCTCCCATTGTGAGGGCCCTCCTTGAAGCTGGGGCGGATCCGAACCGGCGAGTGGGGGGAATGACCCCTTTGCTCTATTGTCTCCTTCCCAGGATGTTCTCCTACAAGGGCCCGGTGGTGGAAAAAGTCGTTCGTATTCTCATGGACCACGGCGCGGACCCCGACCGGGCCGGGGGCGGGAGTGTCGGCGGCATGAGGCCCCTTCACCTGGCGGTGCTCCAGAGACTTCCCGGCGTGGTGAAGGCCCTCCTGGAGAAAGGGGCGGACCCGTCCAAGAAGGACGGCAAGGGCCGCACGCCCCTGGACCTGGCGAAGGAGAAGGGGTTCGGGGAGATCGTGAAGCTCCTGGAGGGGAAGGGGTAACAGCCTTCTTTCGCGGGTGGAATGGGGGGGGACGCCTCCCCTTGACGGGGCGGGCGCCGGGGTCTAAGAGACTCCGAGGAAATTGTTAGGCCAGCCTAAGAGTTGGGATCCTATGCCCGCGCCCCTCGGTGAAATGAGCGAGTCCCTGGAGGACTACCTGGAGGCCATCCACCTGCTCCGGGAGGAGAGGGGGAAGGCCCGGGTGGTGGAGATCGCCCGCCATCTCGGGGTCAAGGGCCCTTCCGTGACGGGGGCCCTGGCCCAACTGGGCCGGCTGGGCCTGGTCCGGCACGAGCGCTACGGGGGGGTGGATCTCACGCCCGAGGGCGCCTCCCTGGCCCGGGAGATCCTGGCCCGGCACCGCAAGCTGGCCCGGTTTCTCAAGGAGATCCTGGGCGTGGTCCCGGATGTGGCCGAAAGGGAGGCCTGCCGGATCGAGCACGCCATGAGCCGGGAGACCTGGTCCAGGTTGGAGGAATTCCTGGAAGGCCTCTTTTCCCGGGGGGAAGAGGCGGGGGTATGACGGGTTTCGCCATGGACAGAGGTGTCAGTCTCGCCGCGTTGAAGAAGGGCCGGGCCGGCCGGGTCCTGGCCGTCCAGGGTGGGATGGGGCTGGTCCGGCGGCTGGAATCCATGGGGATCCGGCCGGGGGTCCTGGTGGTGAAGGAGAGCAATTCTTTCCTCAAGGGACCTGTCACGATCCGGGTGGGAAACGCCCAGGTGGCCCTGGGCTACGGCATGGCCGGCCGGATCCTGGTGGAACCGACAGAGGCCGATCCCCGGTGAAGGTCCTCCTTCTCGGCAACCCCAACGTGGGCAAGAGCGTGCTCTTCAGCCGGCTTACGGGGGTCCATGTCCTGGCCTCCAACTACCCGGGCACCACGGTGGAATTCGTCCGGGGCAC
>Ga0256831_1000898_pt1 | contig 15761 bp, 16 predicted proteins | sample 132544metaG_FD_189087 | JGI IMG/M metagenome (GOLD analysis project Ga0256831, IMG submission 189087) | Hydrothermal vent microbial communities from Lau Basin, Pacific Ocean - 132-544 | ecosystem: Environmental > Aquatic > Marine > Hydrothermal vents | place: Pacific Ocean: Lau Basin | collected...
CTGTTCTAAGCTTGTAGTTGGCCGCGTATAACCCTAGGGCCTGCTTGGCCATGGCTGACTGGTAAGTGTTCCTCGGGCTCTGGTTGTGCTCTAAGAACGGTATTGTAGATGCAGCTACTCCAAATATACCAGGAATCCATACCTCTAAGTGTGTATGCTCTTCAGTAACATCCTCAGGGTATAGTGCTACGTAAGCGTTCTCCTCTTCCTCTGGGTCTAAGTATTCTATTACTCCCTCCTTTACTAGGTCTGTAAAGCTAATTTCTCCCTTGACTATCTTCTCTATGTGTTTCTTAGTCAGCTTCGGCTGACCGTTCTCCACCACGATGAGCGGTCTCATGAGCCTGCCGGCGTCAGTGTTTACATAGACTTCTCCGATTTTACCGGTTTCAATGAAAGCTATACTGGCCTCGAAGGGGATCTCTCCTTTCCTCCTCAGCTTCCTGAATTCCTCAGCTAGTTTCTGGCCGTCTGGATGGAATCCTAGCGGTATACCGTTCAGGAACACTCTTGAATAGTTGCCTAGGGCTTCTATGGCTTTGGGGTCATCATCCTTGGCTTTTTCTAGTACTTCCTCGACAGGTAGTACTCCTAGCTTGTACAGCTTGTCTATGAGTTTACTGTTATCTAGCTCTGTCAAACCTACCGATATATACGAGAGTAATGCTAGGTTCTTGACTAAACCACAGTTTGCCCCTTCGGGTGTCTCGAACGGGCAAAGCCTCCCCCAGTGGGTTCCATGTAGATCTCTTGCTTCAAAGTGGCTCTGGGTTCTAGATAAGCTAGATACGACTCTCCTCAAATGGCTCAGAGAGGATATCCAGTTCACCCTGTCTAGAGTCTGGCTTATTCCCGTCCTGTTACCAGGCCAGTTACCTGTGGCTAGACTGCGTTTTAACATGTCTGTTATAATGTCGGATCTAGCTATTTGTGTTAGATGTATTTTCCTTCTTTGGCTTATGAGGATCTCCATCTGTTTAGCCATATTGTTGAGGAAAGTATCGTAGGCGAGCCTGAAAACCTCTGCTATGAGGTCGCCTGCAAGCCTCAGTCTCTTGTTTCCATAGTGGTCCTTATCGTCTGGTTCTCTATATCCTTTCATTAATTCTATTATACGTCTTATCATGTCAGCGACCAGTAAGGCCTTCCGTTTCCTTATTTTCTCGTCCGGTGATCTTCCAATATGAGGCATGAAGTAGTTGTCGAGGATCTCTTCAGCCCGTTTTATCCTTATGTCTCTAGGCTGGCCGCTTGCAACCCTGTTGCCTATGAACTCCAGGGCCTCCTCTCTACTCCTTATCATCGAAACCTCCAGTAGCGATAGTATAAACTCGTTCTGGAACTCTGGGTCCGGGGAAATAGCCATTAAGATCTCCTTATCCGTTTCAAGCCCTAGGGCTTTCAACAGTATTGCTACAGGGATTCTACCCCTAATCCTGGTTACAACAGCCTGAAAGGTCCCGTTCGCCATTCTGTCAATCATAATCCTGCTTCTTACACCTTGGCTCAGCGAGGAGAGTTTAGCGCTATACGTTACTTTCGAAGATGCCGCGAAGCTACCCCCGCCTATGGATACCAGGGGCCTGTTTATAGCTAGCTCTTCTTGTGCTACGACAACTTTCTCGTTACCGTTTATAATAAAGTAACCACCCTTGTCTTTACTGTCCTCACCCAGCTCTGCGAGCTCCTCGTCACTCTTCTCTGAGAGAGGATCTAGAACCGATCTGACCATTATAGGTAGATCTCCAATGTGCACTTCCTCTGGCTCTCTCTCTATACCGTTCTCTACTAGGGTCATCTCCAGATAGAGGGGAACGCTATACGTGAGATTCCTTAACCTACACTCGGTTGGAGTGACGCTTCTCTTTGCACCATCTACTTCCTTAACCAAGGGCTTCCCGATTCTCAGCTTCCCGATTTTCACTTTAGTCGAGAACATCGGGAACTGGGGTTCCACTGGTTGTCTTCTCCCATAGTAATATGGCCGTGCAGGGCCTGGGTGAACGGTTTTCCTCGACTCAACTATTTCATAGATAGTTTTCTCCGCGAATCTATTGAACGATTCGAGGTGCTGTCTCGACAACCCCTTCTCTTCGATAAAGGATCTAGCTAAGTAGTATAGGTCTTTCTGGCTCAGTTTTCTATTGTCTCCATTTACCACCTATAACCCCCCTAATATGCGACGACAATACGATACACAACAGACTCTCCGGCTGTTGGGCTCTTTCTAGTGATCTTAATAATATTACCCGGCGTTGCGTTGAGCAATCTAGCAACGGGGTCATTAACACTGATATGAGGCAACTGGTAGGGTTTCACATTATATTCTTTGAGGACTTTAGCCGCCTCCTCTATGCTTAGTAGTTCATGCTTTGGGACAAGCTCGTGTTCAAGGATCTTCTTCTTAACTTTAATCTTAGATGGGGTCATCTCTATATAAACCCCCTTCCACCTGCAAACTCAAGAAACGTCTATCTTCGGGTTTATTAAATTTGATCATATCTAGATTTCCCTTTAACATGTTAGGGAGTAGGAGCCTTGTGGGCGGCGGGAATGTGGCGGGCCCGCCGGGATTCGAACCCGGGACCTCCGCCCAGAGCTCAAAGCCGAGGCTCCTGGCCTACGGGTTAAAAGCCCGCCGCTCTATCCTGGCTGAGCTACGGGCCCCTCCAGGATTCTAGGATTTCTTGGTGGGGATATAAAATTATAGCCATCGTATCAACGGGTTTTCATAGGTTACTCCACAGTGGTGTTTGCGGCGTTGAAAAGAGAGGTTGACCCCGATAGAGTTAGAAGGTATATTTACGGTGTAGAAAAGGTTCTCAGCGATTTAGAAGAAGCTATTGGAGCAAAATATCCTGCCCTCTTAGATGCGGCTAAGAGATATTTGAAAGACTCGGTGCATTATCTAGAAAAAGGTGATCTAGAAACCAGCTTGGTAACAATATCGTATGCTGAGGGCTTAATAGACTCCCTCAAATATATGGGTGAAATCGAGGCATCTTGGCCGGCACACATAGGTGAACAGGCAAAAGTGTTCTTAGCAGGGACTTTTGACATAATCCACCCGGGTCACATTGAACTGTTCAAGTGGGCTTCGAGCTTCGGTAGGCTATATGTCGTTATCGCGAGAGACGTTAATGTGCAGCGGAACAAGGGTAGAAAACCCGTTCTACCAGAACGTGCCAGGCTGAAAATAGTTCAAAGCATAAGGTATGTATACGAGGCCCGTCTGGGCGACGAGGAGGACATTTTCAAGCCTATAGAGGAAATCAGGCCGGATGTCATAGTACTAGGCCCCGATCAGACAATTAGCGAGGCACTCCTAGAGAAAGAACTAGAGTCTAGACTCGGGTATAAACCCACTGTTAAACGCTACCCGGTTAAAGAGTCATTCGAAGGTATAAGGAGTTCCAGTGACATTATAAGGAAGGTATGCTTATTCTATTGTGACTTATTCAAGTAACCTGTTATACCGGCATTCCCCGAACTCTCCGGGTTCGACCCGGCTTAAAATTTCCTTCAGCCTTTTCGTGTATCTGTCAGCAACCAATGTAGGCAGGGGCAATCGACCGGTAATCCATGTTTTCTCCACTATTTCCACTGCAGTTGCCAGGGAAACTTTATGGCCTATGCTCACATAAACCTTCTTCTTCCCGCGCCTGACTATTCTAGCTATAACTTTACCTGTCTCATTATCAACCACCATGTCGCCCTGTTCTATACCTACGAGCCTCTTTTTGGCCACACCTATTGTCGGTATGTCAAAAACTACTCCTATATGAGAGGCTATACCCAGCTTTCTAGGGTGAGCTATGCCATGGCCGTCAACCATGATTATGCTCGGCATAAACCCCAGCTTCCTAGCCCTAGACAATAGTAGGGAAGCCGGAGGCATCTCCCTGAAGGCCAGTAGACCAGGGATATAGGGGATGCATGTACGTGCGACTGAATAATAGCATTTATCCAGCTCAAGGGTTTGAAAGTCTATTAATGCTAACACGGCGACTCCAAGGGACCTATCTCTGGAATACGCTAGATCCAACCCTCCTATTTTCTCTATTGTAGTAAAACCGTTATCCAGAACAACCTTTCCCGCCAGGAGCCTCTGGGCATGAAAAGCTTTTCTAGAATTGAACCTAAGCCTTATACGGTCGCAGACGTCCCCTAGATTACTGGATTGTATATTCCCTCGACTCCCCATTCCTCTCCACTACAGCCACGTCTATACCATCGCCGGACAATGAATCACGTTTCAGAGCAGTCCTAACAGCCTCTACAGCAAGCTTCTCTGCTTCTCTTATACTCATGTCTTCACGATAGTTGTCCTCTAGCACGCCGAGGGAAAGGGTTGCCCCTGTACCTAGAGCAGCTATTTTCTCTTCGCTGAATCCACCAAGGCTATCTAGAACGAACAAGTGCGGCCCAGATGAATCTACTCCTCCTACTATTATTTCCGTTAGATACGGTAGCATTTTGCTTGAGTACAATATTTTGGATAACAGTTTAACGGTCCCCTCAACAGAGAGCGAGGTTTTACTAGACATTTCATAGTAATCGAGTTCGTGTTTCAGTATAGTTACTATGGACTGAGAGTCAGCGTACATCCATGCGGCTCCGAGAACAATGTTTTTCTTTATAACATGTACCTTCTTGGCCTTCCCGCTGATAACCAAGTTACCCATAGTGAATCTTTTATCTGCCGCAACCACAACTCCCTCATCTACCTTCACACCGACGACCGTTGATCCCTGCACATACATCGTTACTACACCTTCAAGTTAAGATTCTGGGTATCCCTGTTAAAACTTTGGCACCCTTACTAGTGACTTCAACCATTTCCTCTATCCTCACGCCGAGTTTTCCATGAATGTACACTCCAGGCTCTATTGTAAATACCATTCCTTCTCTTAGCACTGTGTCGCTTCCAGGTCTTATATAAGGGGCTTCGTGGACCTCTACACCGACTCCGTGGCCTAGTCCGTGTATAAACTTGGAGGCCAGGCCATATTTTTCTAGAACCTTACGTGCGGCGCCGTCTATCTCACTGGCTTTCACACCTGGTTCCACTTTTTCAATAGCAGTTTCAACCGCTTCATTAACGATCTCTATGAATTTCATAGACTCGCTTCCGCTGGATTTGAATATGAACGTCCTGGTCATATCACTATTATAATTATTCTTAACTGTACCCCAGTCCACTAGGACAAGTTCACCGCGTGAAAGCTTTCTCTCTCCAGGTATTGCATGAGGATACGCGGCTTTCTCTCCAAACGCTATAATAGTGGGAAAAGCTTCTTTTTCCCCGCCACGTTTCCTCATTTCCAGTCCAAGCTTGCCAGCCAGTTCCAGCTCCGTTACTCCAGTATCCATATGGTTTAAGACCTCCATGAATGCCTCCTCGGCAATCTCGATGGAAGTTTTTATTGCTTGGATTTCCGAGTGGTCTTTAACTGATCTAACATCTTGGACTATCCTGCCTAGATCATTATTCTTACACAATTCCTTTAACTTGTCCCTGGTTTCACATGTTACGCCACCCAGGTCACAGTAAACCTCGCCCGGTTGACCCTTGACCAGGTTTGTTATCGCTGATACCGGGTCCTCCCCCGCTAGCTCGATGTCGTCGGGAGCCACCATTTCATTAGACGCCCGGTAGAAGCTGAGTACGTCTATCCATCCGGGGGAGCTGTCTCTGAATCTATAATACTCCAAAATATTTGTCAGAAGCTTATGGTACCCGCGTTCTGGAGCTGAAACAAGTACAGCACCTTCAGCGCTGGGTACACCGGTTAAATACGTGATATTCGATGGTGTAGTAATGACGAACAATGGATCTTTTGAATCGATTCTTTCTGTTAGTTTCGTTATTCTGCTAGGTTTGCTCCACAAAACGGTACACCGCTAAGTAGTGTTGAATTAATGGGTATTATTGAGTTTACATTGCATAATAGGCATAATAGTGTGGAGATGTTTAGACACGTTTAACCAGGCAAATGGAAGGATAGGAGAATTTACAGGCGCTTGACCTTTATACGGGTTACTTGAGTCTGGCTCTAGTTGTCACTTTCTTGTTTTGCCAAGAGTACCTTCTGATCCTCTTGGACCTGCCGAACCCGCATGCTGCGCAGTATCCTTTAGCTACGTTGAACGAGTTTCTTCCGCATCTTCTGCATCTTATGTGAGTTTTACTTCTACCATGCTTGCCTTTTGAAGGTGTTCCCTTACTCATCTAAACCACCTCAGCTGGCCGGGGATATCATAACCACGTTGTCTCCTCTTATTAGTATTATCCCTAGTTTCCTTGTTTCCCCGTTGGCCTTGATCTCCTCTGCATCGTGTAACAGTATATTTAGGTGTTGGTCGAAGCTCTTTAGGGTCCCTCTAACTTCCCTCCCGCCTTTCAGCCTTATGTATACAGTTTTTTCGAGTGACTCACTGAGCAATGTATGTGTGTCAGCCAATTTCTCGGTCACCTTTACTACGTTTACTCTGATCTCAATAGCGTTTTCTAAGGAGAGCTACTATAAAAAGGTATATCTGGAACTTCAAACAGAGGTGGATGTTGATGCCTGTCAAACTAAAGAACAGGCACCGATTGTCTAAGAAGGAGAAGAAAAATATGAGGCAATGGCTGGATGACCCTATTCTAAGAAAGGTTAAGGAAGAGGATTGCGGATCCATAGAAGTCGGAGACTATGGTGATTCAAAGATATATCTATGCGACGGGTCATGTTTCCTGGTCTCCGTAAACTATGGTAGTAGGGACTTGCTGATACCCTGTCTCAGACGCCTACTTAAAGTCTACAAGGATAATGGTTCTGTAGCTGATATAGGAGTCGACAGAGGAGCGGTAAAAGCATTGATGAGGGGGGCTAACCTCATGGCCCCCGGTGTAAAAGAGGTATTCACAGACTTCTCTAAGGGTTCAGTAGTCGTGATTGCTGATGTTGAAACCATGGCTCCTGTCGCCGTTGGCGTGTCGCTAGTATCGTCAGAGGAGCTTAGGAATATGATAGCAAATAAGATGAAGGGTAAAGTGGTGGACGTTCTTCATTATGTAGGTGATAAGATCTGGAAGTCTTTTAGTTAAAATTTCTAGTATAGCCTTATTGACTCGAGTAGCCTAGGCGTGTAGATATCTGGTTTCCTGTTTATGATACCTTTCTCTTCTAACTTGGCTGCATCACGGCTCAATAGGTTTCTGAGCGTCTGTATAGCCGTGGGCTCTCCGTGGTTGAGTATTATGTTACGGGGTTTTGGTTTGAGGAACTTATAGAACATTCTGAGCTCGGATTGACTGGCGTGGCCTGAGAAGCCTTCTATACGGTGGACTTCCATTTTGATCTTAATGCTCTTCGCTTTACCCTCTTCTATAAACTGGATCTCCCTGTCGCCCTCTACGATTCTTCTCCCCAGCGTTCCTGCGGCTTGATAGCTCACGAAGACAAGCGCGTTTTTGTCATCTTCCGCTAGAGCTTTCAAGTACTCGACGCTGGGTCCTCCCGTGAGCATTCCCGATGTAGCTAGTATAACTGCGCTTTTATCTCCCTGCATCACGCTTTCTCTTTCCTCTTTGTGGCTTACATATACAGTGTTATCGCTTATGAACGGGTTTTCACCTTGGTGCAGGATCTTGTTTCGTATCGGTGGGACAAGTAGTTCGGGGTAATTAGTGTATATAGCAGTTACTTCGTACACCATACCATCTACGTATACAGGTATCTCGGGCAGTTCCTTCCTTTTCATAGCTTCGTTTAGAACGACAAGTATTTCCTGTCCTCTACCAACGGCCATTACAGGTATCAGTACTTTCCCTCCTCTGGCGGCAACTTTCTTAACCACTTCAATAAGCTGCTTCTCGGCTTCTTCCCTTGGTTGCTGTTCCGTCGCACCGTAGGTTGATTCCATTATGAGGGTCTCTATTCTAGGAAACTCGTGGTTAGCCGGTGGCAGTAATCTAGTGGCGGTGTCTCCCTTTATTTTATAGAACTTCAGGTCTCCAGTATAGAGTATGTTGTAGAGCCCTTGTCCTATATGTAAATGTACGAGGGACGACCCGAGAATGTGGCCTGCGTTGTGGAACGTTAGTTTAGTGTCTGGGGCCACATCGGTAACTACATCGTAGTCTACTGTTATGGTCCTAGACAGCATCATGGATATCTCTTTCATGCCGTACAGGGGTTCCTCTCCTTCCTTGCGGGCTAGCTCGATCAGATCCTTCTGGACGAGAACCATGATGTCCCGGGTGGGCCTGGTAGCGTATACTGGGCCGCGGTATCCATACTTGTATAAAAGTGGGAGTATTCCCACGTGATCTAAATGTGCATGGCTTATCACAACAGCGTCTAGCTCCTCTATATTGAACTCGGGGGAATCAAGCTTTGGGAATCTCTCGGGTCCAGTGCCACCTGGGTTGATGCCGGCGTCTAATAAAACCTTGCTTTCCCCGGTGTCGACAAGTATAGCCGATCTTCCCACTTCACAGAAGGCTCCTAGACCGATAATTCTTACATGCTGCGTGCCTTTTATCGTGTCCCGGAAGATTCTTTCCCCTATTTCCCTGAAGGCTCTCTTTCTCTCCGAGGAGGATCTTAGCATGTGGCCTAGTATGCTGTTGAGAACATTGCTTACAAGCGGGGGTTTCCGGTAGACGACCATTCTCCACCCTGTCTCGGCTAGCACTTTGTTTATGAACTGTTTGTTCTTGCCGGCCGCTTTACCCGGTTTCTCTGCCCTCACTATTACTTCTCCCAGTACATCGTCAAACTCTATCATACTAGGGTCTATGCCCGCTTCGGGGTCTATGTTCTTTAGTATGAACGCTTTGGTTTCCTCCGGGGGTTTCCTTATACTGGGGTCTGTTCTGATCACAACTCTCTTCTTCAGCTTTTTGGCTAGTTCCTTTATGACATCACTGTTCTCAACTATGAACCTTGGATTCTTGATGTATATCGCTATTTCGGGCCCTTCGAACTCCACAGTGCTTATGTCAGCATTTCCCAGGTACATGTAGATATTTTTCATTAAGAACAATCTCAGCCTTTTACCTGTAAGCTTCTCATTGCTCCGAGCATCACTTGTTACCAAGACTTGGACACCTCTAAGCTCGTGTCAGCGCTTTACCTTGCTTTTTAGGCATGGTCTTGCAGGAGCATGATGCTATATCTAAGGTTTTGTTAGCGGGGTTTAAAAGTAATTAATATGTTGAAAATCTTCTGGTTGTTTTTATTTCCTAGAATTTAATAGTTAACTCTCTACTACCGTCTCTAGTAATTATTAGTACGTCAACACCGTCTCCAGACGCTGAATCCCTTCTAGTGGCGGCTCTAACAGCTTTCTTGGCCAGCTCAACAGCTTCGTCTATGTTCATGTTCTCGTTGTATCCCTCCTCTAAAACACCGAGGGCTATGGGCGATCCGGAGCCCGTGGATGTGAAGGTGTCTTCCTCTAGTATACTACCATACCAGTCTAGTGTGTAAAGCCTAGGCGAGTCATCGTATCCTCCGACGATCAGTTGTACTATGTATGGGAACCATTTAGAGGAGAACAGAATTCTGGCCAGCAGATTCGCGTAGTTCCGCACCCTTGGTTTTACCTTGGAGCTTATACTATAGTACTCCATTTCAGCTTTGACCGTGTCGGCAAGTGACTGAGCGTCAGCCACTACTCCTGCTATCGTCATTGCGACATTATCCGTTATTTTCACTATTTTCTTAACGGTACGACTTGCAATTAGGTGACCGGCAGTTGCACGCTTATCAGCTGCTAGTACAACGCCTTCCCTAACTTTTACTCCTACAGTGGTCGTGCCATGGAACGGCTCAGGCGTCCTCGCAGTGTCCCTATATATGCTATTATTCCATGCCTCGAGCAAACTCATCCCCAGGGTAGAGGAATAGGGTAGCAACTTGTAATTAAAGGTTCGCCATTACAAATATAGGAGTGGTGTTTAACTCTAAATTACTTGGTTCTATGTGAGTCAATGGTGGAAGTATTGGACGAGCATTATTTCTCGCTACCGAGAAACCTCGTCGTGGGGAACGGGATAATAGACAAAGTTGGTACATACTTTTCAAGACTATGGAGTGATGGAACATCCATCCTAGTGATTACCGGCCCCCACGTATACACGAAGGTCTACCCTAGAGTTAAAGAAAGTTTGGAGGACTCGGGTTTCAACGTTGACTACATGACTGTTGATAAACCAACAGTTGAGATAGCAGATAGGGCTGTAACGGTAATCCTGGAAGGAAACTATGATGTTGTAGCCGGATTGGGCGGTGGTAAATCAATAGACGTTGCTAAGTACGCGTCGTTTAAGACGTCAAAGGAGTTTGTAAGCATACCTACAGCTGCTTCACACGACGGTATAACATCCCCGTTTGCCAGTCTAAAGGGATTCGAGAAGCCTATATCTGTTAGGGCAAGTGTTCCACAGCTAATATTGCTGGATGCGGAACTTATAGCCAACTCTCCTAGGAGACTGTTACGATCCGGGGTAGGCGATATACTCGGTAAGTGGACAGCCGTCCTCGATTGGAGGCTTGCCCACAGGCTTAAAGGAGAATACTATGGCGCGTATGCTGCTTCACTGGCACTTATGTCGGCCAAGCATGTCATAAACAACTCTGATGAGATAGCCACACTGACACCTGAAGGCACGAGAATCCTGTTAGAGGCCCTTGTGAGTAGCGGTGTCGCTATGTGTATAGCAGGGTCATCCAGACCTGCAAGCGGGTCAGAGCACTTGTTTAGCCATGCACTCGACATTATAGCTAAGACACCGGCTTTGCACGGTGAACAAGTGGCGTTGGGAACTATTATGATGCTATACCTGCACGGTAGGAATTGGATTAGAGCCAAAAGAGTCATGCAGAGAGTAGGCCTTCCGACCCGCGCCAAAGATCTCGGGATAAGTGATGTAGAGGTGATAAAGGCTCTGACTATTGCTCACAAAATAAGACCCGAGAGGTATACGATTCTCGGAGAGAAAGGGTTAACTTGGGATGCAGCAGAGGCATTAGCTAGGAAAACAGGTGTTATTGACTAGCCTCTTCTTGGCCGGCTTCCTCTTCCCCACTCTTCTTCTCCGGAGTCTCGTATTCTATGGTTACTTTGAAGGTTAACTTACTAGTGTCAGGTATGTACTTCTTTATCTCCGCACCGAGGATCTTAATGTACAACGGTATGTCCTTTATGTTGAGGGCTGACGGTTTCAGTCCAACTGTTATCTCTCCATTGTTAACCTCTACCTCTACATCCTCGGGATTGATCCCGAGCCTCCTCGACACTAGGAATTTGACTTTCTTCTCAGCAGTATCAGCTTTGTCAAGTATTTCTATCTCGTATACTAGTGTCTTCCCAGCAAGGGGGTGGTTAAAGTCTACCTCTACTATTCTATCGGTTACTCTTGTTATAACGCCTATCTCATTGTTTATCTCCACGATCTTACCGGGTTCAGGTCTTACTCCAGCTTTAAGGAACTTCCTTACCGGGTATTTCTTGATCTTACTAGGATCCTTGGGGCCATAAGCTTCTTCCGGCGGTATTTCGACGGTTCTCTTTTCCCCGACATCCATTTCTCTGAGAGCTTTGTAGAATCCTTTTACAAGGAGATTTTCCTCCACGACTATCGGTTTTGGACCATAGTACTCGTCTTCACTGTATTTGCCCTCCTTCCTTGCTATCTCCTCGTTTGTTGTCTCGATAAGATTACCCTCTTTGTCCCTTATCGTGTATGATACGAGTATTATGTCTCCATCGTTCACAGGCATCTCTCTACCCTCCTGCTCTAACGTACCATCCAACATCCTTAATGTTCTCTATTAAAAGTTCTTTTCCATTTTTCCTTCTTAGAAACCCCCAGCCCAAGGGTTCCCCGCGGGTATTTGTCACTATTGTTAACCCAAACTCCGTGTTTGTTTGAACTATATTGCCGTGGAAGACATCTTTTCCGTAGAGAAAGATTTTTTCGCCAGCTTCGCTTATTACTGTGTGCCTGTATTCCGCGGGGTTGCACTTCATCCATATGTGTTTCGCTAGATCCAGTGAGGGTTCGACCTTTTGGTTCCTCCATATGGTTGCCGTGTAAAGCCCTGCTGAATACGGGTTGATTCCATGGTATGATAACTGTTTAACTCTCGTCAGTAAGCTTTCATTAATACTATAAACATCTATGTGTGAACCTCCGTACTGCCCGTAGAGCTTTCCTGGTAGTAGCTTGTCTACTTTGCATTTGACAACTTCGACTATCATCGAAGTTACCGCTTTTCGATCCTCGGGTTTTAGAGGTTTTAGCTTTAGCATTTTCTTCTTAGCTTGCATATGAAGAATCCCTCTGTGTTAAGCTGGTGTGGCAGTATACGTCTACACCGTTCGAGCCTAGGATCGAACTCTACGCCCGAGTAGCTTGTTAAACCTCTCGATCCCGGTGCTTCAGTATCCACCGGTTCTAGACAAGGGTTATGCTCTAATGCTTTTGTTAGAACATACTCGTTTTCCTCTACTCCGATGGTACATGTAGAATATACCATTACCCCGTCTTCTCGGATAAGCCTGCTCAGGTGGGAGACCATCCTTATCTGAAGAGATGAGAGGTATTTCAAGTCTTCAATTGTACGGGACTTCTTCCGGCTGGGGTCTTTTCTAATGATTCCTTCCCCACTGCAAGGAGCGTCTAGCAGTATCTTATCGAACTGGTATTCAGTAGGTAGTTTAAGATTGTCCATCCTTATTATAATGTGATTGTTGAAACCCATCCTTGACAGGTGGCTTCTCAGTGATTTTATTCTTTCCCTGTTCTTGTCAATAGCGAGGAGGTGTGCCTTATCCTTGGTGTGTTGGAGTATTTGCGTGGACTTGCCTCCGGGAGCAGCCGCTGCGTCTAACACGTCTTCACCCGGCCTAGGGTCTAGTATTTCGACGGGAATCATTGACGCGGGTCCTTGTATATAGTAGTATCCTAGCATGTATTCATGGAGGTATCCGATTTTATCACTGCCTCTTTCGACGTAGTAGCCGTGTCTGGTGAACGGGATTTTCCGTAGGATAACGCCTTTCTCCCCGAGTCTCTCTTTAAGTTCGCCGCACTTTATGAGGTAGTCGTTGCACCTGATTGACTTTTTCAGAGGTTTCTCATTTGCTTCGAGAAGAAGATATACCTCTTCCTCCGGCAGCATTCTGAGGTATCTCTCAACGATCCATGGACTGTACCCGTATTTGTGAGCTAGCTCTACCGCTTTATCCGTTGGTTTTACCGCGAAAATCTTCTCTTCTATGCCGCCCACCTTTATTTACCTGTACCACAGTCAATTCGAGCCATGTCATTTAATATAAGCTGGGTTTCAACTCAAAATTGTTTGGGTGTATGTGGTGAAGAGAGGGGTTTTCCCAGGTAGGTTCCAGCCTCCTCACTATGGTCATGTTAAAGCGATTAAGTGGGCTCTCGACAAGGTTGTCGATGAACTCATAGTTATCATTGGCTCTGCACAGGAGAGCTTTACTCTAAAAAACCCTTTGACGGCAGGTGAACGGTTCTACCTGTTGGATAAACTGCTTAGGTCCGAGGCTAGTAATTACTTGCATAGAATTAGGATAGTCCCAGTTATGGATATAAACAGTAACAAGCAGTGGGTTAGATACCTCGAAATGCTGCTTCCACCGTTCCATGCGGTTGTATCGGGTAATCCTCTGGTCCAGATCTTATTCGAGGACAGCGGCTATGAAGTGTTCAGCCCCCCCATGTTCAGTAGATCTAAGTGTAGCGGGACCAGGATTAGGAGAACCGTTATCGAGGGGGGTGTCTGGGAGGAGTGTGTTCCGGAGATTATTCTAGACGATTTACTGGAGATAGGCTTTGCCGAGAGGTTGAAGAGGCTCTCGAGGGGCGATGAGTGATGAGTAACCAGGTTTTTACCATAGATGGTAGCATGGGTGAGGGCGGAGGCCAGATCCTCAGAATATCTCTTGCTATTTCAGCGGTTACCGGGAAGCCCGTCCGAATATACAACATAAGGGCTAAAAGGTCCAAGCCTGGTCTGAGACCACAGCATCTTATCGCGGTGAAGGCTTTAGCTGAGATAAGTAGCGCGGAAGTAAAGGGTGCTGAGATAGGTTCAACTGAACTGGTTTTCAAACCTGGAAGAATTAAAGGGGGTTCGTATAGGTTTGACATTGGAACAGCTGGCAGCGTTTCTCTAGTCATCCAAGCTATTCTATTGCCTCTACTATTCGCGGGGGAGCCTAGCAATGTTAGATTGACGGGGGGTACCGACGTCCCTATGGCGCCTCCCATCGACTACATGAGGTATGTATTCAAGAGTAACTTACGGTTGCTAGGTGCTAGTTTCGATATAGTTCTTCATAGGAGAGGCCATTATCCCAAGGGAGGCGGCGTTGTCGAACTTACTGTGGATAAGCCATTACAGCGCCTCAGACCTGTAAAAGCGGTGGAAAGAGGGGAGATCCTTGAGATCCGCGGGTTATCCCATGCTGTTAGACTACCCTTCCATGTAGCCAGCCGTCAAGCCCTAGCTGCTAGAAAGTATCTAAGAGAGAAGCTCGGGGAGGCCATTCCTGTTTCCATCGAGCTGGAGCATTATAAGAAAGAGTGGGATCCTCATCTCGGTCCAGGAAGTGGTATCGTGTTATGGGCTAATTGCGGGAAAACTATTTTAGGATCGGATAGTTTGGGTGCGAGGGGGAAGCCGGCCGAGAGGGTTGGTGAGGAGGCTGCTTCTATCCTGTTCGAGGACTTGTCGACCGGTATGGCTTTCGATAGACACATGTCTGATATGCTCCCCGTTTTCCTCGCTTTCACCGGGGGTCACTCCGAGATAGGAGGTTCTAGGCTTACGTCTCACGCTGAGACTATTCTCAAGGTTCTCGGTATTCTAGTAGGAGACGATGGGTTTGAATATAGGGTTGAAGGGACTCCGGGTGCCCCGTTTACCCTTAGTGTTGAGGGTATCGAGCCTCCCGTCTAGTTTTCCTGGAATCCTCTCTTTCCACCAGATAATCCCTCATAGATTCCAGTAACTCCTGTACGGAGCTAGGGTCATTGGCTACAACTGTCCTTGGGGCTTGGCCGGTTTTAGCTTTTACAAGCTCCATAATGCTACCCAGCTTCTTCTCGTCCACGATATCGCGTTTTGATATAACGTATATGATTTCCTTGTCCTTAACTATCCCCCTTATTTCTTCCGCTATGTCTAGTTGAACCCCTATTGGATAGGTAGCCGTCTCGGTGGGGTCTAGTAAGAATAGAACAAGTCCTTGGAGATGCTGTAGTGCTGCTATAGCTTTTAGCTCGACTTCGTTTCTATCCTCTAACCGTCGGTCTAGGAGCCCTGGCGTGTCTATTAGTTGGGTTTCAACGCCTCCTATTGAGGTGTGTCCTACATGTATCTCTTTCGTGGTGAAGGGGTATTCTGCTACTTCTATTTTGGCTCTGGAAGCGGCTGAGACTAGGCTTGACTTCCCCGCGCTTGGGGGGCCGGCCACTATTATCGTGGGTTTGCCGGGATCTATTCCCGGTAGGTGGGAGATGTATACAACTAGGTTTTTCAGGTAGAGGAGGCCCCGGCTGCATCTTTTTATGGGGGAGAGCATTCTCCCCCGGGCTTCTGCGGCTTTCTTTTTAATTGATTTCCTGTCTTCCTGGGCCATGAGTATGTACCTGTATTTCTTATAGAAGTTCTGGGCCAGCCGGCGTGCCTTGAATACGCACTCCAGGTGTTTATAAACTTTGTCTTCGTCGA
>Ga0256831_1000899_pt1 | contig 15714 bp, 25 predicted proteins | sample 132544metaG_FD_189087 | JGI IMG/M metagenome (GOLD analysis project Ga0256831, IMG submission 189087) | Hydrothermal vent microbial communities from Lau Basin, Pacific Ocean - 132-544 | ecosystem: Environmental > Aquatic > Marine > Hydrothermal vents | place: Pacific Ocean: Lau Basin | collected...
GGTCGTGAAGTACGTTACGCTGGATTCATGAAAATTGTATCTCTTGCTCCGGAGGTTGTGTAATGGCAAAATTTAATTTCAAAAAAGGCGATATGGTAGAAATTATCGCTGGTGATGACAAAGGTACTAAAGCAACTGTACTCGCTGTTATGCCAAAGAAAAACAAAGTAATCGTAGAGGGTTGTAAAATTGCTAAAAAAGCAGTTAAACCAACTGAAGAGAACACTAAAGGTGGACATATCAATAAAGAGATGCCTATCGATGTTTCAAACGTACGTAAAGTGGAGGCATAATTAGATGGCTCGTTTAAAAGAAAAATATTTAGCACTCAAACCAGAGATTCAAGAAGCATTAGAGATTAAAAATGTTATGCAAATCCCTGCAGTAGAGAAGATCATCATCTCTGTAGGTGCTGGTTTTGCTATGAAAGATAACAAACTAATTCAAAACATTGAAGATACTATCACAACTATCGCAGGGCAAAAAGCTTCTACGGTAATCGCTAAGAAATCTGTTGCAGGTTTCAAGGTTCGTGAAGGTATGCCGGTAGGTGTTCGTGTAACACTTCGTGGTGAAAATATGTATAACTTCTTAGATCGTCTCGTATCTATCGCACTTCCACGTGTGAAAGATTTCCGTGGTGTTCCAAGAAACGGTTTTGATGGTCGTGGTAACTATAACTTCGGTCTTCAAGAGCAACTTATCTTCCCAGAGGTTAGCTATGATTCAATCATGCAAATCCACGGTATGAACATCACTGTAGTTACTACAGCTGATTCTGACAAGGCAGGAATGGTTCTTTTAGAGAAACTTGGTATGCCTTTTACTAAAGGGAGCAACTAATGGCTAAGAAATCTATGATCGCGAAAGCGAAAAGAACACCAAAGTTCAAAGTACGTGCATATACACGTTGTCAGATCTGTGGTCGTCCACACTCTGTTCTTCGTGACTTTGGAATCTGCCGTATCTGTTTCAGAAAAATGGCAAACGAGGGAATGATCCCAGGCGTTAGAAAGTCTTCTTGGTAGGCAGAGCCTTCCAAGCGGAAACTTCTAAATGTTAGCAGTTGAAAAACTTGCAATTATAAGGAAAAAATAAATGGCAATTAATGATTTAGTATCAGATGCGTTAACGCGTGTTCGTAATGCTGGTATGAGAAGATTGGCTACAACAACTTTAGTTCACTCTAAAAGTGTTGAAGCTGTAGTAAGCATCTTGGTTGATAAAGGTTATCTTGATAGCTTTAATGTAATCGAAGATGGTGTTAAAAAAACAATTAAAGTCGTACTTAAGTATGATGATAATGAAAAATGTGTAATCAATGAACTTAAACGTGTATCTAAGCCTGGACGTCGTGTCTACAAAGGTAAAGAAGATATCAAACGTTTCAAGAATGGTTACGGAACAATTATCGTTAGTACATCTCATGGCGTTCTACCAAATGACAAAGCTTACGAGCTTGGCATCGGTGGTGAAGTTATGTGTACGGTTTGGTAGGAGAGTAGCATGTCAAGAATTGGAAAAAATCCTGTAGAATTTGCTAGTGACATCACAGTTGCTACAAATGGAAATGTTATTACTTTTACTAAAGGTAAAACTAGTGTTGATCTCGATACAAAAGGGTATGTTTCTTTCGAAGTAGACGGAAACAAAATCACTTTTAAAAATTTATCAGATTCTCGTGAAGACAGAGCGTTCTGGGGAACTTTCAGATCATTAGCTCAAAACATTGTTACTGGTTTAACTACTGGTTATACAAAACAATTAGAGATCAATGGTGTTGGTTACAGAGCTGCTGTAAAAGGTAGAGTCTTGAATCTTCAACTTGGTTTTTCTCATGATATCAATTATGAGTTACCAGAAGCTATTGAAGCAAGCGTTGAGAAGAACGTAATCACTCTTAAAAGCTATGACAAACAAATGTTAGGTCAAGTTGCTGCTGAGATCCGTTCTTTCCGTCCACCAGAGCCGTACAAAGGTAAAGGTGTTAAATACATTGATGAGCATATCGTGCGTAAAGCCGGTAAAACTGCTAAGAAATAAGGGAGGGAGATAAGATGAATGCTAAAGTATTAAAAAGCAAAATCGCGAACCGTTTAAAACGTAAGCGTCGTATTCGTGCAAAAATATCTGGTAGTGCTGAACTTCCTCGTGTTTCTGTATTTAAATCAAATCGTTACCTAAGTGTACAAGCTATTGATGATGCAAATGCAACAACTCTATGCGCTCTACACTCTAAGGCTACTGGTCACAAAGCAAACAAAGAAGGTGCTGCTGCACTTGGTGAGGCATTCGCTGCTAAACTTAAAGAAGCTAACATCACTGAGATTGTTTTTGATCGTAATGGTTACCAATATCACGGCGTTATCGCTGCATTTGGTGACGCACTTCGTGCAAACGAAATTAAGTTCTAGGAGCGCATGACTATGAGAGAAATCAATAGAGATGAATTTGAAGAATCAATCGTAAACATTGGTCGTGTTACTAAAGTTGTAAAGGGTGGTAGACGTTTTCGTTTTACTGCACTTGTAGTTGTTGGTAACAAAAACGGTACAGTTGGATATGGTGTTGGTAAAGCTAAAGAGGTTCCTGACGCTATTCGTAAAGCAGTTGATAATGCATTTAAAAACTTAACGACTGTTAAGATTAAAGGTACTACAATTGCACATGATATTGAACATAAGTTTAATGCTAGTACAATCCTTTTAAAACCAGCTTCTGAAGGTACAGGACTTATCGCAGGTGGTGCGGCTCGTCCAGTTCTTGAGTTAGCAGGTTTCCAAGATTTACTAACAAAATCAATCGGTTCAAACAATCCAAACACACTAGTTCGTGCTACAGTTGAAGCACTTTCTCGTATTAAAGGATAGAAAATGGGTATTGAAAATTTAACACCTGCAGAAGGTTCAACGCACGCTCGTAAAAGAGTTGGGCGTGGACAAGGTTCTGGTACTGGTAAGACTGCAGCTCGTGGTCAAAAAGGTCAGAAATCTCGTACAGGTTACAAAAGAAAAAGAAACTTTGAAGGTGGACAACAACCACTTGCAAAACGTTTACCAAAAATTGGTTTTCACTCAACTGTAGAGAAACCATATGTAATTAACGTTGAAAAAATTACAGCTGTTGCTGAGTTAAAAGAGATCACTATCGAAGCTATTCGTGGCGTTCACAAAATTTCTAACTCTGTAACAAAAATCAAACTAGTAGGTGCATCTGCAAAAGATCTTGCATCGAAAATTAAAGACGAAAACGTTACAACAACAGGTAACTAGTTGTGAATAAAAATCTAGTAAATAAGATACTTATTACTATCGGGTTTTTATTTATCTACCGCCTTCTGGCTTATGTGCCAGTTCCGGGCGTAGATACTGCAGTTATTGCTTCTTTCTTCGACTCACATCAATCAGACGCTTTAGGATTATTTAACATGTTCAGTGGAAACGCTGTACAAAGATTATCTGTCATTTCCCTTGGTATTATGCCTTATATCACTGCTTCCATCATTATGGAACTTCTTGCAGCAACTTTCCCGACTTTGGGTCAGATGAAAAAAGAACGTGACGGTATGACTAAGTATATGCAGATTATTCGTTATGCAACGATTGTTATTACACTTATTCAAGCTGTTGGTGTGAGCGTTGGACTCCAAAGTTTAACAGGCCCGAGCGGTAATTCAGCTATTTTAGCAGATCACAACACATTTATCCTTCTCTCAGCAGTTTCTATGCTTGCAGGAACAATGTTACTTATGTGGATTGGTGAGCAGATTACACAAAGCGGTATCGGTAACGGTATCTCTTTAATTATCTTTGCCGGTATCGTCTCTGCAATCCCAAGAGCTATTGGTCAGACGATAGAGATGGTAAATACAGGTGCTATGAGTTTCATCACAGTTATTGCCATTGTTATTCTTGTGCTTGCAACGGTTGGTATTATCATCTATGTAGAACTTGGTGAGCGTCGTGTACCTATTACCTATGCGAAAAAGACGATGATGCAAAACCAGAACAAACGTGTTATGAACTATATTCCTATTAAAGTGAACCTTGCGGGTGTTATTCCGGTTATCTTTGCTTCGGCAATTTTAATGTTCCCTATGACAGTTTTAGGAAGCAGTACAAATCCTACAGTTCAGGCAATTGCAGACTTTTTACATCCTGGTGGGTACTTTTTTAACTTTTTAACTTTTGTATTTGTAATCTTCTTTGCATTCTTTTATGCTTCGATCACATTTAATGCAAAAGACATCGCTGACAACTTGAAACGTCAGGGTGGTTTCATCCCAGGTATTCGTACCGGTGAAGCAACAAAAGAGTTTTTAAATACTACTGCAAGTAACTTGACTGTAACAGGTGCACTTTACCTTGGACTTGTGGCGACACTACCATTTATGATCATCAAAGGAATGGGTGTTCCTTTCTTCTTTGGTGGTACTGCGGTTCTTATCGTTGTTCAGGTTGCACTTGATACTATGAGAAAAATCGAGGCTCAGATATATATGAGTAAATACGAAACTCTTAGTGCGGTTGGTCTATAGCAATGGCTATTGCACTGAGAAAACCTCAAGAGATCGAAAAACTTCGCGCTGCTAACAAGATCGTTGGCGGTGCACTTGAGCTTCTTCGCGAAAACACTAAAGTCGGTATGAGCTTAAAAGAGATGGATGCTATGGCTGAAGACTATATCAGAAGTCATGGTGCCAAACCCTCTTTTAAAGGTCTTTACGGCTTTCCTAATGCTGTTTGCACATCCCTTAACGAAGTCATTATTCACGGTATTCCATCTGATTACAAACTCCAAGAGGGGGATGTTATCGGCTATGATATCGGAACAGAACTTGACGGCTGGTTCGGTGATGCAGCGATAAGTATGGGTGTTGGTGAAATTACAAAAGAAGATGAAGATCTCATTGCATGTGCGAAAGATACCTTGTACTATGCGATTGAAAATATCAAGCAGGGTATGCGTTTTAAAGAGCTTTCTTATATGATGGAACAGTTCATCTTAGAGCGTGGTTTCGTACCTCTTCGTAACTTTTGTGGGCATGGCATCGGGAAAAAACCACATGAAGAACCGGAAATTCCAAATTATCTTGAGGGTGGTTCGCCAAAAGCGGGTCCAAAGATAAAAAATGGAATGGTTTTTTGTTTGGAACCGATGATATGCCAAAAAGAGGCAAAGCCTGTTATCTTAGATAACGGTTGGGATGTTGTTAGTACCGACGGTTTACGCGGTTCTCACTATGAGCATACTGTTGCAATTATCAACGGTAAAGCTGAAATTTTATCTTTAAAGGACTAAAATGGCTAAAGCAGATGTTATTGAAGTTGACGGCAAGATTATAGAGGCTTTGCCAAATGCAACTTTTCGTGTTGAATTAGAAAATGGACATATTATTCTTTGTCATATCGCAGGAAAAATGCGTATGCACTATATTAAGATACTTCCAGGGGACCGTGTTAAACTTGAACTGACTCCATACTCTTTAGACAAAGGGCGTATCACTTACCGATACAAATAATCAAAAAGGTCTGTTCATACAGACCTCTTGATTAAAACTTTCCATCATTCCTAAATTCGGATATCTCCGTTTCTACCATCTCGTCAATCATTATATTAAAAAGTTCACTGATCATATTTGGATTTATATTTAATTCTATAGCGCGTTTACGTACACGCTGCATAATGTCATCTATGCGATCTTCTGCCTTGACTTCATCAACAGAGTTCTTAAAAGCGGCTGCCTGACGGATTAAGTGACTTCTCTCAGAGATCAAATCAACGAGTTTTGTATCTATTTTATCTATTTCGTCACGTACTTCTTGGAGTGTATTGCATTTTTTCATAGCTGTCCCTTAAAAGATTATTTTTTTCGTTAACACTTTTGTAACACTTTATCTATATAATGATACCTACGATTCTCCTTGTATATCCTTAATTTGATTCGTTAAGTTATACATACAAAATTTCAAAGCAACATTGAGAGATTTATCTCTCAATATCCTTATTCGTCCACGCTAAATAACCCACCACAACTATAAGCAGACCAAAGACAACAGCCCAGATGAGAAAATCTCCGCCACTGCTTGCTTTTTCGATATTTTCATTCATACTGTATTCCTCATTGCTTAGTTTGGCTTGATGATCTTTTTCAATGCTTTAGGGAGATGGGCAAAAGGTATATTGCACTCATCTAATTTTTCTCCATTTTTATAACGGATGACATCGAGTGACATATTTTCAGGTTTGAAACGCATCAGTTTATACGTTATATCCTTTTCAGTAAATTCAAGCTTTTTATGCCTTAAATCAACTGCTTTTTTCTTCTTTGCCATCTTTTAGTCCTTGAGATAGATACCTGTATCTTTTACCTCAATTTTTCCCTCATCCTGCAGTTTTGTCAATGAGCGTTTGAACTCTTTTTTACTGAGTCCAAAAGCATTCTTGATAAGCTCTGCATCACTTTTGTAGTTGTAGGGCATGATACCGCCATTCTCTTTGAGCAGCTCTAAGACTTTTTCTGCAGAAGAGCTACTTTGCTTTTTCCCTGCAGCTCTGAGATTAAGGTCAATGTTACCGTCTTTACGGACAGTTTTCACATAGGCCTTGCGTTTGTCACCAAGTTGTACATTTTCAAAGATCTCATTATGATAGATGAGCCCTTCATATTTGTCATTGACGATGCATTTGTATCCAAGCGGTGTTTTTGCAATGACAAGAATGTCGACCTCTTTATGCGGGCTGAGTCCTTTTGGGTGTTTGTCAAAGAAGTCTCCGAGCTTTTCACTCCCGACCAAACGGTGTGTTCTCTCATCATAAACGACTTTTATAAAGCGTTTTTCGCCTACAACAAAAGGAGTTTTTTGCAACTGTTTTGGTACAAGCAGGTCTTTAGGCAATCCCCAGTCCATAAAAGCACCAAAAGGTGCGACATCGACAACCTCTAAAAGTGCAAACTCATCGAGTATTGCGTGAGGTGTGAGCGTAGTTGCTATGAGCCTGTCTTCGGAGTCTGTGTATAAAAAGACATCGACAAGAGTATCTTCTGTCATTTCATCTGTAGTATAGGCTTGTGGAAGCAGGACATCATTGCCGTCTTGTGCCATAATGAAAACACCATGTGGTGTCTCTCTGTCAACGCGAAGTGTGTTTATTTTTCCCAATTCTAAAAAAGGGCTGATGGTTTTTGTCATTTGGTAATTCCGTTATATTAAAGTATGACATTATACCAAAGATAAGAGCACTATGAGTAATACAGGTGGCGTGATGAGCAGTCCAAATTTTGAGTAGGACCAGAAACTTATTTCTACCCCTTTCTTTTCTAAAGAGTGCAGCCAAAGGAGCGTAGCTAAAGAACCAAAGGGTGTCATTTTTGGTCCGAGGTTACAGCCGATGATGTTTGCATAGATCATAGCGTCGTTTTTAATGCCCTCTAGTGCGATATCCATGACCATAATGGTTGGCATATTGTTCATAACTGCGGAGAGTGCTGCGGCGATGAAGCCTGTGCCAACGACGGCAACTGCTTGGCTTTGTGTGTTGAGATATGTCAGCACTTGTGCTATCTCATCTGTTAGTCCTGCATTTTTGAGCCCATAGACAACGACATAAAGTCCCAGTGAGAACCAAACAACCTGCCAAGGCGCTTCTTTGATGATCTTCTTTACCTGAACAGCTTTTGTTTTGGCTGCAATAAGTAAAAAGATGATGGCTCCACTGAGTGCAAATACAGAGACAGGAATGTGATAGATGTCGCCGATGGCATAACCGGCAAGCAAAAGTGCCAGAAAGAACCATGCGAATTTAAAGAGCGCTTGGTTTTTAATGACACTTTGTGGATTTGGCAAGAGTGTGACATCTATGCTTTTTGGAATGTCCTTATGCAGGAGTGCGAACAAAAAGAGCATCGAAACTGTGACACTTACGAAGTATGGCAGCACCATGTTGAGTGAAAAGTCGATAAAGCCGATGCCGAAATAGTCTGCGGTGACAATGTTTGTGAGATTCGAGAAGACAAAAGGAAGTGATGCCGAGTCACTGATGAAGCCGCCTGCGAGTAAAAAAGCTAAGATAGTCTTAGTATTGAGTTTAAGGATGCGCATCTTGGCAAGCAGAATCGGTGTGAGAATGAGTGCAGCGCCATCATTGGCAAAAAGGGCTGCAACGACAGCGCCCAAGATGATGGAGTAAAAGAACATGAGTCTTCCGCTGCCACGGGAGAGTTTGGCCATTTTGAGTGCTGCCCACTCGAAAAATCCTATCTCATCGAGAACCATTGAGAGGATGATGATGCCGACAAAAGCAAATGTCGCATCCCAGATGATATTAAAAACCACGACAACATCATCAAAGCTTACAACACCAAGAAGCAGTGCAACAATGGCACCGATAACGGCAGTTGTACCGATCTGTAATCCGCGTGGCTGCCAGATAACGAAGATAAGGGTGACAAGAAAAATAAGTGAAGCAGTGATCATGATGTGAAATATCCTTATAGAATCTCAATTTTTGAAAGTATAGCCAAATAATCATAATATATCAAGATATATTGATATATTAACAAAGGAGTGATATTTTTGGGATATAATTAATAGACTTCTTGCAAAACTCCTATAAGTCTCAGAGAGATAAAAAGTGGTAAGATTGTGCAAAATAAATTTTTATGCCTAGCCAAAGCTAAGAATAAAATATTTTTTTGTGCAAGATTGCTGCTTTTTATATCTCCCATAGGGCAAAAAGAAGAGAACTTTACTCAGCGTTAGATAACCCTCACCGTAGCTACGGCTACGCTGAAGAACATCTGCCTTGATTAAAATTCTCTTCTTTATGCTGAGACATATAGGAGTTTGGCAAGAAGTCTAATATACAGAGTCCAAAGGAGCAGTTATGAAAAGAATATTTATAGTTTCATCAATGACAGCGGCATTACTTTTAAGTGGATGTGCAACAAACAGTGGCCCAGAGTATGATGGTAATTCCTATCAGCAGATAAAGACTTATGAGATTGGAACAGTGCAGAGTGTACGACCGGTTGTCATTAGTGATAATGGAACAGGTACTTTTGTCGGTGCTATTGTCGGTACTGTACTTGGTTCCATGGTAGGGCAGGGAAGAGGAAGTACGCTTGCAACTTTAGCAGGTGGCCTTGGTGGTGCCTATGCAGGAAGTCAAGCGGCGAAAGCGAATGCTTCTGAACTTTCAGTCCACTTGGATGATGGCAGAAATGTTGTCGTTGTGGTCAAAGGAAAAGAGTTCCTTGTTGGTGACAGAGTTAAAATCATCAAAGATGGGAACAAAGCAGATCAGGTTTATAAAATACACTAGACCTGCTTTCCAAAAATAAGAATCTTTCCGTAGCGACCGCCCCAGAGCAAAAAGAGAAGCAACCAGGCAGACGCAGAGATGTCAAATAAAAAGTTGGCACCCCATCCAAAAGCGACATTAATGCTAAAGAGTGCTCGTAAGAGTACGACAAACTGAATGAAGAGGAAAATGCCTGTTGCAAACTTGTCTGCATGCGGTGGCATACCTGCGTGACCGAGTGTTACCCGTGTTCCAAAACCAATGAGCACAGTTGTTAAAAAACCAATAGCAAGTAGATGAATATTTAAAAAGTAAAAAGAAGTCTCAAACACTAAACCGGCTGTAAGTGTAATGGCGGAGAGTGCAAATGCAATTGGCAGCCAAAAAAGGGAGAGGTGCAATACCCAGAGAATGGAAGGAGATTGTAATGGACGCAGGTCCCAGCGTAGGAACTCTTTGAGCATGTAAGAGGCTAGAATGATATCTACAACGATTTCTCCGATAACAAATGATGCCGAGGCAAAAATACTTTTAAAGATAAAAAGCACAAAGATGATCTTAATGAAGTTTGGATTTTTTTCTGCCCATGAGTGTGAGAAAAAAGGGATCATTCGCTGCCCTACACTAAATGCGAGAAAGATAAGGTAGAGATAAAAAGCAATGTTGATAGCTGTTGGCATAAGCTCTAAAAGATGAAAGCTAAGCGCTAATATAAAAAGCAGATGTGCTGCGATGCCGAAGTATTGTGCCGTTAATATCCAAAAAGAGTCCGTTTTGTCAGGAGCATGTCCGCGAAGAAAGATCTTTTGTAATTTTAAAACAATAAAAACTTGTGTGATAAAGAGCAATATCATGGCTGCAAGAAGCAGATAGAAACTAAAAAATGCTCCTGCAATAAAAAGAATACTGCCTGCGACATTGGCAAAAAATATTTTTGAGTAGTACTCTTTTTCAATGACATCTGTTTGATTGAAACGAGGGAAGGTTGTAAATAAAAAACCGGTAAAAACATTGGTAAAAAGTAAAAATATCAAACTATAGACATGAAAAAAGGTAGAATCGATTTGTAAGGACGCTACACCTTTATAGGCAAGTGCAAAGATGAGCATCATAATGATGGCGTTGGCAACAGCTAAGATGAAAAAAGGCTGGTGTGGTTGTGATAAAAAATAGTTCTGTTTAGTGTTCATAGTTTTCCTAAATAAGATAATCTTGTCCGATCTTTTTGCAGTATGCACCTAGCATCGCATGCTCAAAATCGTTATTTGTCGCGTAGTTGTAGCCAAAGGTCTTTGCCCAGAGTTCATGCGGCTCCATACAGAGATAGAAAAAGACCTTGTCTTCTCCCGTTTGCCATGGTTTGAAGCTTTCATAGGCATGTTTGAACATCTCTATCTTCGTGGCTTCTGGGTACGAGGTCTTTCCGCTTGCATCTTCATGTGGAATCTGTGTGATCTTACTACGAAATTCTCGTTGGCGTAATTGCTTGATGACCGGTTTTATAAAAGTCAATGTTCCAAAGCTGACAAGTGCAACTTCTGATGGTTTGAATTGTAGTATAAGTTTTTCATATACCGCTTGATATTCGTCAAGATAGCCGATATATTCCACTATTGGGTGAAAGTGAAAGCCTACTTTCACTCCTTTGTCGGCGAGTTTTCTTGCTGCGGCAATGCGTTTGTCTAGTGAAGCTGTAAGATGTTCCTCATTTTCTATAATAGTCGGGGTGTTGAGACTCCACGTACAAAGAATGTTCTTTGGAACTTCATTTTCAAGGAGGTACTTGATATTATCCGACTTTGTTTTAAACTCTAAAATGACATTTGGATTTGTACGGGCAAACTCAAAAAGGGCATCAAGTACACCTTCACGATTCCCAAACATTAATGAATCACTGGCTTGTCCTGTGCCAATATGGTAAGTTTTATGTGGATTTAGTTGGAGATTGAGAAGTTTGTCTTTAAAGGTGCTGTCAAAGGTAATGGTGTTCTGATTGTAAAAACTTTGAATAGAGCAGTAGGAACAGTCAAAGCCGCAAGATTCGACCGCATCAAGTGTGAGAAGATTGCAGCAGCGTGTCTTTTCACTCGCTACTGGGCAAAGTCCAAGCCCAAAACCCTCTTTAGCCTCTGTCTTAAAAGTGTACTTTTGCTCTTTTGGAATGTTTTTGAGCTCAAAATCTTTGTAAGAGTTTGGGGCATTACGAATGGAGGCATACTTTTCTTTGAGTTTTGCAAAGGCGACCTTGCGTGAGGGATGAGGGATGAAAATCTCACTAATGCGTGCTTCATCCCACATCTCCAAATCACGCGCTATATTAATAATTTGGAGAAGTTCTTGGTGCGAAAATTTATACTCAAATGCCAACTCCTGAATGAACTTCTGTTCATCCTCTGGGAGTTTGGAGTAAAATGTGTTTGTAATGGTTTTGTTGAACTTGTCTGCATATGAATTCATAATCGAATTCTAGCAAAAAGTTCTTATTTTATAGGAATAATTTTCGCCTTTGGCTTTTTAATCTCTGTTTTTGGAATTGTGACGGTTAAGATTCCGTTTTCAAATTTTGTAGAGAGTTTGCTCTCATCAATGTTTTCAGGCAGTTGAATCGCCTTTTGGAAACTTCCGTAAAAGATCTCTTTTCTCACATAATCTTTTGATTTATCTTCTTTTGACTCTTGTTTTTCACCTTTGAGTGTAAGGATCTTGTCATCAGAGATGGAAAGTTTGATATTCTCTTTATTGACACCTGCTAAATCAAATTTGATGACGATTTGCTTCTTGGAATCTGCGATATCCATTCTTGGATAGTCTATATTGTTAAATTTGAGTTTTGCACTTGCAAGATGAGACTCAATTAAAGAGTTGAAGTATTGATTCATTTTAGCAAAATCTGCATCATAAGGGTTTGTGATATCAGAAGATGCACTTGCTGCTGTACCTAAAAGGGTTGCGAGGAGTAAACTTGTTACGATTTTTTTCATTGAATGTCCTTTGATTTATCAGCACCTTTATTTGATGCTGATATTTTTAGTCTTTTTAGATTCGACTTTCTCTAGCGTCAGATAGAGTCGACCATCTTCAAATTTTGCTTCGATCTTGTCTCTGTCAATGTTGTCAGAGAGTACGAAGCTGCGTGAGATGACTCCAAAATTTGATTCGCGGAGATAATAGTCATCTTCTTTGACCTCGTTTTTATATCTGCGAACTGCTGTAACAGTTAAGTAGTCATCTTCTACTTTCAATTCTATATCTTCTTTTTTAACACCTGGTAAATCAATTTCGATCGTAAACTTGTCATTATCGTGTTTTGCCAGATTTGCCAGAGGTAGATGTGAAGCCACATTGTTAAATGTGTCTTTGACAACCTCAAGCCCTTTTTCTACTTTGTCTTCTACTTTTTCAGCAACTTCTTTTGTTGTTTTTACGATATCCATCATAGACCTCCTAAAAATTATTTAATTTCAATTTTTTTCGTAGAATCTTTTAAGACTTTGAGTTTTGGAATGACAATCTCTAAAACACCATCTTCACTTTTGGCTTCAATGTTCTCGACATCTACTTTTTCTGGAAGTGTGAAGCTGCGTGAGAATGTTCCATATGCACTTTCAATGCGATAATAATCTTCTTCCTTGACTTCCTCTTTTGTTTCACGTTTTCCTTTGATTGTAAGGACATTTTTATCAACACTGATCTCTACATCCTCTTTTTTTACACCAGGAAGGTCAACATCGATGTAGTAAGCATCTTCGCCTTCACGCGTATTGACATCGGGAGTAAAGTCAAAGACCTCTTTTGGCTCTTCTTGCTCAAATTGTTTAAAAAATTCATTAAATAGATCAAATCTGTCTCTTGTTGTTTGTAATGGATTTCTATATCTTGTAACTACCATGATATGCTCCTTTAAAATTATTTATTACTGAAATGATAATAAATTTTTTAAAGGAGTTATGCTACTTTAGTAGCAATTGTGAGGTTTTATCTTGCAGTTTTTTGAAGTTTGTGATTTTTATATTTTTGCGGCTTGTCTCAATGAGATGGTCAGATTTGAGTTGTTTGAGGGTACGCTCAACTACATGACGCACGGTGCCTAAAAGCTTGGCAATCTCTGAGTTGGAGAGATTTTGCAGAAGATTATATTTAAAAGGTTTTTTTGGATTGATATTGTCAAGTAAAAGATTGATGAGTCTGTCTTTTGTATCGTAGAGTGCCAGATCAGTTGCCAACTCTTCGGTATGACGCATTTGTGCAGCAAGATAGGGAAAAAACTTCTTGTTGAAGGTCTGATCGTTCTCAAGCCAATAACGTACACGCTCTATAGGTAATCGTAAAACTTTTGCATCTTCCATTACTTCATAAATGACATCATGTGGTTGGTTGTCTAAAAGTGTAATGATATCGAACATATCTCCACGTTTGTAGATGAAGATCGTCTGCTCTTTATTGTTTTGAAAATTGATCTGGTAAGTTTTTATGCGCCCCTCAACGAGAATGTAAAAATATTTTAAAAAATCATCCGGAAAAAAAGGAGAAGAGCCTTTTTCATACTCCATCGGTTTTGCATATTTATAAAATTCATCTTCAAATGTTTGTGTCGTGTTTGTTAGAAGTTCTAATTGTTTTGAATTGTTTTGCATGCTATAATTGTAGCATAGATAAACAAAGGCAAAGCAGATGTGGGATGGCGAGAAACTTTTTTTAAATATATTGGTCCTGTTTTCAGCAGGAACATACTGGTTTGCAACAGGGCATTATATTCCTGCAATTTTAGGTGTTCTTATCGTCATTTTGTACTTTGTTGATGCGACATTTGCTTTTTTAGATCTACTGCTTGCACTGGGGACACTGCTGCTTATTATCATCTTTTTCTTTATTGACTATTTTTACTATGATGAAAATAGTAATTTTGCGCAATTTGGTTTTAGTGTTTTGTATATGGGAGTCATCTTTTTTAAATCACGCAGTATTTTTTATGCCGAATAATTATTGCAGTTTGTAATATTTTTTGAAGCAGTCTAACTTTTTCTCTACAATAAAAGAAAAAAAGAGTCTGTGATGATACTTGGAAAATGTCCCTACTGTGAAGATGGTGAGATAGAAGTGCGTGACAAAGAGGTACGAGGAAAAAAAGTAAAACTCTATGCTTGCAGCAATGCGCACTGGATGAGTGAGGATGGTGAGATGTACGAGCTGCGTGAGGATGCGACATGCGGTTTTCGTATTTGGCAAAACAGCTTGGCGAAGTATGGAAAATGGCTTTCATATAAAGAGGTGCGTGAACTGCTTAGTGAGGGGGAGCTTGAAGTCGAACTGCTGAGTAAAAAGTACGGTAAAAAGATTTACTATACTAAGACACTAGTTCTTAACGAAGAGTATGGCGTAAGTGTAATTTGGGATTAGTTTCGATAGAATTGATCTATGCTACAACAGTATCAAGAGGCGATTGAAAACAGTAACATTGTTTCTAAGACCGATGTCAACGGTATTATCACTTTTGTCAATGATGAGTTTTGCAAGATTTCAGGCTACACAAAAGAGGAGCTTGTCGGTAAAAATCACAATATTGTGCGTCATCCTGATGTTCCCGCTTCCAAGTTCAAACTGCTCTGGAAAACCATAAAATCTAAAAATATTTATAAAGGTACCGTGAAGAACCTCTCAAAAGACGGTTCGACCTTTTATGTCAACACCACTGTTATCCCGATTTTAGATGAAAAAGGGGAGATTGAAGAGTTCATTGCCATTCGTTATGATGTAACTAAGGAGGTCTTTTACAGAGAGTCGTTAGAGAAAAAAGAGAGAGAACTCGAAGAACTCAATGAAGAGCTTGAAAAGAGGGTTGAAGAGAAGACAAGAGAGCTTAAAGAGCTCAATGAAACCCTAGAGAAGCGTGTCAAAGAGGAGATAGCCAAGAACGAAGAGAAGCAAAAGGTGATGTTTTGGCAGTCCCGTTTTGCTTCTTTGGGAGAGATGCTCGCCAACATCGCACATCAGTGGCGTCAACCGCTTACTGAGTTGAACCTGACACTCTTTAGCATGAAAAAAGCGGCTCTGCGTGAGGAGAGCGAAGCAGTTGAGACGCTCTATAATGAGAGTAAAGTACTTATACAGAATATGTCCAACACTATTGAAGATTTCTCGAACTTTTTTAAACCTGAAAAAGAGAAACAGCACTTTATGCTGCGTGAGAGTATAGAAGAAGCGCTGCATATCTTAAAGCGTGTGCTTAAGCGTGATATGATTCAAGTGCAAACCACTTATGAAGATGCTATGGTTCTTGGCATCAGTAATGAGTTCACGCAGGTCATTGTCAATCTTTTAAAGAACTCTCGTGATGCCTTTGTCGAAAACGGAGTACTCATTCGAGAGATACATATCAAAATTACAAAAGATGCAGAGTTTGCCTATGTAAGC
>Ga0256831_1000900_pt1 | contig 15696 bp, 12 predicted proteins | sample 132544metaG_FD_189087 | JGI IMG/M metagenome (GOLD analysis project Ga0256831, IMG submission 189087) | Hydrothermal vent microbial communities from Lau Basin, Pacific Ocean - 132-544 | ecosystem: Environmental > Aquatic > Marine > Hydrothermal vents | place: Pacific Ocean: Lau Basin | collected...
TGGAGCAAAGCAAAAAATAAGCACTTTGTTAGCATTAGGACGTGGTGGGAGTCCGAATAAGCCTAGGGAGCCATCCAGTGTTTCATTTGCAGGGCATCGCTTGGATCAATTATTAAACACATCAGACTTGTAAAGCTAAAGGGTGAAAGCTCACACTAGCTTACTTCTTGTATTAAAGCTTAAACAGTTTATCAATTTCAGAGTTCATAGACTTAATTAATGTTAGCTTCAGGTCTTCAACAGAGCGTTCAATATGTTGGGTGAGTTTTTCTTGTAGGGTATTTTTTAAATTAATGAGTTGCTGGTTCTGACTCTCATCATTCTTAAAATTATCAATGTCTTCAATGGAGGTAATGGCTTGTAATTTTTCTTCAAGTTGCTCGGGCGTTTCAGATAGCCCCATGAGATCAAAATCATCATCAAAATCAGATAAGTAATCATTCAGAGCAGACTCTTTAATCGCTTCTTCTGTAAGAGGAATTGTAGTTTGATTGTTTATTGTTGCCAGTAGTTCTGTTGAATTTTTGTGCTGAAAAATATCTTGAGTGCTTTTAGTTGTGTGTTTTTTAGCAGGCTTGAGTACCGGAATATGATAAGCATCAAGTGTCGGTGATGTCACTTTAGTGGGCTCTCGTTTAGAAGCATTTATTTGAATGCCTTCTTGATTAAGGAGACCTTTTAGATTGCCCATGGCAGAACTAAAATCATTATGCTGTTTTTTACTATTATTGCTGTTCACAGGAGCGGTACCTAATTTGTCTGTGTTTTTTATAAGTCGTATTTGTTCAAAGTATAACCTTTCTCCCGATAAAATCGATAGCGATCCCGAGCAATTGCTTTTTCATTGTTATTTTTACCGACTACTTCCGCAATTCTAGAAAATTTTTGCGTAATAGTTGTATAACGTTTAAGTAAGTCTGTGCTACTCAGATTAATTAATAGGTGATTGTCTTGAGAAGGGTTAAGTGTTTGCTCTGTTGATAAGTCAGAACCAATAATCACTGGGTATTGAAATGCTCTTTGTTTGCTTGATGGCATTGTTGACTGAGCAAATAAATTATTGTGGGCAATAAAACTATCTGCTTTATATGTCCACAATAACTCATCGAGTAAATAGGCTTGCTCAGCAGATTCCGTATAGATAAAAACACTGAGATTTTGTTCTAGAGCTTTTTCACAAAGTTGGCAAACTAATTGATTGCTGTCTTTTTGAGAATGCTCAGAGATAATGTAAAAATCAACCTGCATTATTATTAGTTACCAAACCTTAGGGCTTATCTATTTGATCGATAATGTACTGTGTTAATAGTGACACAGGGCGTCCTGTCGCACCCTTTTGAGCACCTGACTCCCATGCAACCCCTGCAATATCAAGATGAGCCCAATTATATTTTTTACAAAATGCAGATAAAAATATAGCGGCTGTAATAGAGCCTGCTTCTTTGCCACCGATATTAGCCAAGTCTGCAAAGTTGCTCTTTAATTGTTCTTGATAGTCGTCCCATAAGGGCATTTCCCATACTCGATCCCCTGTTGCTTTTCCGGCATTGCTTATATCATGTCCTAATGGACTGTGGTTGCTATAGAGTGCGGCAGCATGTTTACCTAAGGCCACCACACAAGCACCAGTTAATGTGGCAACATCAATAACCGCACTGGGGTTAAATTGTTCACAATAGCTTAATGCATCACATAAAATCAGCCTGCCTTCGGCATCGGTATTAAGTATTTCAATGGTGGTACCAGAATAACTGCTGACAATATCTCCAGGCTTAGTAGCAAGGCCATCAGGGAGGTTTTCTGTTGCAGGGATAACAACGATGACATTAATTTCAAGTTGTAGCTCGGCAATGGCACTGAGCGCACCTAGAACACTGCCGGCACCACACATGTCGTATTTCATTTCATCCATACCAGAGCCTGGTTTTAATGAAATTCCCCCAGAGTCAAAGGTTACGCCCTTACCAACCAAACAGATAGGTGCTTTTGCCTTATCAGCATTTTGATAGTTTAAGACAATTAATTTTGCCTCCTGACGGCTACCCTTGGCAACGGATAGAAACGCATGCATGCCCATTTCTTCTAATTGAGCTTCTTCAAATATCTCAATATCTAAATTCTGATAAACACGAGCAAGCGTTTTGGCTCGGTCAGCGAGATAAGTGGGGGTACATACGTTACCAGGCATATTACCCAGATCCTTAGCTAGTTTTATACCCTGACTGATAGCCATACCTTCACGTACGGCTTGTTCTCCATCGGTTAAATCACGGCGATTAGCAACCGTTAAAACAATTTTTCGTAATGGGCGACGGGTACTGTCTTTTTTACTTTTAAGTTGATCAAAGCGATATAAAGAAATTTGTGCTGCTTCAATTGCATGACGGATCCTTTGTGAACTATTGCAGCCCTTAACAGGTAATTCTGTAAGGTAAAATACCGCTTCCATAGAGCCGGTATCATTAAGTGTATTGACTGCATGAGAGATGATTTTACGATATTGAGTAAAGCTTAAATCACGTTCCCGACCACAACCGACTAATAAAATCCGATCACACAAGGTATTATCAATGGTGTGTAATAAGAGTGTCTGTCCTGCTTTTCCCTCTAAGTCACCTCGTCGGATCAAACTGGAAATATAACCATCTGTTAATTCATCAAGCCGTTGGGCAGAGGGGGTTAAACGTCTGGGTTCGTAGACACCAACCACCACACAAGCGGTTCTTTGTTTTTCAGGGCTACCGCTTTTTACACTAAATTCCATATTAGTTTCCTTAAAACTGATTGTTTTTGCTATTATTTTTTTACTATAATTTTGCTAGAATGGGTCTTTTAAAGCACTATTCATCTTGTTTTAAGACCTTGCTCTATACTATTTTAACTAAACTATTTATATAGAGTTATCCTTAGGCCAGCTATTCATACTTTATTAAGCTAATTGCGTGAATAATAGACTATTAGTGATGTCTTATAATATTGTAGAATGAGTTAACGATGTTTTAAAAAATACTCAATATGGTATTTAAAAAAACATTAAAATTATTATTTAACGTAGTTTAACTTAAAAAACCTATAAATCCACTAAAAAATACAATTTAACTAAGCCTTAAAGGGGCTTTAAAGGGGCATTAGGTGATAGATAACTGTAAAAGGCTTTCCGTTTGATTATTAGAGATTATGTCATTAAGGAAGTATTGAGAACCTTTGTTGGTGTCTTTGTTGTTTTGTTTTTAATTATTTTAAGTACTCAATTACTCAAGGCTTTATCTGCAGTGGCTCATGGTAAAATCGCACTAGATTTTTTATTGTCACTGATAGCCTTAAAAAATATTGAAAGCTTAACGCTTATTATTCCTTTAACACTTTTTTTGTCCATTCTTTTAGCCTTGAGTCGTCTGTATAAAGACAGTGAAATGATCGCCTTATCTGCCTGTGGCATTGGCCCTAGTGCTTTATTAAGAAGTATATTATGGGTTGTTTGTTCTTTTATTTTTATAGAAATTGCTTTAGCTATGGTGCTAGGGCCTTGGGCTAGTTATAAAATGCAATATGCTCAGGAATCGTTTAAGTCAGACGTTGCTTTGGAATTGATTACTGCGGGGCAGTTTAATATTGCCAATGATGGGCAACGGGTGTTGTATGCTGAACAGATGCCTAAACCAACACAGCTAGAAAATGTTTTTCTGCACGTGGAAAACAAAGAGACAGAAAGTGTTATGGCATCGGATGATGCGATGATCGAAACGAATGCAAAAGAAGGAACACGTTATATTGTCTTTAAAAAAGGTAACCGTTATGACGGGACTCCAGGGGTACTTAATTACCGTTTTATTCAGTTTGAACGTTATGGTGTGCTCATGGAAGGTAAGCAGTTATTGGATTTTACTCCAGTAAGAAAATCCATGACTTCAGTGGCCTTATGGGGTAGTGAAGAGCTTGCTTATCAAGCAGAATTGCAATGGCGTATTTCCCAGATTTTGATGATGCTTATTTTAGCCATAATTGCGGTACCTTTGAGCAAAACAGCACCAAGACATGGCCGCTATGGTAAAATGGCACTGGCCATTTTACTTTACATTGTTTACTCCAATTTATTGATTGTAGCGATGAACTGGGTACGCAAGGATGTTGTGCCACCGAGTATTGGTATGTGGTGGGTGCATGTTTTATTTTTTACCTTATTTATTATTTTGTTCTTACATCAGCTAGGATGGCTAAACACCTTTCGATCGAAAAAAAGCAAGCAAGGTAATATTGCTTCTGAATTTGATGATTTAGTCGATGCCTAGAATTCGTATGAATTAATTTTTATTACCCTTAATGGAGTCCTTATGAGATCCTTTATTTTTTTGTTTTTATCTATTTTTAGTCATAACCTATTGGCTAATCAGTGCATCGACTTAATGAAGAAAGAAGATTTTTATGAAGCTTCTGACGTGTGTGCTGCTATGGCAAAAAAGGGTGAAATGAATGCTCAGTTTTCACTTGCTATCATGTACTATCAAGGCAGTGGTATGATGAGTGACCTAGGTGAAGCACAAAAATGGATGCGTAAGGCGGCTGAACAAAATCACGACCAAGCACAATATAATCTTGGTATTATGCTGGCCAATGGGCAGGGCAGTAACACTGATTTGGTTTCAGCCTATGCATGGCTGAGTGTTTCTGCTGCTAATGGCTATGCTGCAGCGACAGAAGCCGTTAAGCAATTAGGGGCTGAGTTATCATCGAAAGAGAAAAAAGAAGCAAACATTCAAATACAGCAGATAAAAAGCCACTTTAAATAACAAGTGTTTTAATTATAATGCTGTTTTTGTATATTCATGGCTTTAATAGCTCGCCATTATCATTTAAAGCACAATGTTTTTCACAATTTATTACGACAAAATATACAGATGATCGCTGTTATATTCCATCGTTATCTGCATTTCCTGTGGTTGCAATAAGACAACTTTCCATGTTTATTGAACAACATCTTGAGCAATCAAAAGTTGCTCTTATTGGTAGTTCTTTAGGTGGTTTTTATGCGACATTTTTATCTCAAAAGTATGATCTACCGGCAGTATTAATCAATCCTGTTGTCAACCCCCATAAATTACTAATCAATTATTTAGCTAAGAATAAAAATTATTACACAGAGCAGAAATATGAGCTTAGCTACGAACATGTTAAACAACTAGAAGCATTAATTGTCAAACAGCCCACATTTCCTGAGAAATTAATGGTTTTGCTACAGAAGGGAGATGATGTTTTAGATTATCATTTGGCAGAACGTGAATACGCTCGGAGTCACTTATTGGTTGAAGCTGGAGGCAATCACTCCTTTGAAAATTTCTCCCGCCATTGCGATACTATTTATACCTTTTTATCAAAAAATCGTGTTTAATGAGGCAATATTGTTACTCAATTAAATAAGAGCAATTTTAGTTCTAATACAGTTGTTGTATTTTCTTTTGCTTGGGAATTATGACAATCTGGGTGTGGGAAAATATATCATACAGGCTTCGTTTGTGTTTATTAAACGGTATCCAAAGTAGCCCTAAAAAAGCAATTGCAAAAACACTGTATTGATAATAGCCGGATAATAGGCGATATAGCGTATTTTGCTGATAAAGAAATAAAGAAAGTAGCCAAGGGGTTCCAGAAATTAAAAACCGATGCAATGTTTGCACCCAATTTAAGGTATGCCCCTTTTGTGTTTGTAATTGTAGTGACCAAGCTCTTAAGCCAAGTGTTTGTCCCCCATGAGTCCAAAACCAAGCAAAGAAGAACCATGTAATAAAAAATAAATAGCCATAAAAAACAGGTCCAGTAAACTCTGAGGTGCTGAGATTTTCTTTTTGGCTAGGGTCTACATGAATCAGCATTTGTGCAGGGATTACATAAATAATTCCCGCCAATAGCCATACTGCACACAGTAACATAAAGTCATATAGCCAGCTGCCAATTAACTTTAAAATTGTTGCGGGAGGATAAACTGTTTCAGTGGACTTTTTTGATTTGCTCATAGTTATTGATTTGATGATAAATGGAAATGCCATTTTACTTTTTTTCTGATAATTTGAACAGTCTCCCTCCCTATATGCTGATATTTTGTTAGAATAGCCAATCTATTCTAACCCCTATTAAAGAGACGTGTCTAAATGCTTATTCTGCGTGGAAAATCAGCCTTATCCTCTTTTCGACTTGAAAAATTATTACATAAACTGCGTGCTCTTGTACCCAATATCCATTCGGTATCAGGTCAATACGTTCACTTTATTGATGTTGATAAGGCACTTTCACCTAAGCAACAAACTGTTTTAGAGCGCATACTTATGTATGGTGCCCATTCGGATAGTGTTGACTACACTGGGACTGATATCTTAGTCACGCCAAGAATTGGCACAATCTCGCCTTGGTCAAGTAAGGCAACCGACATTGCACACAACTGTGGTTTACATGAGGTACAACGGATTGAGCGTGGTATTTTATATACCTTGGAGCTGCCCAAAGGGGCGTCACTTTCTGAACGACAACGTGATGAACTTTCTCATGAACTGTATGATCGCATGGTTGAAACATGCTTCTATGAGTTAGCACAAGCCAGTGCTTTATTTGAACAACATCATCCTAAGCCATTTAAGCAAATAGGCTTATCAAACGAGGGTCGCTCTGCTTTAGTTGCTGCGAATAGTGAATTGGGTTTGGCTTTGGCAGAAGATGAAATTGACTATTTAGTTGATAATTTTACCCGTATCGGGCGTGATCCAACAGATGTTGAGCTGATGATGTTTGCTCAAGCCAACTCTGAACACTGTCGGCATAAAATTTTTAATGCGGATTGGACAATTGATGGCGAGGTGCAGGATAAGTCCTTATTTTCCATGATCCGTAATACGTATGAGCATAATTCTAAGGGGATTCTATCAGCCTATAGTGATAATTGCGCTGTGATCGAAGGTTTTACTATCAATCGTTTTTACCCTAATAGTAATACCAGCGAATATCAGTATTCAAAAGAAGCCTGTCCCATTCTTATGAAAGTTGAAACCCATAATCATCCTACTGCTATTTCCCCCTTTCCGGGTGCTGCTACTGGCTCAGGTGGTGAAATTCGTGATGAAGGGGCAACAGGGCAAGGTTCTAAGCCTAAAGCGGGTTTAAGCGGTTATTCCGTTTCCAACTTAAAAATTACCAGCCTTATGCAACCTTGGGAGCATGACTATGGTAAGCCTGATCGCATTGTCTCGGCACAGGATATTATGCTCGAAGCACCTATTGGTGCGGCGGCCTTTAATAATGAATTTGGGCGGCCGAATATCTGTGGTTATTTTAGGACCTTTGAAGAAGAAATTAAGACAGCGACAGGTACCGAAGTGAGAGGTTATCATAAGCCTATTATGTTGGCTGGTGGTGTGGGTAATCTAAAAATAGAACATGTGCTTAAAGGCGAAGTACCCGAGGGGTCAAAAATTGTCCTATTGGGTGGGCCTGCGATGTTGATTGGTTTAGGCGGTGGAGCAGCCTCATCAATGAACTCTGGTAGCAGTTGTGAAAATCTGGATTTTGCTTCCGTACAAAGGGGTAACCCTGAAATGGAACGCCGCTGTCAAGAAGTTATTGACCGATGCTGGCAGCTGGGTATGGATAATCCTATTTTATCCATTCATGACGTGGGTGCTGGAGGTATTTCTAATGCTTTACCGGAATTAGTGAATGATGCTGGAAAAGGTGCTGAATTTGAGCTGCGTGAAGTACCCAATGATGAACATGGCATGTCACCTATGGAAATCTGGTGTAATGAGTCACAAGAGCGGTATGTGATGGCCGTAAGTGCCGAAAATATCACCCAATTTGAACAGATTTGCCAACGTGAACGAGCACCCTATGCCATTCTTGGTCATGCAACCAAAGAACGACGTTTAATACTAAATGATAAACACTTCGCTAATCAGCCCATTGATATGCAATTGGATGTGTTATTAGGCAAACCACCAAAAATGTCACGTGATGTGAGCCATCTTAAGGTTGAACAGGTGGATTTTAATACCCAAAATATTGATTTAACAGAAGCTGTTGAGCGAGTCTTGCAGTTACCAAGTGTTGCTGATAAATCCTTTTTAATTACCATTGGTGATCGCTCTGTTACTGGTCAAGTCGTGCAAGAACAAATGGTCGGTCCTTGGCAAGTACCTGTAGCTGATGTAGCAGTCACTTGTAGTGGCTATCAGGAAGTCACCGGTGAAGCAATGGCGATTGGTGAGCGTACCCCTATTGCCTTATTGGATCATGCGGCATCAGCACGCATGGCCATTGGTGAAGCGTTAACCAATATTGCTGCGGCTCGAATTAATAAATTATCAGACATTGTCTTTTCTGCCAACTGGATGGCACCCGCAGGCCATGCTGGAGAAGATGCTGGCTTGTATGATGCGGTCAAAACAGTTGGTATGGATATTTGTCCTAAGCTGGGTATTACCATTCCTGTGGGTAAAGATTCCATGTCAATGAAGTCGGTATGGAATGATAATGGCGAGGATAAATCCGTTACAGCGCCCTTATCCTTAATTGTTTCAGCTTTTGCACGCGTGCAGGATGTTCGCCATACACTGACACCGCAAATTAGAATGGATCAGGGCGAAACCGAACTGATACTGATTGATCTTGGTCGTGGCCGCAACCGCATGGGTGGCTCAGCCTTAGCTCAGGTCTACCGTCAAATAGGCAATCAGGCACCTGATTTAGATGACACCGATACCTTTAAGGCATTTTTTACGACTATCCAAGAACTGAATATTAATAATAAACTCTTAGCTTATCATGACCGTTCAGATGGAGGCGTATTAACTAGCCTATTAGAAATGTCATTTGCTGGACATTGCGGACTTGAAGTGAATTTGAATAGTGTTTGTGTGGCTGAAAATGAAATTATTCCCGCCCTGTTTAATGAAGAACTTGGTGCTGTGATCCAAATTAGGAAGACTGATCATGATGCCATATTCTCTTACATTAAAGAAATGGGTATGCTAAGTATGACCCATGTTATAGCTAAAACAATGACTGGTGAAGATATTCGATTTATCTTTAATGATAAGCTTGTCCTAGAGAATACCCGTACACACTTTCATCGTGCTTGGTCAGAAACTTCCTATCAGATGCAAAAGTTACGTGATAATCCAAGTTGTGCCCAGTCAGAATATGATGCTTTATTAAAAGTGGGTGATCCCGGTTTGCATATTGAAGTGGGTTTCGATGTTAATGATGATATTTCAGCACCCTATATTAATAGTGGTGCAAAACCTACGATGGCTATCTTGCGAGAGCAGGGGGTCAATGGGCATGTTGAAATGGCCGCTGCGTTTGAGCGAGCAGGTTTCTCAACACGTGATGTGCACATGTCTGATATTATTGATGGTGGCCTATCTCTTGATGCATTTAATGGTTTAGTTGCCTGTGGTGGTTTCTCTTATGGGGATGTCTTAGGTGCAGGTGAAGGCTGGGCAAAGTCCATTTTGTTTAATGATAAAGCTCGGGCACAGTTTGAGCAATTCTTTACTCGTGCAGACACCTTTGGCTTAGGTATTTGTAATGGTTGTCAAATGATGTCCAATTTACATGAAATTATTCCCAGTACGAGCCACTGGCCTCATTTTGTCAAAAATGAGTCAGAGCAGTTTGAAGCACGTACGGTCATGGTTGAAGTCTTAGAATCGCCTTCTTTGTTCTTTAAGGGAATGGAAGGTTCCAAAATGTCCATTGCTATTGCACATGGGGAGGGGCGGGCAGAGTTTCAACTTGGTGGCTCTGCACAACAGGCAATGAAATCAGGCTTGGTGAGCTTGCGTTATATTTCTAATGACGGTTTGCCGACGCAAGAATACCCATTTAACCCAAATGGCTCTGAAGAAGGTATAACAGGACTGTGTAGTGAAGATGGTCGTTTTACTATTATGATGCCTCACCCTGAGCGAGTATTTCGTTCTGTGCAAAATACTTGGCTGTCAGAGCACAAAAACGAAGATGCTCCTTGGATGAGAATGTTTAGAAATGCGAGAAAATGGCTTGCTTAATGGGTATCTATGTCTGTCTATTCAGGGCAGGCCATTCTACTATTTGAAAGTTAAAAGCAATAGAATACCTAATCGATACTCATAGGTAGGTACTTAAGCACTTTTGAGGCAGGATAACTCTATGTTTACTACGCAAGACGCCGTACCCCAAGGGTACTTCCTTCGGGCGTAAATCCATCCATGGAGGCTTTATTGCCACATCCATGTGGCAAAAACTTCCTCTGCAAACACAGAGTTATCCTTAAGTACCTACCTATGAATTAATACTCTGACGTTATTTTCAAGATCATCTTACCCAGAGTTTTAGCTTAAATATCAAACTGATTAACAGAATGCTCTAATGTTTCAGATAATTCCAAAAGCTGTTTTCCTGAGCGCTTGGTTTCCTGTGCTTTTTCTTGCGAATATCGGGCATGCTCATGTATTTGTTGAATGTTTTCATTAATGTTTTGACTAATAGCATTTTGTTTTTCGGCGACATCAACAATTTCTTTATTTTTAATGGAGATGATATGCATGGATGCATTAATCTTCTCTAATGCTGTTTCTGCTTCTTTAGCACCTGCTGTTGTTTGGTTGGCAAGCTCTGCACTTAAACTCATTTTCTCTACAGCGATTGAAGAATTACTTTGCAGTTTTTCAATAATTGCTTGAATTTCAAGCGTTGAATCCTGTGTTTTCTGTGAGAGAAGTCTGACCTCATCTGCCACAACAGCAAAACCTCGGCCATTTTCTCCTGCTCGAGCAGCTTCGATTGCTGCGTTTAATGCCAGCAAGTTGGTTTGTTCGGCAATTTCTTTAATTGTCTGGAGCACTTTAGAAATATTCTGACTATCTTGAGCAAGTTCGGTAGAAATGGTGCTGGCTTCACTAACACTGTCTACTAAATGCTTGAGTTGTTTGGCAACTTCCTGAGTGACTTTATTGCCATTTTCCGTATCGCCTTGAGTTTGTTGTACGGTATGATCAGCTTCTAAGGAGCAGTCAGTTACTTTACTGGAACTGGATGATAAGGCTTGAGTAACTTCTGAAACGATTTCAATTTTTTTATATTGATCATCAATACTATCAAGTGTATCACTGGTGATATTATGTAATTGTATAGAGGATTGTGCTAGATTGTGGCTGGCATCGGATACTTCGGTAATAATGCTTTGGAATTCTTTAAATAAGCTATTGATGACATTAGCTGTACGTCCAAATTCATCTTTGCTCTTGATATTAATACGTTGTTTGAGATCTTTGTTTTGTTCAATAATGTAAATTGTTTTACGAAACTCACTTAAGGGTAGGGTAACAACACGTCGAAAAATTAAAAAGGCCAGACCCATACCGATAATAAAAATAGTGGAATTGAGAATAATACCTGTCCAAAATGCTTTATTAATGGCCTTTTGTTCTTGCACCATAGAATAGCTAATACGAATAGCACCAATGACAGTGCCTTCAGGAACTTGATGACATAATAGGCAATTAACCCCATTGTAATTTTTTTTAGCAGTTAATGGTTGCAGATAATTGAGTACCGGTTCTCCCTCAATTGTTCCCCATTCAATGATTTTTTCACCCTGCATGACCCGTTTATCTAATTGATCAACTATTTTATGCTCTGCTTTAGTACTGCTTCCGGGTAAGTGTCCTTTGCCATGTAGCACACGGAGTTCTTTAATATTTTTATTTTGTAATAGTTTATTTTTTAAAATATCACGATTACTGATGGTGCCTGTAAGCATCATGGTGTTGAGGCTATCAAAGTAATTAGTGGCGACCCCCTGCATTTGTTTAATGATATTTTGCTGGGACTGTTCGGTTTGGTGAGTCGTATAAAACCAATTGGACAAGGCCATAGAGATAAGAAAAATAACACCTAATGGTAAAATGACTTTAAGACTGACAGAAAATTTAATATCGGACTGTTTCATTGCTTCGTGCCTGTTTCAGTATCACTTGAAATAAAGTAAGTATAGGTGAAATTTCTTATCTTATCCTGTCGGCAGGTATGAAAAAAACTAAAGTAAAAATAGTAGATGAAGTAAAGTTATAGTTTTTGCCTGATAATAGGTAAATATTTTTCAACATTAACCCCATAGGAGCCATGAGAAAGCGACTTCTTTATAAGATAGGCTGTATTGGTAAAGGTAATGCCCCCTTTGTTTAAATCAATCATGCGCTCATTTTTGGGTAATTTATCTGAGCCAAGGATCAATAGAATTTTTGGTTTAATGCCATCTTCATTATTGGTTTCAATAACAATACCCACTTCACCTGTGTTCATCTCAACTAAACTACCAGGGGCATAAATGCCAATAAAATGGATAAAATGGCCTAGCAGTGCTTTATCATAAAGTGTATTTTTACCTTGGTAGATATAACGGCAGGCATCTAATGTGGTTATGCTATGGCTATAGGGTTGATCTGATATCATTGAATCATAAGAATCAATAATGGCAATAATTTTAGCATAGTAGGGAATACGTTCAGCGGTAATGCCTCGGGGATATCCAGAACCATCTAAACGCTCATGATGGCAATAGGCAACATCGACTGCACCGGGATAAATGCCTGTTTTAGAAATTAATAATTTTTTCCCGTAAACAGGGTGTTGGTGCATGATCTGAATTTCTTTATCAGTAAGATTATTTTGCCGCTGTAATATGTTTTTTGGAATACGTACCATGCCAACATCATGTAATAAACCACAGACGCCGATATTTTGTAATTCCAGCTCTTTAAAACCCAGTTCACGGCCAAGAGCAATGGCGTAAATACAGACTCTTAATGAATGTTCGGCAGTATAATTATCTTTATTGCGGATCTGGGTAAGCCAGATAAGAGCGGCGTTATTACGTAAAATACTATCAACACAGTCATCGACAACTTGGTTAACTTGGTGCTTATCTAATTCACCACTGAGCCGTATGGAGTCTAAAATGGCTGCTGTTTGAGAGCAAGCATCTTTGTAAGCGGAATGAGCATGAGCAAGTTCTTGATTAATAGGTATTTTATTAATATAGACAATTTTTTTACTAGGTGTTTTTTCCCTTTGTGAACCTTGTTCAATATGCCATCTTTGCTTGGCTGCTCGGACATAGACATAGTCGCATAAGTCTTGTAGTGCCTGTAGTTCATCTAAGGTATTTATTTGAAAACCTTGATACATAAAATCAGTATCTTCCCATGGGCGATCTAGGCGAGTAACAAACATACCGAGTTCAAGTAAATCAACAGAACGCTTTAACTCAATGTATTCGCTAGAGGTGACTTCAGGCATTGGATTATTTTTAAGTGGTGGTTAAAATCAGAGATCAGCATAGCAGTTTCGATGCTATAATTCCATTGAGTAAAATTTTTTGTGTGATCCATTTGACTCTTTGTTTAATGTAACTTTACTATCAGTTTAATGCTAAGTTAATATGACGGATGTATTATCCTAAATGCCTATTTATAAAGGCTTAAACCTAAATAAATCAGTTGAACCTACTGCGAATGTCCAGAGCACTGAATCTACAATGCTTTACAGAACATTTTGACTTCACCCGTAGGGTGACTACGAATAAAGTCAAAATAACCTGTAAAACCTTGTATCTCCAGCACTCTGATCATTCTCGCTACGTTTCAACTGATTTATTTAGGTTAAAAATATCTGAACAATGGGGGGTGATTATTTCTTTATCTAATAAAGTGATTTCTCAAGAATATGTGGTACGTATTTCAAAGCGAGCAAAATACATGCGACTAACGGTCTCCCTTGATAAAGGGCTTGTGGTTGTGGTTCCTAAATCAGTGAATAAATTCCAAAGGGATAAGCTTGTTCAGAATTTTGTACAAAGTAAAGCAGACTGGATAAAAAATGCCATTCAGAAATTGCAGGCCGAACCCAAAGATCATAGAAATATTAATTCTTGTCCTTTGCCGACACAAGTAGAACTACCGGCTATAAAAGAAAAGTTTCTAATAAATTATGTATCGGATGGTGACTTATCATCCTTAAGACTCTCCTATATTAACGAGACTCAGCTTGATATTAATGGCAATACAAAGGATAAAAAACAGGTTTTTTCACTATTAGAACAATTTTTAAAACAATATGCTTACTATTATTTAGAGCAACGATTGCATTATTGGTCGGAACAACTGAATTTACCTTATAGACGTTTGACTGTTCGTGCACAAAAAACACGCTGGGGAAGCTGTTCCAGTCAAAAAAATATTAATTTAAACTATCGTTTATTATTTATCAATACAGCTTTATTAGATTATATTATTATTCATGAACTGGTACACACCATTCATATGAATCATTCAAAAGCATTTTGGGACTACCTTGAGTCTATTATACCTGATGCCCGTATTCGGGATAAACAAGTCAATAATATGTCCCATAAGTTACCTTGCTGGGTGTATTATAAATCTTTGCTCTAAAATTAGGAAATCAGCTGAGTATAGTGCCAACCCATTTTTGTTAATTATTTATTATTCAGATATAATAATTTTTGTTAATTTGTAATTTTATCAAAACATTCTTATCAAAAATAGTTACTAAGTATCTTGACAAACACCGATATGGCAAAACAAAGGGAACTAAAAATGTCTATTATAAAAAACGTATTATTGTTAATCATGCTGTCACTCTTTTTAGTGGCGTGTAAATCAACACCCATTTTAAATATTGACAATGATCCATTTAATGCCAAAAGCAATATTACTATGGATGAAGTGACCGCTGGTATTAAACGGGCAGGGAATGGACTTGGCTGGAGGATGGCTGAAAAGAAACCGGGTTTAATTGAAGGTACTTTATTTTTGAGAACCCATATGGCTAAGGTAGATATTACTTATAATACCAAAACCTATAGTATTCATTATAAAGATAGCACTAATTTAGATCATCAAAAAAGTAGTGCCAGTTATGATGGTCAAGAAGTTATCCATTCTAACTATAATGGTTGGGTACAAAATCTAAGTAACGCCATTCGCCAACAGGTTTATTAAAAAATAACCCCTGCTTTGCTGTAAGGTGGATTTCTAATTTGGAGTCCACCTTACAAGCCCTGCAATAAGCTATTCACTCCTTATGCAGATTATTTTTGTTAATAATAATGGCATATAAACCAGATAAATTCATCTTTTTTTCAAACAGTCTTGAGGCCACCATTTTGGTGATATTACTAATATCTTTAAATGGTTCAAAATGACTGGCTCTTCTTTGTTCGGGATAAATGGCATCAATTTCTATGGATGTTGACCAGACATTTTGCCATGCGGCCTCAATCAACACTTCACTTTCAAAGACAAAGCCTTGTCCACCTTGTAAAGTACTTTGTTTTAGAGCGCTTAACTTTTTTAATAAAGAAACGGGATAGAGTCTGAACCCTGATTGGCTGTCTGATATTCGATAACCCGCAGCCCATGAAACCCAGAAGTTGGCAAATTTATTAGCAAAATAACGGGCAAATGGTTGAGTCTCAGGGTTTCTTTTTCGAGCAGCAATAATGATCTGTTCATGCTTATTATATTTTTCTAGTAAGCGTGGTATATCCTTGGGGTCATGTTGACTATCGCCATCAAGAGTAATAACAACATCGACATTGAGTTCAATGGCTTTATCAAAACCTCGCCATAAACTTATGGCCTTGCCTAGATT
>Ga0256831_1000901_pt1 | contig 15690 bp, 11 predicted proteins | sample 132544metaG_FD_189087 | JGI IMG/M metagenome (GOLD analysis project Ga0256831, IMG submission 189087) | Hydrothermal vent microbial communities from Lau Basin, Pacific Ocean - 132-544 | ecosystem: Environmental > Aquatic > Marine > Hydrothermal vents | place: Pacific Ocean: Lau Basin | collected...
AATAAGTATATGTCTGGGTTAAATTATTAGAGCCTGAAGCCCCATCTGGTGAGCTATTTTGGCTATTATTAAGCAATTCTTGTGAAATATTAGCATTTATATCAAGAAAAATAGACTGTGCTAACAATTCGGATTTAAGCAAGGCATTAAGGTTATGCTGAGTATTATTTAAATCACTATCAGAAGCATACGTATAACCGTTCATTTTATAGTCTAATTGCGTTTTAACTCGACTACCCTCTTTTATAAAACGAACTGCTGGAGCAATTAACGTATAAGCACTTGATTTTACATCGTCATGATCCAAGTTGATATTATCAGAATAGCCTAGCCCAATCGTAAGTGTTGGCTCTGTTTCTATGTCCTTTGCAACGACACCTTTAGTAAAAATAAGAATACTTATCAGTACTACAAAATAAAGTATATAGCGCTTACGGGCACTTACAGACATAAATTATATTACCCTGAACCATAGCCATAATAACCCTCAGTTTCTCCAGAACGTGATTTGTTCAGAACAATGCCTATTTTAGCATTGGAGCCTAGTTTTGAAAGTGTCTTTTTAATATCTGCCTGTGGCGTTGTATTTTGCTCTACAATAAGCACAATTTGCCCTACTTGATGAGAGAGGAGAACTGCCTCATTGGTCTGTAAGATTGGCGGTGAATCAATAATAACAATCCGATCGCTATAGCGTTTTGATAATTCATCACATAGCTGATCCATCGCGGCACTGCTGACTAATTCTGTTAGTAAATTATGCTTATTACCCGCAGGTAAAATCGTCAGCTTATCGATATTTGTATTGAGCATCACCTCTGATAAATCACCAATGTCTCCTGATAAATATTCAATAAGCCCATTATCCGCCTTGACATTCAAGCTTCTCATAATAGAAGGTTTTATGACATCTGCATCCACAAGTAACACTTTATAATCTAATTCCATAGCCATAGCCATAGCAATGTTAATGGCATTAAAGGTTTTTCCTTCCCCCTGAAAAGAGCTGGTTATCTGAATTAAATTAAGCCTCTCTGTAGAACCCTCTTTCATACTTCTGATATTCTGCAACAAGGGTCTTTTAATTTGTCTAAACTCATTACTAATTTTTGAATGCGTATCATTCGGAGTTAAAAACCCCTGTTCTTCAAGATGTTTTTTATCTATAAAAATGGTGTTGGAAGAGTATGACTCAGCCTGTTTCATTGGGCTTATGTTATCAATGTCATTAGCCGTGTTAGGCATCTGTTTATTATCAACTGGCTCTGTTTTTAGTGCCTCGACTAATGTGCTCGCTTGCTCTATCTTCTGAGAAGTGATTTGAGTCATTTTGTCTTCTGCCATGTTTTCTTGAGCAGTTGAATTGGATTCAGGCACATCGAAACCATCCCCTTTTTGTACCTCAGGGGTAATTATTCTTTTCTTTAATGCTTTTTCAATTGTATCCATAATAAACTTACTCTATCCCCCAAAAAGCCTCACCATACATTCAGTATAAACTTAGAATTAGTTGGCAATAATATACCAACCCATTAGAAGACCAAAAATCACAAATAGAGCGATTAATAATGACAGATAACTAAAAATTAATAAAAATCTCCGCCGTCTCTGGGCAGGTGAAACAACCGCTGACACCGTACCCAGAACAGGTAGATTAGTTACTTCCATCATTTGCTTGCTAGACATCACAACGGGCTTCAATTGTGATAATAAGAAGGCAAAGCCAACACCCAGACTCAGAGATATAAGCAAAACTGCACTGGATAGTAGGATCCTCTTAGGGCCTACGGGTATATTTTCTACCCGTGGCGATTCAATTACTTTAAACTGAATACTTTCTGTTGTCTGATCAACGCTCTCTGAAATGCTTGCAGATTCTCTCCTGTCTAAGAACTCCTCATATTTAGACTTAGTAATTTTATAATCTCGATTAAGTGCTGTAAGTTGAGCCTCAATTTCAGGGATCGTATTCACTAGACGTTGCAGTTTCTCATAGCGCTGTTTGTGCTCAGCCACTCGAACCTTTAAGGACTCTACATCAGCAGTTGCAGTCCCTAAATTTATTTTTAGCTCTTGATAAACAGGATTTAACTCTAAATTATTTTTAGCACTGTGTTCTTCACTTTTTAATTCAACTAGCGCATCCTGTTGTTTTTTTAGTAAGTTTTTAAGCACCCTTCTTAGTGCTAAGACATCTGGATGTTGATCAGTATAATTAAGCAACATTTTATCAAGTTCTCTATGCAAATCACTTATGCGCTCATCATAGGGGGTAATAATTTGTACCTCACGCCCTGATGATTTTAAAACCTGAATAATATTGGCCAGCTCTTTATCTGTTGCTGCTTGCCTTTTTTCTGCCTCTCTTAAGCTCAGCTTTGATTCTTCAAGGTTATTTTTTGCTTGTTCCATTCGAGCATAGTAATCCATACCACCCGAAGAGGGTAACATACCCATATTTTTTTGCTTAAAGTCTTTTAGCCTGTTTTCAGACTCAGAAAGCCTCCGCTCATATTCTTTGATCTGGTTTGTTAAAAATTTTCGAGCAGAGATGGTATCTTCTTTACTTTCCCCAATTGAGTTCTCAATAAAAACAGTGATAACAGACTGCAATACAATCTGTGCAACCTCTGGTGAAGTATTTTGATAAGAGAGGTCATAAATATTTTTATTTTTGCGCCCATGAGATGCAAAGTTTATCTTTTTTTGTAAATGTTTAACCAGTTCATCAAATTCATCATCGGTATTCACATCCAAATCCAAGTCAGAAAGACGTATGATTTTTTCCACATTAGGGCGAGCGAGCAAGGTTCTCACCATTAAATTAATTTGCTGATCAACATTAGTTTGTATGGTAAGCCCTTTTAGTAAGGGCTTAAGTAATGATTGAGTATCGATAAATATCTTTGCTCTGGACTCATACTGATCAGGTAAAACGAAGATAATCCCCCAACCAAAGAAGCAAAAAAGCCATGCAATCAGCATCGCATACCAACGTTTATTCCATATCCCTTTAAGATAACCAACAATCTGGTCTACTACATCCTGCATCAAGCTTCCTATTTTAGCTATAACAATACTGAGTTTATAATCGTTAACTTATAAATCATGCAAATATAATTTACATACTTAAAACCAGCTTTCAGGGATAATAATAATATCTCCAGGTAATATATCAATATTAGCATCTAAGTCACCATCTTGAATAAGATCTTCAAGACGCACAGTATACTGCTTTTGCTTACCCCCTTCTACTCGGGCAAGAACGGCATTATTGCCATCGGCAAACTCAGTCAAACCACCAACTAGAATCATGACATCCAGCAAGGTCATGTCTTCACTATAAGAAAGAGCCTGTGGCTCTGCCGCTTGGCCAATCACCCTCACTTGTTCCTTATAAGGACCTTCAAACTTATCAACTGATACGCTAACTATGGGCTCTTTAATAAAAACAGATAGGGCTTGCTCAAGCTCTCTGGCAACCTCAGTTGAGGTTTTTTCACTCACAACCAGATCTTCTACCAATGGAGTACTCACCATACCATCAGGACGGACTTTAACTTCAACAGATACTTCTGGGTTTCTCCAGACAAAAATTCTCAGCACATCACCTGGGCCTATATGATATAAATAATCTTCATGTTTGGTTGTTAAAGGATTATCAGGAGAACTGGCAGGTAACTCAGGGTAGCCTGAACAAGCACTAAGGCTGATGGTAACAGCCAAAATTATCAATAAGACAAGTCGGTGTGTTAAATGCATCACTTACATCCATTAAAAAGAAAAATACAGTCAATTTATCTACTACTACTGATAAAAGTTAGCACCAATCAGTAGTAACTCAAGTTTCTTTATTGTATAAATATTACTGTACATACTCAATCAATTAAAAATTTATCAGTATGAAACTTTTCTTCTGGCAAAAAAAAACAACTCACCTAATGGTGAGTTGTTTTTTCAGAAAAAAATAATGTGACTATTATTTTGCTTTGCGACGTGCAAAACCAAGACCAACCAAACCTAAACCTAATAGAGCTAAAGATGCTGGCTCTGGCACAGGAGGAGGAGTATCGCCTGTAGTACCTAATGAATCCAGTGTTAAGTCAGATGCCGCAGTACCCGCCACTTCAAGTGATAAAAAGTCAACTGAAGTAAAGTCAATGCCTGCAAATAAGGCAAATGATACCTCGGTTACACCGACTCCAGCATTAGTCACTGTGTATGAACCCGTTGTTCCAAATATATCAACAACATTGATAGTCAAGGCAACATTACCTTGATCAATACCTAAAATATCAAAGACAAAACGAGCATTAGTTAGACCATCAATCAAATCAACACCACCTAAGCCAAGACCATTAGCATCCCAAGTAACCGTACTGGTTGCAGCGGTTAGCGCATCGGCACTATGGGTGAAAATATCAAAACCAGAACCAAAAAGAACCGTAGCACTTGCATCCAGAGGTCCTGATTTTACAATACCTACGGTACGTGAACCACCAATAATAGTACCACCGGCAACATTATTACTACCATCAGCAGCTACTGCTATGGCACCACTATCAAATTCATCAATGACAACTGCTTGTGCGGTACTGAAGCTAAAAAGTAAAACTGAAATTAAGCCAATTATTTTTTTCATCATTATAAACCTTATATCTTTTATTAAATAGTAACTCTAATTATTTTCCCTATTGCTATAGAAGCAATCTATATGCCAGAAACAATATAGATATTAATAACAAGGGGTTAGAAAAAAATAGTCGGTATCCATTCTTGCTTTGTAAAGAACTCTGACACGTTAGATTGCACACTATTAACATTTTAAGCAATAAAACAGCCTCGTTTTACAATAAAGCTCAGATTTTGGCTTCAGACCTCCTTTCTTGCTATGTAAAAATTTCTGACACTTAATGGCTATCACTTTAGTTGCTGCAAAAGTTGCATTGCTTTTTCTTTTTCAACAAAAGCTCCACCCTCAATTAGCTTTTCTAATATTGCAATTGCATTTTTCCGTTTACCATTAGCATTATAGGCTAAGGCAAGGTGATAACGAATATCCTTAATATCAGGTGCCAATTCTGAGGCACGCTTAAGTACTCTCAGTGCTTCCTTAGGCTTTTTATTCTCCAGTAGGATATAGCCGTAGGTATCAGCAATAGCACCTGAAGCAGGTTGTTTATTATAGGCTCTGCGAGCAAAGTCAATAGCCTTAGGATTATTCTGTTGAGCATAAATCCAAGCCATATTATTCAAAACAATCGCATTCTCAATTTGTTGCTTTAATAATTGTGAGTAATAATAAAGCGCTTGCTCATAGTCTGCTTTTTTCTGGTAAATTTTAGCCGCTTTAAATAACAACCTTTGATTATTTTTTTGCTGCTTGATTTGCTGCTTGAGGAATATCATCACATCACTACGATTCCCCCGCTCATTCATTGCATCAACAATTTTAATAGCCAAATGTTCATTTGGATGTTTTTGGTAGGCTTTTTTATATAGGCGAATGGCTTCACTAAAATGCTTTTGCTGCCATAAGATATCTGCTTCTAATTGCTCCCCAAGACTTAACCGTGGAAAAGACTGCATCACCTGTCTTGCTGTTTTTAATGCCTTTTTATATTGTTTTTTTTCTAATTGCAGACCATGTTGCACGACTAAAGCAAGTGGTTTTGTTGGATCCAATTGAAATGCTTCATTTAATATACGTTCCATGTCACTATTTCTATTGTTCTGTTTTGCCAAAACAGCAGCCAAACTCAAACGATATTTAATCGTCTCTTTATCCTTATGGATAATCTCTTGTAATAGGGCTTCAGCTTGACTTAAGTGTCCCAATCTAAGTTGAACATCAACCATAAAAGCAAGCACTTCAACTTGCTCAGGGTTATTCTTTAATATATCTTGAGCAATCCAGAGCATCTTGTCTTTAAGATGATTTCTATCATAAAAATGGGCAAGAAAAGTCGCATTGTTAAGCTGCTGTTTAACACTTTCTTTATTATGTGTATACGCTTTAATCAGCAACTTCTCTGCTGCTACCAAGTCGCTCTTTTTTTCTGCTAGATTTGCCAGAGCAATATAAGCACTATTATAGTGACTATTAATCGTTATTATCTTACGATAAACTTGATCGGCTTTATCATAAGCGCCGTCCTCATAATATGTTTTTGCCAAGCCGACATACGCAGGGATAAATTTTTGATCAATTGTTATGGCTGTATCATAAGATTTTTTTGCTTGCTCATTATTTAAGTAGTATTTTTCAATAGCAGCACGTAAAACATAAAGAATAGGCTTATTTGCATCAATTGAGATCAAGTGATTAATCTTTTTTTCTGCCTTTTTAAATAGCCCTTGCTGGATATAAGAGGCAATCAGTAAAGAATCCATTTTTAAAGAATCTTTAACCAGTGGAATATAAGCTTCCAGCTCTTTAATGGCATTACTCATATTACCCACTTGGAATTGGCTAGCAACAATACGTTTTTGTACCTCTTTATTATTGGGCGCCAAGGTCTTTGCCTGATACAGTATTTCCAACCCTTTTGGGTAATCACCTGACAACAAATAAGCACTTCCTAAGGTCAAAAGAACATCAATGTTCTCTCTATCATTTTTGGATAAATTACTTAAAATTAAGATGGCTTCTTGTGGTTTTTTCTCTGCCAGATAAACATTCGCTAGGATATTTTGAACTTTTACATTTTCTGGCTGAAAACTAAGATATTGAGTTAGATACTTATCAGCCTGATTAAAATGCCCTTGTGCATAATGTGATATTCCTAAAATAAGAATAGAAGGATAGTGTCTACTATTACTATTGAGCACTTTCTGAGCAAATTGCTGTGCGGATGGGTAGTTTTTTTGAATCAATCGTACTTTAGAGAGTAAAAAATTTGCTTGTGCCTGTTGTTTATTAACACTCAAAAGATGCTGGATATCTTTTTCAGCATCCCCCAGTTGATTAAGAGCAAGATAGGTCGCCGCTCGCTGTAAAAACAAGTCTTGTTGATGTGGCTTTTCCTTAATCAATCGATGGTAAATGGATAAAGCTTGCTTAGAATCTCCCGTTATATTTAGAACCAGTGCCTTAAGTTGCAGTGCTCGCTGATCGTTGGCATCTTGAGCTAAAACCTTTTCTAATAAGAGTAACGCTTTGTCTTGTTTTTCTTCTAATAGAGCAATCTTGGCCAGACCAATATTAGCTTTAATATAACCCTTATCAGCCCCTGCCTGAAAACTTTTCTGCGCCTCTAAATTTTCTTTTAAACCTAAAAAAGCATAGCCTAAAAGTGTTTGATAACGGCCATTCATAGAGGCTGTTATTGCCGAGTCTTGATGCTCTACTGTATGAGTATTTAACAGAGCAATCACTTCTTTATATTTTTTTAGATCCAGTAGCACACTGGCATAATTTAATTGTACCTCACTATTTTTAGGCGCTAAACGGCTTGCTTTTTGTAATTCATTTTCAGCCTGTAAAAGCTTTCCTGCTTGGAAATAAGTAATTCCCAATAAGTGGCGTGCAACGACACTATTAGGCTTTTGTTTTAGGTGATTTTTTAATTGAATAATACCGGACTGAACCTCACCTTTTGCAAGATACGCTTTAGCATCCTCAATATAATGATTGCTTGCAATAGCAATAGAGTGTACACCTAATAAACAAAAAAATAGCACCAACTTAGCCAATTGCATATTTGATCCTTAAGAAATAAATCATTAAATTTTAGGCTCCCCTAAGTAGTGAACCTATTTGTATATGACTTTATGGGCTAACAATAAGCTCCATATTAGAAACTATTACTAACTATTATTCATTGCTATCAATGCCATATTTAGACAATAAGTTATAGAGCGTCGGCCTTGTCAAACCCAATAATTTAGCTGCCTCTGAAATATTTTGGTTTGTATAGGCCAAAGCTCTTTTAATAGCGGAAGTTTCTGCTATCGCTCTAACTTCTTTGAGATTAAGAGGAACAACCTCATTGTTAATTATACTATCAGCCAGACCTAAATCTTCAGCGGTAATTTGATTGCCATCTGCCATAATAACAGCTCGTTTTACTTTGTTTTCTAGTTCTCTAATATTACCAGGCCATTGATAGGACTCAATTTTACTTGCTGCATCCTCAGAAAAACCTTTAATTTTTTTATTTTGTTGTTTATTAAAGCGCCTTAATAAGGCGGTTGCAATTACAATAGCATCACCTTCACGTTCACATAAAGGAGGAATATTAATGGTCATTTCACTTAATCGATAATACAGATCTTCCCTAAATTTTCCTTGACTAATAAGATCTTGTAAATTTTGATGCGTCGCACAAACAACTCGAATATCTACTGCTATTTCTTTACGACCACCAATACGCTCAATCGTTCTCTCTTGTAAAAAACGCAATAATTTCGCTTGTAATGCCATTGGCAGATCGCCAATTTCATCTAGGAAAAAAGTCCCATTGTCTGCGTATTCAATTTTTCCCTTGGTTTGCTTTACGGCTCCTGTAAACGCCCCTTTTTCATAACCAAATAATTCACTTTCTAATAAGTTTTCTGGTATTGCTGCCGAGTTAACAGCAACAAAGGCATTATCCTTTCTATTACTGAGTTTATGCAGTGCTTTGGCAAATACTTCTTTACCTGTCCCACTATCACCTTGAAGTAAGGTTGTCACATCACTTGGTGCTATTTTTTCTACCATTCGAGCAAGCTCTAGCATGGGTTTGCTTACGGCAATAATCCCTTCTAAGGGTTCATCTGCTTTATTTAACAGCAGTTGGTTTTCTCTTTCTAAGTCATTGAGATGAAAGGCACGTTCGATAATAAGAGTTAATGTGTCAAGCTCAATCGGTTTTTGATAAAAATCATAAGCCCCCATTGCCACTGCTTGTACTGCAATTTCTCTATCATCATTACCTGTAACAACAATTATTTTTGTTTCAGGTACAAGTTCTAGCATCTCCTTTAGAGCAGCTAAGCCTTCGCTGGCATTAGCAGGATCAGGTGGTAGTCCCAAATCAAGCGTTACAACAGCAGGGTTATAACGACGAAATGCAACGATAGCTTCTGTTCTATTTCCCGCAATAACAACCGTATAATTTTCAAAGCTCCACTTTAATTGTTTCTGTAAACCGGGATCATCTTCAACAATTAATAATATTTTTTTATCACTATCGCTCATTAATATTTCTTCTTTGAACCTAAGTAAACCAGTATTAAATTATAAACACGCGCCTAAGCACAATTTAGAGGTAAATATATGGTAAATATCGTCCCTACTCCAGGAGTGCTGGTAACAGAAATAGTACCCGAATGCTGCATAATGTAACTTTTAGCTTCATAAACGCCTATTCCCATACCTGCATTCCCTTTTGTTGTATCAAATGGTTTAAACAAACGCTCTGAAATAAATTTATTATCCATTCCAACACCATTATCAGTTACCCTAACAATAGCATTTTTATTTACAATTGTAAGCTCAATATCAATAGTACCGTCATCAAGTGTTGCATCCTGAGCATTTTGCACCAAATGTCCAATAATAGCGGATATTTGCTGTCTTTCCCCTAAAATAATACATTCTGTTATTTCACTATTAAACTGGGGACGAGGCCGTTGCTGAGAGTGTAATTTAATTGTATTGCTAATCACATCAACCAAATTAAAGGTTGCATAATCTGACTCTACATTTCTTTGCCTTAACTGGCTGACCAGCTTTTGCATTTTAGTCACTACATTTTCCAATGTATCAATGGCATCATCAATAAACTCAGGATTGCTTTTATGCTTTTCCGCATTTTTTACCAATAAAGAAACTTGAGCAACCAAATTCTTTAGATCATGAATAACAAATGCCGATAGGCGACTATAAGCTTCAAACTGCCGTGATGTTGATAAATCATCACTAGCTTGACTTAAAACCAGAGCATTCGCTAATTGTAAACTAACGGTTTTAAGTAAATCATGATCTTCCCAATTTAAGCTACGAATAACCCTTGGTTTTGTTAATAAAATAAATGCTTTTAGCTTATTGTTCTGCATAAGAGGAATGATTAACCAAAATATTTTCTTATTATCAAACCACATTGTAAGATCAATATTATCATATTTTTGAGGATTTTCTCGGCACTCAAAAAGATCAATAACCCAGATTTTACGCTCTAAAAATAAAATCAAAGGATCATTATGTTCAATCAATGTTAACTTCTGTTCATCTTTACTTAGCCCTAAATTTTTTTCTTCTGCTAAATAATAACTTCCTTGATTATTTTGTATCCAGAGTCCCCCACCTGAAGAATCAACTAAATCTGCTAATGTTTCTATCATAAAATGAGATAAGGTATCAAATGAATGTAAACTCGACAGTGTTTTACTCAAGTTAATCCATTCTTCTCGATAATCATAGCGTTGATGAAGAAAGTGCTTGGTAAAATAGACCTTAAAGCGAGAACGCACAGAACCTGAAAAAATAATTAGCAACAAAGCTGTGAGAGAAACGAAGATGAAAACGATCTGAGCAACCTGCCCCCAATCAGAATCATAGGCACGAATATAATAGCCTGCAAGAGACATAAATATAAGATAAAGCCCTGTACTCACAAGAGCTGAGGTATGAAAAACAATCTGTCTTGAAACAGTGAATGATCGGGAGTAGTCCTGTAAACGCACAATAGAAATTATAAGCAAAGAGACAATCAAAGCATGGACAATACCTCTTGAACCCCACAAAACTGGGTCAATACTGCCAAAGAGAAGAGACTTGCTATAAATAATAAAATCATAGGAAAACATTGCCCCCAAGCCCAGACAAAGAAATTTTATTGTCCACCTTTGCTCTGATGTAGAATTACGATATAACTGTTCAACAAGGATAAGCCCTATAATTGAAAAAAGTGCATGAGAAAGTAATCTAAATTCAATACCAATATTTTCATTTAGTAATATGATTATTCTTGGCATTAATTCAATGCTAAACACCAAACAGGTAATAAAAATCAAACTTATTGCATAATTCGAATGCAACAAAAATTTTAGCTTATCAATAAGTTTAAGTGGCTCAAGAGATCGCTTATCTGCCATTTCATTTTGGTGCAGCAACATAGAAAACAGATAAAGAAACCAGCCTAAATTATGCAGTGTTTCAATAGGTAGAATACTGGAAACAAGAAATATGTCATAAAAATAGGTGTAGCTGATATAAGATGACCAGCATAAGGAAGAGCATACGGCTATAAATAAAAGGAAACCAGAAGCATACCTTCGTATACCAAAAAAACTAACGGCAAGTAGTACAATATAGGCAAAAGAAGCAAAAAGATAACTATAAAAAATATAATTTTCAGAGTTCATAAATAAACATTAACATAATATTTATCTAGATCCCTGCCGCCAAACGACCACCTGTATGGTCTGTAAAAGTATCATAACATCAAGAAAAATAGAAAAGTTTTTCATATAGTACAGATCATATTCTAATTTATTACGAGAATCTTCTTCATTAGCACCGTAGGGATAACAAATTTGAGCCCACCCAGTAATGCCCGGTTTAATATAGTGCCTTATTTCATAAAATTTTATTTTTTCTGAAAGTTCTTTTACAAATTCAGGACGCTCAGGTCGCGGCCCGACAAAGCTCATTTCACCCTTAATAACATTGAACAATTGTGGCAATTCATCTATCCGATATTTACGAATAATTTCACCCACTTTTGTTACCCTAGCATCAACTTTCTGAGCCCATTGAGCGCCATTTTTTTCTGCATCCATGCCCATACTACGAAACTTAAACACTTCAAAGTTTTCATTGTATAATCCAACTCTAACTTGCTTATATAATATAGTCCCCTTAAAGCCAGACTCAATCATAATAGCTAATGCTGTAATAATCATCACAGGCCATGTCACCATAAGTAAAATTAAAGAGGCCATAATATCAAACAGACGTTTTAGCAACTGATAGAAATTATTCTGAATAAATCCGTCTGAAAATATAAGGTTACTTGGATGTAAGGCATTCAGTGTTATCCGACCTGTTTGGCGTTCAAAGAATGTGGATACATCCAAAACCTGTGTGCCATTTACTTTGCACTCTAAAACATCATCCACTGGAAATCTTTTTCTACGATCATCAATGGCAACAATAATTTCATCAATATCATTAGCGATAACATACTCTAATAAAGTATTAGGCAATGAAATCAATTGAGACTGTTCAATAAGAACCTCTTCCGTTTCAATAGGTAAAAAACCAACAATTTTTATTGTCTTAGTATCAAGCTTTCTATGCATTTCGTTAAGCTGCTTAGCCTTTTTCCCCGCACCAAAAACAATAATATTTTGCTTAAAGTATTCTCTATCAATGGAAATAAATAATAATGTCCTTACCACAACCAAGGCACTGCCAGACAACATCAAAGCATATATAAATGTTGTTCTTGTCATAAATAAAATAGGTAATAAATAAAACAAAAAGCTCATTAAAATAACAACAACAACCATAAGAAGCAATAGTCTAAAGACTAAGCGCTTAAAATCTTCATGCAGACTACGGCTATATAAACCAACAGCAGCCATCGAAAAAATAGTGACTAAGGTATAAGCAAAAGCAATATAGAAAATATAATCAACAGGAGTACTGTCACTCTGGTTTAAAAATCGGGCGATTGGAATTGATGAGAAAAATGTCGCAGCCTCAAGAATGGAAACAAGAACTAGACGAAAGGGAATATAATGTTTAAAGATTCTAACCATCATTTTTTGCTAACAACCTAAAAATTAAAATATTTGACAGTATATTATACTAACATAACACTATGAGGATATACAGATATGAACTTTACAGTTTTGAATGGTTCGATTTGATATTCAGAATAATTATTATGGTGCCGGCACCAAGAGTCGAACTCGGGACCTACTGATTACAAGTCAGTTGCTCTACCAACTGAGCTATACCGGCTTAATAATTTTGAATGAGCGCATTATACATTGTTTTAAATCGAGATCAACCTTTATTTAGACACTCAATCGATTTAATGTGTTGTTTATCTATAAGACTTTGATAAAAAGCTTGGTTATGAGATTTCTGAAAAGTAATTTGCAGTTTATACAAGCTATTTTTATCATCACTAATCGCCTCAATGGTGGTATGTAGATTAATTTTTTTAGCAATTCTAGCTATTTTTTCAGCTGCATTTTTGTGTTTAAAAACTCCTAAAGCAATGGCATTTTTTCTACCATCAATTGACATAACATAATGATCTTTCAAATTATTCTTATCTAATAATGCAATTGTCTCTTTTATTTTAGTTTTACTCTCTAAGGGTGGAATATAAATTCTATAGTAGGTGATTTTCGATGTTGTCTCAATACCAAAAGAAAGCTCCTTGTTATACTCAGCCTCAAGGGTTAACCTTATGGAATCCATATCTTTTTTATTTAAAGGTCCCACTATATAACAAAGATTTTGCTTTTCTGCATTCTGATTTTGAATAACTGAATTTTGCTCTTCTTTACTTTGGCTTTCTTGGTTGGCATCACTCTGAACCGCATCATGCTCTATTGTTTTCAAAGTATTTAGAACCGGTTTCTTTAGTACAGTTCCTTGTAGTGTCTTTAATTGTTCATCATCTAATTCACTTAAAAGCAGTAATTGTTTATTAGCCGTTGTTTCTGAATCTGATGGATGAGTAATTATGTTGTTTGGAATAACAACATAAAAGGAATTATAAGCCCAAAAAATAATATTAAGAACTAGAGTAAATATAAATAGCCACTTCATGACTTCGCCTTTTGAAACAAATCTTTTGCCACAACTCGTAAACCATCTAATACTAGAGTTTCATGATATAGAAAATTATGTAGAATAAGGGGCTGTAATTTTTGAGCATCCCCCCCAGTAATAATGCACTCTATATTTTCGCCAAATTCACATTTTATTTCTGAGACAATGCGCTCAATGTAAGCACTTAATTGAAATAATGTCCCTCCAAGTATGGCATTCTTTGTGTTATTAGCAAGAAAATGAAAATGACTGCTATTTTTTTCAACATCATCTGCCACTATTGGCAATGAACTTGTTTTAAGACCAAGAGAATCTCTTAGCATTTTTATACCTGGAGTAATTAAACCGCCTAAGTGAAGGCCTGATTCAGACAACACATCAACAGTAACAGCTGTACCACAATCTATAATACAACAAGCATTATCATAGCTAGCTTTTGAGGCAATAAGTGTCAACCATCGATCACTACCTAATGTGTATGGATTTGAGTAATTAGTTGAGATACCATAACTATCCTGTTCAACAATAACCTGTTGAGTTTGTATACCCCATAATTTATATACAACATCTGAAATAATCTGAAAAGTCAGGGTATTATTAACATTGCTTACTAAAACCTGTGAAACTGAATTACAAGAAATACATTTATATAAATCTTCATATAAATATTCATAGGCTATAATACTATAACTTATATCTCTGATTGTAAGATCGTCCAGTATAGCCACTTTTAGGCAGCTATTTCCTGCATCTATTAAAATATAACTCACTTTTTGCCTTTATTTATCATGTTAAAACATTTTAAGATTCTATGCTTTGCGCACAGAGACATCTGCAGATAACAATGTTTTAGTTATTTTAGTTTTGCTTACTTTATACTGCGCTTTATCATAATACTCAATTAACAAGGCGCCATCTTCGCTAATACCCTTTGCTATTGCTCTATATGATACGTTATCTTCTATAACATTAATATTGCGCCCAAGCAGAAAATCATGTTCTTGCCACTCAGATACAAACTTTAGAGCATCAAGCTGGCTTATATTACTATAGCGTTCTATTAGCCTTGATATCAAACTGCTTGTAAGCCTATTTCGATTAAAATATTTACCTAACTTAGTTCTCAAACTAATCCATGATTGATCAATTTTATCATTTGCTAGCATATTGACATTCAAACCAAGGCCAACCACTACTTCATGGCCTGAATAAGAGTTATAGCGACTTTCAATTAGAATACCCCCTAATTTTCTACCATCAAGATATATATCGTTGGGCCATTTTATCTGACAATCAACATCAAGTGCTTGTGATAAACACTTACATACTTCTATCCCTGTCAATAATGGCAGAAGATGTATTTTATCAGAACTAAGCTGAATAAATTTAATCGATAAATAAATATTAGTGCCTATAGGTGAAATCCATTTCCTATCTCTACGTCCTTTACCATTAGACTGATATTCTGCAAGTAAAATAGAAAAAGCATTCGACCTATTTAATTTTTCTTTTATAAGTAAGTCATTTGTTGAATCAACCTGATAAAAAATTTTTAAAAAAGCAATCTTTTTTTTAACTTCAGGGCTTAATTGCAAACATATTAAATCAGTAGATAGCGGCTCAAGTGGTTCAATTACTTGATAGAAACCATTTTGTACTTCTATTTCTAAGCCTTTTTCAATAACATCATTAACAAAAAATAAATTTTCTTTCGTCTCTTTTAAACCTGCGCTACACAATGACTTAAACTTAGCATATTCATTTTCCACTACATCCCCCCAAAAAAGCAAACAAAGCTCCCAAAAAAAAAGCCTCAATATCCTAAGATATTGAGGCTTCTCCTCTGCCATCGCTTCTCAATGGCTCGTTTAACCCTGGCAGTGACCTACTTTCACATGGGAACTCCC
>Ga0256831_1000902_pt1 | contig 15679 bp, 7 predicted proteins | sample 132544metaG_FD_189087 | JGI IMG/M metagenome (GOLD analysis project Ga0256831, IMG submission 189087) | Hydrothermal vent microbial communities from Lau Basin, Pacific Ocean - 132-544 | ecosystem: Environmental > Aquatic > Marine > Hydrothermal vents | place: Pacific Ocean: Lau Basin | collected...
TATCTTTTTCGTACAAACTCTACATTTTGTAAAAGGTCATATTTTTTAATACTTTACAATTTTCTTAGCTATACTAAAATTATTGCTCGTTATCTTTACAAAGTATATTCCTATATTTAAGTTGGAAATATCAATGGATGTTATCGATTTATTATTAGAATATTTCACTTTATTTTTTAACACCGTTTTATTTGATGAATCCATTATTTCAATTAAGAAATCGTCTTTGTTTTCTAAATTATTTAATAAAATATTCAAATTATTCTTAACAGGATTTGGAAATATTTGAGCAGTATTCGTCCCCTGTTTTTTGTTAATATTTATCACTGTTGAAAAAGTATAATTACCGTCATTGTCAATTATTTTTAATCTGTAATAATTTTCAGACAGAGGATTGACATCGATAAATTGGTATTTGTTATTGAAATTATTTTTCGAATGAACAGTTCCTATTATTGCAAAATCATTTTCACCCGGATCAAGTTTTTCAATTGAGAATTCGGCGATATTAACTTCAAGTTCTGTTTGCCAAATAAGTTTAACATGATTATTTTCAAAAAATCCGTTAAAGCTCTTAATATCTATTGGTAATTCAGCTCCATTTGAAGCACCACCGCCACCACCACCGGAAAAGCTTGAAACTTTATATTCAGCATAATATTCTCCGTTATAATTACCATCAATCCAATTGTATAAATCCGGCGTAATACCATGTAGAATTAAATTGTAGTCTCCCGCAGCTACTCCTCCCGGTTCCACATTGAAAGGGTCTTCATTTGTCAATACTTTATAGAAGTTCAGTTGAGTAATATCCGAAAGCGGCACACCTCCATAATCATTAATAATTATATTTACAGCATCAAATTCATCATGAGTGAAATAAAATCTTACGCCGACATCGGAAGCAGGTTCGGTAACCGGATCTACATTCCATTTTCTTCGCATAAATGCCGCTCCGGTAGCACCGGAAACATTTGGAAATCCATCAGGATCATTATTCCCCCAAAATGCATCGGTTGTACCGTCAGGATCAATAGTTACGGCATTGTTGGGAATATCGGCAACATCATCCAATTGAATAGACAATAATATCTGATTGTTGGAATAATTGAAATAATGAGTCCAACCTGCCGGGTCAATACAGGAAGAATCGGATGTTATGGAAGTTGCAGAAGCCGGTACAACATCAAAATCAGGTTTCTCATGCACTTCTATACAAAAATCTCCGGAACCAAGCATTCCTCCATCAACTTGAATATAATACATATCTCCGGGAAAAAGGCAGGCAAACATTTTTGACAATGTACTTGACATATCTACATCTTCGCTACAAGACAATTCGGTAGAAAGTGTGGTCAGATCACTGCAATCAAATGATGATGTTTCTCCATATAGAGATATTCTGGTATCCATAATTTGTCCCGGTGGTATATCTGTGGTTATTTCCACTTTACCCGATACCGGAGCTACAAATTTGAACCAAACCGTGTTGTTCAAAAACGGCATATTGTAGCAACTGCCTACAGGCTCGTCTGTTTCGACCGTAGCAAGTACATTAGTATATTGATCTCCGGAACAGGTTTCATCTACTGTCAAAAGTGTAGCATCGCACAGATTATCATTATCGGGAGCAGCTGCCGTTGTCCAGAAATTCGAACCTGCCCAATCACTATAATCCCCTCCTCCGCAATCGGTTCTGACATACCAAAATACCTGTGTACTTGCAGATAATCCGTCTAAATGATAAGGAATGGAAGTCGCAACATCAGTTCCGTCTGACTGACCCGAACCGGGAGTAAAATCGCTACCTTGTTTCCATTCGATATCCCATGTCGATTGAGAACCGTCAATCGTCCAATTGAGGTCAGCCTCACTGTCGGTAACATTTGATTCCCACAGTGAATATGGCACAGGACATACCGTTGGGCAGTTGGTTTGTATTTCGGGAACATTATCGCATCCGGAATTGTTGTTGTGAACATTTTTTGTCCTTCCGGGTATATCAAGAAAATCACAAATACTTTGTACTGAACATTGTGTTAATAATGCGTTATAAGTAATCTCAAGATCTGTATGATATTGATCAGAGGATTCAATTGTGTTAGGATCGATATTTTGAATTCCATCAAGACTTGTTATCAAATCATTTTCTCCAATCCATATATATCCGTCTATATGTTGCAATGATTCCAATCCGTTTAGATTTGCTAAAAGATCATTGTCATAGATTACAAGATCACCGCCAAGGTTTACCCCAATGTTTTGTATGTTTTGCAATCCACTCATATTGGTTATTCCTCCATTACCTATTATTCTCAAATTTCCGCCTATAAAGATAAGTGAAGACATTCCCACTAAATTGATCATTCCATTATTATTGGCAACGTATAATTCTCCGTGCAAATCCGTTAGATTATCAAGACCGTTTAGATTGAACAATGATGGGTTTTCATAGATTTCAAAATTACCATCTATATGAACCAGATTATTTAATCCAGTTAAATCATATAAATCAGCATTTTCGTGAATAACCAATTCACCTACATAGTCCAAATCAGTCAAACCGCTCAATGATGTCAGTGCATCATTGTATGAAATGTGCAATGAATTTGTAATATGTGTTAGATTGCCAGGTCCGTTTAATGCCGTCAGTGCATCATTGTTGGTTATTATTAAACTAAAATTAAGCGAAACCAGCGAAGGCATTCCGGATAGTGCAGTTAAAGAACTATTGTCTTCGATCGTAAAATTGTGATGAACATATACCAAACTGTTTAATCCACTAAGATCAGTCAATGAGTTGTTGTTTTTAATAATAAAATCATGCTTGATAGAATCTAATGCATCCAATCCGGTAAAATCATCAAGACCATCATTGTTTTGAACATCAAAATCTCCCCCGATATAATATAGATTATTCAATCCTGTAAAATTGTCCAGAATATCATTTCCTTGCACTGTTAATCTTCCTCCGATATAATTAAGATTATCCAAACCTGAGAAATTGGTAATATTGTCATTATTTGTAACATCAATGTAATCATCAACATATTCTAAATTGGGTAAGCCATCGAAAATTGTTATACTACCGTTGCTTGAAAAAGTAAGCGAATAAAGAGTATCTATACTTTCAAAACCGACAAAACTGGTTAATGAATTATTGTTTGAAAGTTTTAAATTATCCAGATCATTAAGATGATTGGTGGTTGAAAAAATATTATGTAAATCGGTATTTTTAATATCAATAGTGTTTGCGGATTCTAAGTAGTCGAAGCCATACAGGTTTTGAATGTTGCTATTGCCTTGAAACAAAAAGGTGCCCGGTACTGTAATTATATTGTCAAATCCCGTAATGTCAATAATATCATTTTCAATTATTCTCAGATCATCGCCTACACTATTGAAATTATTGGAACTAAAAAGATGCTGTAAGCTATTATTTGATTCAATAATCAGAGATCCTCCTACTGAAACAAGCAAATCCAAGTCATACAAATCTACAAGATCATCATTGTTTGAAATTCGCAAATCGCCGGAAACATTAGTTATATTTTGCAAACCTGATAAACCGGTTATTGTATTATTGTCATAAATTGTCAAATCACCAGAAATACTTGTTATACTTTCAAAACCCGTAAAGTCAATGAGATGGTCTCCGCTCAGATACAAGTCCTGACCTATAGATGTCAGGTTGCCGGATGAAAATAAATGTTCCAGGAAATCATTGTTTTGGATGATAATATCTCCACCAACAGTTGTGAGATTATTCAAACCATACAAATCTGCAAGGTTATCATTGTCTTGGATAATAATATCTCCACTAACAGTTGTGAGATTATCCAAACCATCTAAATCTTCCAGACCGTGATACGGTATATCGTTGTTGTCATTATCGGTGATTTCCAAATTTCCGCCTATAGATTGCAAGTTGTCAAGTCCTGTTAGATGCTGTAAAAAGTCATTCCCTATAATTTTCAAAGAACCGTCAATAATTTCTATATTGCTCAATCCGTTTAAATTTGTTATATCGCCGTCTGTGCTTTCCTGTATTGTAATGTTGAAAAGGAAATGAGTACAATCGGGATAATTAGCTCCAAAATCATCGATTTGCGCTTGAGTTGTAAATGTCATTGAATTATTAGGACATTGCCCCTGTACAAATGTATAAATGGATACTACTACTAATAATATTAATAAATTTCTTTTCATGATTTTAGTTATATTTGGTAATTAGAGAAATATTTTAAGTTTTTTATTTAAGTACTTTGTTTATTTTAAAACATTCAGTTTTTTAATGATTTTTTGACCTGGAAAAGTCAATTGTATCATATAAAAACCATTGTTAAGCTCGTTGATATCAATAGTTTTTGTTCCTTTGTTATATTCTTTAACTTTTAGTCCGGATGAATCAAATATTTCTATTTTTTCAACACTATTTGCAAAATCCGTATCCTTGCTATAAATATAAATGTGATTTTTTGCCGGATTAGGATATATCTGAAAATCATTATCATTTTCAATATCCTCAACCGCCGTTCTCTTATCTTCAATACATATATCATCCGAGACAAGAGTACAGCCATTGGCATCGGTGACAGTAAGGGTGTAGCATCCTGCATCAAGACCGGTTATATTTTGAGTTGATGCCGAAAAATCGTTTGGGCCTGACCATTCAAATATATAATCAGGTGTACCTCCTGCTATATTTATACCGATATGACCTTTGGAATTGCTATCTGTTATATCCTGTTTGACTATTGTTTTTATATAGAATGAATCGGGTTCCGAGATGAAGAAACTATAGGTTTTGATGCAATTATTATTATCTGTCATGGTAACAGTGTATTTGCCTGCACAAAGATTCGTGACAGTATTTCCTGTTTGTCCGGTACTCCATTGAAATAAATAAGGCGGAGTACCTCTTTTTATGGTATCTATTGATATGGAACCGTTGCAGTCTCCCTGACATAATATATTCTCAATATTTTTTGAATAAACAATAGTATTGCATTTATCAAAATCCAATATTGTCATTCCCGCACTACTGCTTGTGGCATATATATAATCGTCATCTAAAATTATATCATAAGCATTACCTTGTATTTTATAATATGCTATCTTTTCAGGAATTTCAGGATTTGAAATGTCATAGAGCGTCAAGTAATAAGATATTTCAGGGACGAATAGTATATTGTCTTTAGTTATAAGGTTATACCCAATGGTTTTATGAAAATCTTTTATTATTTTGGGGTTACTTATATCCTTTATATCCAATATTGTCAATCCTTTGGTTCCTCCTCCCAAATAAACATAATTATCAATCAATTTTACTGCCCTTATCCAAGTGTAAATATTATAAGCCCCTATTTCAAAGGGATAGGTCGGGTCTGAAATATCTATAAATTTCAATCCGTCAGAACAACCCAGTACCGCAAGATTGTCTTTGATGTCTAGGTTTTGTACAAAACCTGAAGCGGTATATTCTCCAGTTTTGACCGGATTGTGTATATCTGATATATCCAGAATTATCAATCCTTTTGTTCCTGCACCAAAATATATAAACTTATTTCTTAAAATAAAGTCGCCTGTTGTATGACCCGGTATATTATAAGAACTTATATACACGGGATTTTCAGGTGTGCTGATATCATATATTTTTAAACCGCTACTCGAACAAAAAAGTAAATTGTCTTTGACTTTGATGTACTGTAACCGTTCCAAAGAATCGATAGATTTAATAAAATATGGCGAATGAGGATCAGATACATTTATTATGCTCAAACCTCTATTGTATTGTGCGATATAAACGATATTATCTTTTTTTGCTATTCCGTAAGAATAACCTTTAGTATCATAAGTACTTAATAAAGAAAGATTGTTATTGTCATGGAAATCAATTATTTTGAATTTTGCATCTCCATTAGCTATCATCATCAGGTTATTGTTGATTTCAATATCATATATATTATTACGTGTATTATATTTTGATAGAAAAACCGGATTGGTCTGATCACTTATATCAAATAACCCTAAAACATATCCGCCGATTATTAATAGATTATCATGATATTTACATTTGATATATTTATTATTAAGATAACCGGTAATTTTAGCGGTAATATAGCTGTTTTGAGGGTTGGAAATATTATATATCAATGTACTATCATCTGCGGCGATACATGCATAGTCCCCTTGGATATCCACATCATAACCAAAAATCCCCCCGTTTTTGAATATCTCCACAGGGGAATCATAATTTGATATATCATAAATAATAAAGCCGGACCATCCGGCAGATATAAAAGCATAATTATTCTTAACTATTAACTTATAAATTCGTAAATTACTATTATTAAACTTAATCCTTGAGGATATAGCAGGAGATAAAGGATCTGATATATCAATGACTTCGATTTGTTTGCTGAAAGCATAATAAAACAGTTTGTTATCCTGAATATCAATTTTTGGCTGAATCCCTCCTATTTTCAAAAATGCCACTTCATGCGGATTGGAGTAGTCATTGATATCTATTATCTCCAAACCGAATTTGTTTATGGCAGCATATACATAATTGCCTTTTATTCTCATGTTATTAATTACTCCTCTTGTAAGATATTTGGAAACTTCGACCGGACTGTCAGGTGCGGTAATATCAAGAATCACAAGATAGCATCCATCATTGAGAAATGCATAATGTCCGATAGATGCTGCCGCATAGCACGGGCCTTCTGCCCACTGGCCTACTTTGGTGCAACTGAGACTATCTTGTGACCGGATTGAGGTAGAGGTAAAAAGGAATAACCATATCAGGGCGAAATTTATTAGTGTATGATTTTTATTGTAGAATACCTTTTTCATAGTCAAATTTTTAAATGTTATTTAATAATACAAAGATATAACTACAGGAAACCTGAATACAAGCGTATAAATACCCGTTTATATAGGTATAAATACCTGTTTTTAGATGATAGAAGAAAGTATTTGTACTTTTTTAAAATATAATCAGTAATTTTGTTACTATCATTGAGTCATATTATAATGAAAATATTAAGATTAAAAATAAAGGTAGTTTTTATAATATTCTTACTTTGTCTTATATACTCACCGACAATATTTGGAAACAAAGTTGACAGTCTGAAAAATATCATTTCAAAACTTCCGGAAAATGAAAAAGTACAAAAAATAGAATACTATGCAGCAGCTATGACTGATATAGATAAAACCCGTTTTTTAAATGAAATAGCTGATCTATTTGAGCGCTCCAATCCTACATTGGCATTTAATTATGCCAACAAGGCTTTAAAAAGAGCTGAAAAATCCAATAACGAAAAAGAAAAAGCAAAATCATATAGAATTTTAGCATGGTTGTATTTTTCACCCAAATTGAAATATGATAGTGCGGGATATTTTGTCAATAAAGCGTTGGAGATACTTAAACGCGATAGTTTGAGCAACGAATTGGGACTTGCTTATAATTATGCCGGTATTATCCAAGCCGATCAGGGCAATCTGGAAGAAGGCTTGAAGTATTTTGAAAAATCCGAACAGGTTTATATGGATCTGGGCAATTATTGCAGAGCGGCAAATATACATCATAACATCGGGAAATTGAATAAATATTCCAAAAGCGATGAAGAAGTCGAAAAGTATTTTCTCGAAGCATTGGAAATGTACAAAAAGTATGGTTGTGAAGAAAATTATGATTTTTTATATGACAATCTTAGTGAATTATACATTTCAAAAAAGAATTTTATTAGAGCTAAAGAAATGGCTTTGAAATCATTGGAAATTTCAAGAAAATATAATTTAGTTGAAGGGATTGGGATTTCGTATCTTATATTGGGAGAAATCAGTTACCATATTGACACTGCTTCTGTTTTACCCAATTATTACAAATCTTTGGAAATAGCCGATAGTTTTAAAATTGTGAAATTACATATTGCATTATATCTTGATTTTGCCGATTATTTCCGAATGAAAAATAAATTGGATAAAGCAAAACATTATTTGAATCTTGCCTTGGAAAAAGCTAAGGAATCGCATAAATTATTTTATATCCAGAAATCATCTAAAGGTCTGGCAGATATTTTTTCTGAGAAAGGAGATTATAAAAATGCATTTGAGTACTATAAACAGTATAGTGTCTTTAAAGATTCTATCAGTGCGGAAAAAGTCAGATTGAAAATCGCAAGTCTTGAAAATGATAAAAAAGAAAATAAAATAAGAATTCTCAATAAAGAAAATAAAATAGCCGAACTAAAGGCAAGACGATCTAAAATATTGGTTTATTTTTCTTTACTATTTATTGTTTTGATATTAATAATATTTTATTTTTTATTTCAAAATTACAAACACAAACAAAACATCAAGAAAGTTCAACTACTTCATCAGTCGGAACAAAAACTTTTGGAGATGGAAAAGAAAATTATGTCGTCGGTGATTGAAACCGAGGATCGTGAACGAAAGAGATTTGCAATGGAGCTCCATGATGGATTGGGACCATTGCTGTCGGGAACAAAATTGTACGTAGGTGAATTAAATTATTTATCGGGAAAAGATAAAGAAAAAATAATCAAAGAAATAAAAATATTGATAGATCAGGCAATTGAGGATATTAGAAGTATATCAAGAAATATAATGCCTGATTCCTTTTCTGAAAACGGATTGGTCAAATCATTGGAACTGTTCATAAATAAAATTAACCCCGTAAAGAACATTAAAATAGATTTTGTTAATCGTTTGGGTGATAAGATATTTAGTAAGGGATTTGAAATTATAGTTTATCGAATAATTACCGAGTTAATCAATAATTCGATAAAGCATTCAGGAGCAAAAACTATTTCTATTGAATTCACAACAATAAAAAATCAGTTTGTGATTTTGTATAAGGATAACGGAAAAGGATTTGATGTCGAAACTACACTGGAGAAATCCAAAGGTTTGGGTTTAAAAAATATTCAAGACAGAATTGATAGTCTTGGAGGATTTATAAAAATAAAAAGTTCGGAAGGACAAGGAGTTGATATTGAAATAAGGATTGATTATTGAAATTATATCTTTACAAATTTATTTTTTATCGCATAAATAAGCAAATCGATAACATTTTTAGAACCCGTTTTAAGAATCATATTGGCTTTGTGACCATCTACAGTTCTTTTACTAATATATAACTCTGATGCTATTTCTTTGCTGGACATTCCTTTTGTTACCAATTTCAATATTTCCATTTCACGTTTTGTAAAGCGAACTTCATTGCCGGAATCATTGGAAACATTTAAAAACTTTTGCGTGAAATAAGGCAATAATTCGGATGAATAATAATTTTTACCTTCCATCACTTGTTTTATCGCAATTTCGATTTCTTCCCTGTTGATATTTTTCAAAAGAAAACCTTTTGCTCCAGCTTTTATCATGTTTTCAAGATATTCTTCTTCACCGAACATTGATATTGCTATAATGCGTATTCCGGGATATTTACCAACAGCAAGTTTTGTCGCTTCAATACCGTCCATTTCAGGCATTCTTATATCCATAAAGACTATATCCGGATTTTTTGAATTTAGCAAATTGTGAAATTCTTTGCCTGTTGAAGCCTCTGCAATAACTTTAGTTGATTCAAATTGATTGATGACCACTTTCAATCCTTTTCTAAATATTTCATGATCGTCAACAATTATTACTTTGATTTGGTCTTTCATCGGAGCAAATTACTTGATTCTGATGCGAATATAATCAAAATGTAGAATAAATCATAAAAAAGTCGTTCTTTTGTTTTTTTCATTGGGATTTAACCTAGAAAACTCTCAATCATCCGTTTTCCTATCAATTATTCACATTGTACCTAACCAGCCTTCTTTCATATCTATAAAATCTCGCTTTAGATATCCAATAATAGGTATCTAAAATAAGTCCAATATCTTTTGAGTAAAAAGTATTCTTATCCTTGTAAAAAGGATTATTTGCTCCATAAAACTTGATAGATCCTTTATAATTAAGTATATCATCAAATGTACCTGCCGGAACGGTAAATGGGCCATTATGCTTTTCCATTTTATAGGTAATAGTTGCATAAGTAGAATCTCCAAAAGTAGTATTTCTAATACTCAATGTATCTGTAAAGTTATCTTCTGAAAATTTGATTTTACCTTTATTATTTACAAGATATCCCGAAGAATCCCTGAGGATATCTAATATTCTGGTTTGTCCACCTGCATAATTACCTTTCAAAATATAATAAGTCAAACCATTGATAATAGTATCTCCCGAAATTATGGTACTATCAACAGTTGAAATAACTGTTTCATTTCCCAAAGTATCTATTTCGTATGTGTTATAGACCCAATAATTACCGGTTTTTAACGGCAAATGCTGTAGTTGTGACACTTGGGGTGCAGTATCAATATCGTTATCGTCTTTGCAACAAGAACTAACTAGTAAAAGAGAAAAAGCAATGGCAAAAAGTACAAACAAATTTTTCATACAGAAGTTTTTTTGGTTAATAAAAATAATAAATTTTCAATGTTCCGCTCTGAAATCTGTTTACCAAAGTATTTTGCAATATACTTAGATTGATACACTGAACTTTCGCTACAAAAATCAACGAATAAAGCGGATGAAAAAATTCATGTAGAATTAAACCATAAAAATTATTTGTACCCTCTGATAACGAAACAAATAAATTATTATTTTACTTACACTAAAAAAGACCTCCAATAATGAAGGTCTTCGAAATTTGTTTAAAATATATTCTTACATCATTCCAGGCATTCCTCCTCCTCCCATTGGAGGCATTGGTGGAGCGCTGTCTTCTTTGATGTCATTTATTACGGCTTCTGTAGTTAATACCATTCCTGCAATTGAAGCTGCATTTTCAAGTGCGACTCTACTTACTTTAGTAGGATCAATGATTCCTGCTTTCTTAAGATCTTCAAATTTATTATCTTTAGCATTATAACCGTAGTTACCTTTTCCATTTTTTACTTCATTAGTGATAACAGAACCTTCCATTCCTGCGTTATTGGCAATAGTTCTCAACGGTGCTTCCAAAGCTTTTCTAAGGATTTCAACTCCTATCTTTTGATCTTCATTGTCAACTTTTAGTTTATCTAAGGCTTTTGAAGCTCTGATGAATACTACACCACCACCGGGAACAATTCCCTCTTCGATTGCTGCTCTGGTAGCGTGAAGCGCATCATCTACTCTATCTTTCTTTTCTTTCATTTCGACTTCAGTAGGAGCTCCGACATAAAGTACGGCTACACCTCCGGCTAATTTAGCCAATCTCTCTTGAAGTTTTTCTTTGTCATAATCGGAAGTTGTAGTTTCGATTTGTTGTTTGATTTGCTTGATTCTGGCTTTTATTGCCTCAGGATCTCCACTTCCATTGATTATCGTAGTATTATCTTTATCAATAACAATTTTCTCTGCAGTTCCCAAATGTTCCAAACCTGTATTATCAAGTTTGTATCCTTGCTCTTCTGAGATTACTGTTCCTCCTGTCAAAATGGCAATATCTTCAAGCATCGCTTTTCTTCTATCTCCGAAACCGGGAGCTTTTACTGCTGCGATTTTCAAGCCTCCTCTAAGTCTGTTTACAACCAAAACTCCAAGAGGTTGGCTATCGATATCTTCAGAGATAATCAACAATGGCTTTCCACTTTGTGCTGTTTTCTCAAGGATAGGTACTATATCTTGAACATTTGTTATCTTTTTATCGTGTATAAGGATAAGAGGATTTTCATACTCTGTTATCATCTTATCAGCATTTGTGATGAAGTAAGGAGATAGATAACCTCTGTCAAATTGCATTCCCTCTACTACATCAACATAAGTTTCAGTTCCTTTTGCTTCCTCAACAGTAATAACACCGTCTTTTGATACTTTTTGCATAGCTTCAGCAATAAGTTTACCAATAGTGTGGTCATTGTTAGCTGAGATTGAACCTACTTGTTCGATTTTTTTATAATCACTTCCTACTTCTTCTGACAATTTGTGCAATTCAGCAACCACAGCCTCAGCAGCTTTGTCTATACCTCTTTTTAAATCCATTGGATTTGCTCCCGCTGTCACGTTTTTTATTCCAACTCCAACCATAGCTTGAGCCAATACTGTAGCAGTAGTAGTTCCATCTCCTGCTTGGTCAGCTGTTTTGGAAGCAACTTCTTTCACCATTTGAGCGCCCATATTTTCAATAGGATCTTCAAGTTCTATTTCTTTTGCAACAGTTACTCCGTCTTTTGTGATTTGAGGAGCACCAAAACTTTTTTCTATAATTACATTTCTACCCTTTGGTCCTAATGTTACTTTTACTGCATCTGCCAATGCATCAATACCATCTTTTAGACTTTTTCTTGCTTCAGTGTTAAAGCTAATTTTTTTAGCCATAATTCAATATATTTTTTGTTAATAAATGTTTTACCAATTGGAGCCACGCTGCTCCGGACACGCCATATACATCATATATTGTGCCAATACTGTATTAATGACAAAATTGCAGCAAATTAAAAGGGAGGTGTAATGTTTACAAGATGGTGAGAGTGAAATTATGTCTTTTTGGCAAAAATCAGCCATTTTCTTGCAGACAAATCGCGAATAAATCGCTATTTCCCCTCTAGGAAACGATAAACATTTTAAATATTCGTTATGTATAATACCAATTTGACTCTAAAATGTCGCATATATTACATTTTAATTTTTCAATATTATATGACATATTAATGCTAATTTGATATAATAAGAGAATTAGATGCTTGCTTAATGACGAAAAATAATAAAATTTTGATATTTCGTCATTAATGTATATCTTTGTAAAAAAAATAATGGTACAACGAGAAATATATTTAAAAAAATTAAGGCAACTCAAAGACCAAAATATAATAAAAGTCATTACAGGTATTAGACGGAGTGGTAAATCTACATTATTGAAAATCTTTAAAACTGAATTAATATCAAATGGTGTTTCCTCAAAGAATATTATATTCCTCAATTTTGAGGAACGAGAAAATTTAAATTTTACTGACTGGACAGAATTATATGACGAAATCATAAAAAACGTAAATATTAATAATAATTATTATATTTTTTTAGATGAAGTACAGCTGATTAATGATTTCGAGAAACTCATTAATAGTCTATATACAAAAAAAAATATTGATTTATATATAACCGGTTCAAATGCTTATCTGTTATCAAGTGAATTGGCAACTCTTTTAACAGGTAGATATATTTCTATTAATATTCAACCATACTCATTTAAAGAATATTTATTGGCAAATGATGAAGAAAAAAATACAGACAAACTTTTTCGTAAATACTTAAATGAAAGTAGTTTTCCAGAGGCTGTAACATTATCAAAAAAGAATAAAGATTTAGTAAATGATTATCTGCAATCAATTTATGAAACAGTAATTATTAAGGATATTGCACAACGATATAAATTAAGAAACATTCATAATTTACATCGTGTTATAAGTTTTGTATTCAATTCGATTGGATCATATGTTTCACCAACAAATATTGCAAAAGAACTAAATAAAAATTCTCAAAAACATATATCGCATAATACAATTATTAAATATCTAGATTTTCTAATTCAATCTTATATTTTATATGTAGCACCTCGTTATGATATAAAAGGTAAAGAATTACTTACAACAAATGAAAAGTATTATGTTGTAGATTTGGGATTAAGAAATATTACAGCAACCAATAAATATGATACTGATTTAGGACATAAATTGGAGAATATTGTTTATTTTGAACTATTTAGAAGAGGTGGCAAAGTATATGTCGGAAAACACAATGATAAAGAAATTGATTTTGTAGTGCAAAAATCAAATAATGAAAGAGAATATTATCAAGTTGCATTTACTGTTAATGACGAAAAAACATTTAAAAGAGAAATGGCGGCATTTAAAAGAATTAATGACAATTACCCAAAATATCTCTTAACGCTTGATTATGACAATGCAAATATAGATGGTATTCAAAAGTTAAATGTTATCGATTGGTTAATATTATAAACTAATAATAAACGGGGAAAAGTGTTGTGCACACGAGCGATATGAATTTACTCAGAATTCCATTTTTAATCGATGCGAAAATGAGAATTATTCTTGGGGCAGTTGAAAAATTTTTGGATGAATCAAAGATTAATAAAAATTGGATTAAAAGTTGGATTAATAATAATTAAATATGGGGATTTTTGATTTTTTATTTAAGAAAGAGCAAAAAAGAGATTTTTCTTCCTATTCCGGTAAAACGGAAATTAAACAAAAACGGAATAGTGAATTGAAGAAAAAACTTATTTCTCTGATGGAGAACGAAAATAACAATAGGTCTTATTTCAATCCTAATCGGGGTTATGATGAGCACTTAAATTTCGCCCTTGATGCATATGAAGTAGCATCAGGTAATCTCTCTGTTGAAAATGCAAATACAAGTTTAAAGTTAAACGATGATTTTATTTTAAATAATTTTCTCGAATTGGTAAAATACGAATCGGGATATATTTCCGAGGACATTAAGACTACTATATTAGGTTGGATAAAAATATATATTTATACAGCTGTTAAAAAGCTTCAGTACCATTACGATGTATCTTCAAATTTGAATGGCTTAGCGAGTTTGTTTTCTAATGTGGATAATGAAAAAGTATTTGAACTTGATATCTACTTTTTATCCTATTTATTAGAGGAAGTATCCGAATATTCTTTCAAAGGGAAACTTTTCTTTTTGATTGAACTATACAAAAAATCGAATGAGAAATATCTTGAAAAACTCAAAGAAGAGATACTCGATTTAGCTGTTGCAGCAAACAAAATCTCTGAAAAGGAAAATCTCTACTTTTTTGATACCAGAGAAGAGATACAGGAATTTATGGAAATCAGAAAAGCTCAACTGAAATTCAATTATCCCCATTTAGACATAATGCAAAAAGACCTGTATCATAATAAGTCATATGAAGATATTCTTTTTTCCAATTTTAGTCCGGACAAATCTTATTTGCTTTTGCTTTACCTGTATTCTTATATTTTCAAATCAAGAAATGAACTGAAGGAATTGATAAATAACTTAATTAAAAAAACAAATATCAGTCACACTACATTTCAGGCAGTGTTATTGATATTATTAACATATTACAAAGCCTCTTATAATAGTTACTATAACCATAACAGCTTTATACTCAACCTCGCAAAAAAATATTTTAAGGATAAACCTCTTGATCAAAAATCATATGAAAAGCTTAGAGAAGCAGCCGGATTGGGTGATAAATTGACTCAGGCAAAAGCTGTAAATAACTTTTTGTATTCCAAAAAGGAATCTTTGCAAGATATTTTAGTTAAAGATGTTTTTCATTTACTACACTCGGGAGTATTTGCAGATATAGGGCTAGGTCACGATATAAGTCTATTGGGTTCAAAAACCAAATATAGCAAAATTGTCAATGAGTTGGTGTTGCTTTTATCGCAAGTAGTACCCACAATATTAATCAAGGAGCCACGAAGCAAAGGCTATTATACTTTAAAGCTCGGAACTATGGAGTTTGAGCTGAAAAAATCTAATCTATCCTCATTAAACGATATGCTTTTTATACAAAATATACCTTTTCAGCTTATAGCAATCACTAAAGGAATTTCTAAATACACAAAGCATAGTAATCAATATTATAATATTGTTT
>Ga0256831_1000903_pt1 | contig 15677 bp, 10 predicted proteins | sample 132544metaG_FD_189087 | JGI IMG/M metagenome (GOLD analysis project Ga0256831, IMG submission 189087) | Hydrothermal vent microbial communities from Lau Basin, Pacific Ocean - 132-544 | ecosystem: Environmental > Aquatic > Marine > Hydrothermal vents | place: Pacific Ocean: Lau Basin | collected...
AAATATTTGTGTAAATTATTAATTTCTTTTTCGAAATAAAACTTTTCTCCTTTAAAAAAGTTGTTCCCGGGTTTTAGCTGTTTTTTAAAAGCTCCAATTTGAACAGAGTAGTAAATGCCGCTTGTTAAATCTTCCTCCTTATTCTCGCGATATGTGGTTTTGCCTGTTTCCTTATTGTGTATTTTGGGTGTTAACGGCATACTGTTTTTAAAAATAATATGCTTAACTTTTTTCTCAACAATTATATCTATCTCTCTTTTTTCGTTTGGATTCAGGTTTAAATTGAACATTGTTTTTTTAATTGTAAAACCGGCAGGTATCGAGTTCTTGTAAATTTTAAATGTCCAGCTGCCCGGCAACAAAACCGGAAAAGAAAATTTACCTTGATTGTCGGGGGTTAAACGGTAGGTTTTAAAATCGCTTTTTAGTTCGAAAATTATATTTTGGTAATTTGGTATGGTTTCCAGAGAATTGTTTTTAGCTCCGGTAGCAACAAATTTTCCCGAGAGTTTTGCTCCTTTAATAATATTAAAATTTAATGTGGAAGTACGGTTTTCAAATATTTCAACTTTAACCGGGGCCGGAATGTCTATCATCTCATCAATATCGAGTTTCGAGCGGTCGACCGATAAAATGTAATTGCCGGGTTGTATCGATTTAAACCTGAATTCGCCATTGCTATCGGTTATTGTCGATTTGTTTTTTACATAAATAATTAATCCGACAAAAGGTTCGCCGTTGCTATTTAAAACCGTTCCTTTTAGCTCTCCTGAGCTAATTAGTCGTTTAACCGGAATGCCAAATTTGTATGTGTAGGTGAGCGAGATATTCAGTTCAGGATTCTCAACTTCTTCTTTAAAAATGGTATAGAAGCTTTTTAAATCTAACGAATGATGTTTTAAAAAGATGTAACTTAAATTGAACTGCATCAGGTTTCGGTTGCGATAGTAATAGTCGATATCGTATGCATTTTGGAAATAGAAATCGGCAAACAGACTTTTCCCTATTCTTGTGTTAAAGGCAACGCCGGCAGTAATGTTTCGCTGTTCGCTTGCAACAAAACTGTTTATGTTCGAGTAACTTCCAAATAATTTTATTGCGTTGAACGAATTAAACTGGTAGGTGAGATTTGTTGAGCCACGATATGTAAATTGCTTGTTCTCTTCGGGGGCAAGAAGGAAGTTTGTGGTAACTCCGTATTCGCCTAAAACCATATATTGAAATTTTTTAAGCCGTTGGTTGTATTCGGCATTTATTGATTTGGTGTTGTAATGAAATTTATTTTTCGCGAGCCGGTCTTTTCGCTCAAAATTTCTCCAGTAAACCATAAGAGAAGTATTTCGGTTAATGCTGTAGTTGGCAGTTGTTCTTACCGAACGCGTAAACGGTGCCGTTACAAAAAATGTGTCAAGCTCGGCATTGGCAAAATCCTGACGCGCAAATACTCCAAGGCTAATTTTATCGCTAACTCTGGCCGAGATATTTCCGTTGTAAAAAACAGAGTTGTTATAATAACCGGGGTAATATTTGCCTGTTTTTGTGTAGTTTCCCGAAACTTGAAAAATAGAGAACTGCGAACTTATATTTGTCATAAAAGCATTGCCCCGTTTCCCCAGTTTTTCTCCGGTCGATAACTCCAGCTCAACCAATGTCTTTTTAAAAGGTTGAATTTTCGAGGTGAAACTGGCAAGTGTAACCGGTTCGTTGTCAATTGTGTTTTTTTGAACAAAATGAACTCCAACCGAATTATTTTTGTTGAAATTGAAATTTGAATATGCCGAAAACTCGTTTTTAATATCGAGGAAATATCGGGGTTTTACATAAACAAATCCCACCGACAACCCGTTGTTCAGCATAACTCGGGTTTCGGCTCCGGTACCAAACCTCGACATTTCGGTTAATTGTGTAAATCCGTACGATTGCTGCCCTAAAAACACAAATAAATTTTTGCTTGAATACGAAATATAATGTTGGTCGTATAATCCCAAATAGCTTAAATCAACATTGTTTGGTCCCCGCGATAAAAATTTAAGCTTATGTTTTTCTTTTACATCAAGCGAACCTTCACCCGATATTTGGTACTGAAATGCGTAATCGTATTTGTTGTTTTGATTGGTTGCCAGATAATTTACCGATGCTTGTACAGGAAACCGAAAAAAGGGGTCTTTTTTGGTACCTTTTTGAGGAAAAACTAAAACCGGCTGAAAAATACTTTCAACCAACTTCGACGATTCGTATGCACGAACCGAGTATGATTCGTATCTCGATTCGGTTATGTCGGGCATTGTCTTTTTCTCGATAGCAAAAAAGGTTGACTCATCGGGCTTTAACTCAATTTCGCTCTCTCCTTTTATGTTGCAGTTTCGTGTCTCGAGAACTATCTTTTTTGTGGTGTTCCCCGAATTCTTAATAATGTATTTAGCCGTAATATTTTCTCCGGCAATAATATCTTCCGAAACCTTTATCTTTTCAATGGTAATTTTCTCTATTTCGGTAATTGCAACCCGAAACGAAGCAGATGTTAAAACTTCTTTTGTTTGATTATTCAAAATAGAAACTTCAATTTGGTAGTTATTGACAATACAGTTTGCAGGGGCCTGAATGGAAAAGATAGAAAACAGTTTTGAGGTGGCTTGTATAACGTTTGAATTTGAATGATTAATGATGTTCCATTTGGGAGGTACAACTATTTTCTCTTCAATCTCTTTTGTCGAGGTTGAATTGTTTTTTATAAAGAAAGCAACATTTAACACCTCGCCGGGAGCAGCAGTTAGCTGTTTTTTTACAAATTGTACCGACAACGAGTCGTGTTGTTGTGCACACAGTTCGGTATTTAAAAAGAAGAAAGCTACAAGGAATAAAAAAATGTACTGCCGGTTCATTTTTAGATTTCAAGGGTCATATTGGTTCCAAAAATATGTTCTTCGTCGCAGTCTGCCACGAGTACACCTGTGTATTTCCCCGGAGGTATTCCTTTTAAATCTAATTCAATTGCAATCGATGTGCCGGGGTATGTTTTCCTTCGGTCGGCTTTTATAATCCCCGACGATTTCCCCGATTCGTCGAACAGTTCAATGCTCAGTTCAGGTTTTAAAACGCGTTCTCCCGTATTTTCAATAAAAACATTTAACAGCTTATTTGTTGAGGTTGTATCGAGTTGCAGGCCAATGAAGTTGAGGTCTTCCTTCCCTGAATTTCCAATATTGGTAACAATTTGAATTGCATACCTGATAGCTGTATTTATGGTAACTCCGCTTGAGTAGTTCGAAGTGTCGGGAGGAGTTATTCCTTCAACCATTATTACACTCCAGTACGTACCTTTTAGCGAATCGGCGGCAGGTACCTTTACTTCATAGTCGACTGTTGCAATTTCTCCTGCACCCAAAGTTAATAATTCAGGATTGGCGTTAATCCATTTTCCATTCGATCTTTTAAGCGTTCCGGCCGGGTCGTGTTTACTTGTGCCATCGAACGAATACCAGTAATCGCGAATATAAACTCTTACGTCTTTGCTTTTTCCTCCGGTATTTTGCAACTGAATAGTTCCCCGGTAGGTTTCTCCGGATTGTGCTTCGTTTTCGTGAGTTAATCCATTTAATATAACGATTCCTGCAGTTGAGATACCGGGAGCAACAAGAGTTAAAAGGAGAATAAAAAGAGTACTTTTTATTTTTTTGATTTGGTCCATAATTGTCTATTAACTGTTGTAACAATAAAGATTGTTAAACTAATGGTTTTATTTAATTATCGTCAGTTAATGTATATAAAATATTTAATTGAAAGGATTTGCTTGATAATAAAGCGTAATTTGCCGATGATTTATCGAATTCCAATGTGTATTTTAATAAATATCCTTTGTTTGTTCCTTTTCCGGTATAACAACTACCAATGCCGGTAATAATGTCGGAAGGAACATTTGAAAGTGTTACTTCGTTTGCCGGAACTCCCAACTCGCCTGTTCCGGAATTTGCCGTTTTATGGGTGCTTAATTTTAGCGAAAAACCACTTGGCAGTGCATCTTTTATTGATGCAACAATTTTCCTTTTTTGATTTTTTGAACGAATAATTGATGAGTAATTCAACCAAATCTTATTTTTTACTTTTTCGTAACGAATTGAGTTACCTGCGGTGTTCGGATTATCAACCTCATAATTTATCTCTTTCGAATCTTCCGATAATAAACCGAGTAAAGCAACTCTGGGAATTTCAATTTTTATTGCATGAGAAGTAACATCGCTCTGAGAAACAGCAACTTTCGACAAAAAAATTGATGCGAGAAATAGTATGAAAAGGAAAAATTTCATACTCAAAGTTATTAAACAAAAACATCAAGTCCAAAAAATAGCTAAATCTACTCCGGCTATTTATCGAATTCCCGAAAACCAATCAGACTTGAGCATATTGGAGATACTTCGCTTTTTTGAGTTTTTGGGAACAACATCCCGATTAATATCGCAGAAAAAAGGCAGATTGAAATAATCTGCCTTTAAATAATATGGATGATTGAAACTAATTTAATTTCCTGTTATAGTATAAACAACTTCAACTTTATAATCACCGGTTGTAAGCTTGCCGTATTTACTTTCGTCCATTTTTAACGAGTAAGTAAGGTTGTGGCCTTTTTTGAATCCACTGCCGGTGTAGCAACTTCCGATGTTGGTAATAAGTTTAATGCCGTTTGCCGATAATTTTTGACCTTCAGAATGGGCTTCTCCCACTTTGCCTTTTCCTGCACCGACATCTTTACTCGCTGCTAAAAAGATTTCAACTCCTTTAGGTAGCTCTTCTTTCATGGCTACGGAAATTACTCTTTTTTCTTTTGCTTTAACAATTGAAGAGTAGTTTAACCATAAACTGTTGTCTTTTGCTTTGCTGAAATCTAATCCTAATCCAGCTTCTTTTGGTGCTTCCGGACTTAGGTTAATAAAAGAGGCTTCCCCTTTTTCCGATTCAACATCGACCAATGCGTGCGATTTAATGTTAATAACTACTGCGTGTGCTGCTTCGCTGTTGTCGTTGTTGTCCTGAGCGAAACCATAACCAAATAAAAGTAAAACTGTTGCAAATGTTAATGTAATTTTTTTCATCGTTTTGTGTTTTAAAATATTAATAAATAATTTGTAAATCCAATCTTCAAGTGTGACCAGCATTAACCAACCTTTATGCCAAAAAATATAAAAGACAGAAAGACAGGACGTTAAGATTTTTTTGTATTTTTAGCGTTCTCGAAATGGGACAAAATAGATACAAATTGGGACGAATTGTATTTTGTTTAATTGTTTTACACCTGTTAAATAAGGATTTCTTCGAGTATGAATTTCATTTCATTTGTTTAGCTTTGTGTCTCAAATTAAATACTTTACAATGATTTCTTTTACATTAAAACCATTCTCTGGATTATTATTGCTTCTTATTGTTATTGTAAGTTTTACTGGTTGCAAACAGAAGATTCCACAGGAGTTACCAAATATTCTTTGGTTGGTAAGCGAAGACAATAGTCCGATGTTGGGATGTTACGGCGATGATTTTGCGACAACTCCAAATCTCGACAAACTTGCTTCGGAAGGATTTTTATATACTCACGCTTATGCAAACGCACCGGTTTGTGCTCCTGCGCGAAATACAATAATTACCGGTGTTTATGCCTGTTCAAACGGAAATCAGCATATGCGTAGTCAATATTCGAAGTCGGATATTGTTCGTACATACCCCGAGTTTTTACGCGAGGCCGGTTACTATTGTACAAATAATGCCAAAACCGATTACAATACGAATTCAATCGACCCAAGCAAAATATGGAATGAGAGCAGCAACAAAGCCCACTATAAAAACAGGCCTGAAGGGAAACCTTTTTTCGCTGTTTTCAATACAAATATTTCGCACGAAAGCTGCATCCATAAATCAATTCTAAACAACGAGTTGCGTCATAGCCCCGACGATGTTAAAATTGCTCCTTATCATCCGGCCACACCCGAGATGAAACACGATTGGGCTCAGTATTACGATAAAATTGAAGATATGGATGCCTGGGTAGGAAAGAAACTAAAGGAGCTCGACGATTTGGGCTTGGCCGACAATACAATTGTTTTTTATTATGGCGACCATGGAGGAGTTCTTGCCCGCAGCAAACGATATGTTTACGAAACAGGAACGCGGGTTCCCTTCATTATTCGTATTCCTAAAAAATACAGATACCTTTTCCCGGCACCTAAACCTAACTCAAAAGTCGACCGGTTAATTAGTTTTGTCGATTTGGTGCCAACTCTTCTAAGTATTGCCGGTATTAAAATTCCCGATTATCTGCAGGGAGATGCATTTTTAGGAAAACAAAAAACCAAAAATCCACAGTATGTATATATGTTTCGCGGAAGAATGGATGAGCGTTACGATATGAGTCGTGCGGTTCGCGATAGGAAATATCGCTATATTCATAATTATATGCCGTATCGCATTTATGGCCAGCGGCTTGGTTATTTATGGCGTGCTCCGTCAATCGGATCGTGGGAGCGGGCATACAACAATGGAGAATGCAACAAAATACAGAGTGCTTTTTGGGAGACAAAACCGGCAGAAGAGTTGTACGATACCGAGAATGATCCCTGGGAAATTCATAATCTTGCCGATGATCCGCGATACAAAACTATTCTTTTAAGAATGAGGGCTGCCAGCAAAAGTTGGGAGTTGAAAATTAAAGATACCGGTTTTATTCCGGAGGCCGACCGTATTGAGAGAGCCGGAAATACACCCATGTATGATTATATGCGTTCGGGTAAAGTAAACTTGGAAGAAATAATTGACGCAGCCGACATTGCTTCGTACGGTAATGTTGAAAATATTGATTCGCTAAAAATATTTCTTAAAAACAACGACAGTGCCGTTCGTTATTGGGGTGCCACCGGTTTGTTAATTTTAGGCGAAAAAGCTGCTCCGGCAATCGACGAGCTAAAAACAGCACTCTCCGACGAATCGCCCGATGTGGTTTCGACTGCTGCTGAGGCACTCTACAATTTAGGCGAAAAAGAGATTGCCGAAAAAGCATTATTAGAAGTATTAAAAGGCGATAATAAATTTGCGCGTTGTCACGCACTCAATGTAGTCGATTGTATTAACGACGACAGTAAAGCTATGAAAGAAGGTGTTCTGAATATGGTTAAAAATGCCAAATCGAAAAAATTGAAACTTTACGATATGCGTGCGGCCAATTGGCTTTTTGAAAAGTGGGGAATAAATACCTCCGATTACGGATTTGAAATGAAATGGTAAAATATTAATTTGTAACAGCAGTTAAAAATCGTCTTTAGCGTTTCCTAAAAACTTAAAATTGTAGGTAATTGTAAAAATTGGTTGAGCAAAAATCGACATTTGATATCCTTTTACCTGATTGCCTTCGGTGCGGAAATATATTGAATAAGGATTCTTCCTTCCTAAAACATTATACACAGCAAACGTTAATGAGCTGTGGTTAAGTTTCTTCTTTATCAGGTTGCCGTTTAATGTGGCGGCCAGGTCGAGGCGGATATAATCGGCCATTCGAACCGAATTTCGTTTGGTATAAAAAACCCGGAGTGCATCATTAAATTGGTAATATGCAGCGGGTGCTGTAAACGGGCGGCCCGTGCTGTAAAAAAAGTTTGTCGACAGATTAAATCTTCGCGACGGCTTCACATTTAAAACGAACTTGAAATTATGGGGCTTGTCGTAATTGGCCGGAAAATATTCGCCATTACTAACGCGCTCTTCATCGAATTCGCTGTCTATTTTATGCAAAATTCTCGAATACGTATAATTTACAAAACCGGTAAACTTCCCTGTTTTTTTCTGAACCATAAACTCAACTCCGTATGCTTTACCCACACCGTTTAAAACATCGGTTTCAAGATGTTCGTTCATAACTAATTGTGCACCACCTTTGTAGTCGAGTATGTTTTTAAGTTTCTTGTAGTAGGTTTCTACCGATGCTTCAATTGTATTTCGCCTGAAACTTTTGTAGAATCCGATTGAAATCTGGTCGCCCCGTTCGGGTTTCAGGTAGTTATCGCTAAGTTTCCAAATATCGGTTGGCGACATTGCCGTTGTTTTCGACATCATATGGATGTATTGATACATTCTGCTTAAGCCAAATTTTACCGAGCTGTTACCCGTAATTTTAATGTTTGTAGAGAAACGAAATTCGAGCCCGGAATACGTTTTTACCGGTTCGCCATTGGAATAATAGGTTGTATCGATTATCGACTCAGTAGTTCGGGGTACTCCGGGTTGGTAGTTGGCTTCTGTTTTTGGTCCGAAATTGGTGTAAATGGTATAGCGCAATCCTGCCGAAAACGAAACAAAATCGTTTAATTCAAATTCATCGCTTGTATAAAGAGCGGTTTCGAGTGCCCTTTCGTTTTCAATCTCTTTGGGCAAAATTTGCGACATCTCACCCAACGGTTTTCGAACACCCGGAGCAAGACTGTACCATACTGAGTTCAATCCGAATTCGATTTTATGATTTTTACTTGTGTGGTATGAAAAATCGGCTTTAAATGTTTTCTGGTTTATTCGGTAATTTACCGAGTAGAACAGCGATGAGTCGGCTCTCGAATCTGTTGTGTAGTTGTAATCGCTAACAATTGCCGAAAATGTGGAAAACAATTTCGGACTGAAAATATGTTTCCACCGCAATGTGCTTGCATATGTGTTGTATTCGAACGCATCTTCCGTAAAATAATCGAAGTTGTCGTGGCTTGTATAACCCGAAAGATAGAGGCTGTTGTTTTCGTTTATGTCGAACGAGAAATTCCCCTGAACATCGTAAAACCCTGCTGTGCTGTTTTGCAGTTTTGGGTCGTCTAACAATTTTAAAATCCAGTTCGAGTAGGTAGTACGGGCTCCAATAATAAACGAGCTTTTGTCTTTTTTTATCGGTACTTCAAGAGTTAGTCTTCCCGAAACCGGGCTGATTCCTCCCGAGAGTTTGGTCTTTTTCCGGTTACCATCTTTTAATGTAATATCCAGAACCGATGAGGAACGTCCACCGTATTTTGCCGGCACACCACTTTTGTAGAGTGTAATGTCCTTTACCACTTCGGCATTAAATCCCGAGAAAAATCCGAAGAAATGTGAAGTATTCAGAATTGAAGCATCGTTTAAAAGAATGAGGTTTTGGTCGACACTGCCGCCGCGCACATTAAATCCACTGGAAGCTTCGCCTACCGACTGAACGCCGGGCAGCAACAGTGTACTTTTTATAATGTCGGCCTCGCCCATTCCCATTGGAAGTTGTTTCAGCGTTTTCATTGTCAGCTTTTCAACACCCATCCTGAGGTTTCTTACCATATCTTCGCGTTTTGCCGTAACCACCACCTCTTTTAACGATGCAGGTTTGTCTTTCATCTCCACATTTAATTTCCCGTCGGAGTGAATAATTATATTTCGTTGTGTAGTTTGCATTCCAATAAGCCGGTATTCAACTTTATACTGCCCTTTAGGAACTGTTATTGAATAAAACCCGAATGAGTTGCAGGCAGTACCTTTTCCCAACTCTTTAATATAAATTGTTGCTCCAACAAGTGGCTCACCGGTTTCACTATCTTTAATTGTACCTTGCAGCGTAGCCGTCTCCGATTGGGTATTTAGTGCCGGATTTCCAATGGTAAAGAGTTTGTATTCGTCGTTAATAGTGCTGTTTTTTGTAGCGGTTTTTGGGAGCAAGTATTTGGTTGTGTCTTGTTGCTTAATATTTTTGTTTCGTAAATAATTCGAATAAGCTGCAGCATAATTGGTTTTAATTTTATAGTTTTTTGCTAATACAACTTTGTGGTTATCAACAAAAGCAAAAGAGAGTTTGTGTGGGTTGCAAATCCGGGCTAAGATATCTTCCAGCGCTGCGTTGTTTTCATCGAAACTAAAATATAAACTATCAACCCACTGTGGATTGTAGTAAAACCGGTATTCGGTTTTTTGTTCAAGAATGGTTATTACCTCCTCGAAATTTAAACTGTCGGCGTGTAAATTTATGGTGTTATTCTGTGCAAAAGAGTTTAAAACAGAGAGCAAAATAAGTAAGCTAATAAAAACAATTTTATACATTTCGTTTGTTTTAAATTGAATTTATTACTCGAAGTAGTTCAACCATCTGCTCTTTGTTTAACAGTTCGAATTTTAACTCGAATTTTCTTAGTTTCCGGTTAATTGCTTTTCGTTTATCGGGAAAGAGTTTAATGAATTTCCTCTTTTTGTTAATTTCGTAATAGGTGCCGTTTATTAAAAGGGTTTTATTTAAAACGTGGTAATACCGGTATAAAGATTGCTGCATTACTCCATCGGCTCCCTGGCTGGTTGTTCTTAATGCCTTGTGTTGTACAAATAGTTTTGTGTTGCCAACTTTGGCAACTTCGTAGTACCCGTCTTTCATGCCTGAATTTTCATTCTCAGAAAAATCGACTTTGGAAAAACAGTATTGTTTAGTACCCGAAATACCATGTATTTTATCTGTTTCTTTAACTTCAATATAGAAGGAGTCGATAGTTGCCTGGTTCAATTCAAAAAAATTATAGTTTTCAAAAAGCTGAACCGGTGTTATATAAATCAATTTATCTTTATAAATATCGTATGCCAGTTTTAAGTTTTTGTATGTTTCTCCATTTACGAATACTGTTCCGTTAAGGCCAAATGATGAATGAAACAGAGGATTTGTCTCTTTTGTAATATCGTATAATTTATATTCTTTGCCATTCAAAAAAGTGTAATTATTTTCCAGCTTATTTTTATATAATTCGGTAGCTTGTTTTTTGCTAATACTGTAAAACCGGTTGTTATGCGAAACCGGTTCTGTTTTATATTGAACATTGTTTTGCGAAAAACAAAACAGAGAAAAGAGAGACATATTAAAAAGCAGCAACAAAAATTTAATAGGCATTAAATTTATTATTATGAAGTTATTCGAATCAAAAATAGTAAAATGGATGAACGAATAACAATATGTTTACTAATTTTTACTTTCTTTATTCAAAGAAACAAAAGTTGGAGAAATTAGCTAAAAAGAGTTGGGAAAATGAATTCTTATTGTTGATGAAATTAACAAAGTTAATAATACTGTTTTTTCTGATTGTCGGGCTAAACTCGTGCATTGAGCCATTTAGTGCCACAGTTGGCAACAAAGCTTCGGGGTTGCTGGTGGTCGATGGATTAATTACTAATGAAAATGTTGTTCATACCGTAAAACTTTCACGCTCGTTGGCAAATATCGATGAAGAGCCGGTTGCGGTAACCAATGCGCGGGTAGTTATTGTCGACGATTTGGGAACAAGCGCAGTTTTAACCGAAAAAGAGCCCGGGATATATGTAACCGATACCGGCAGTTTTTGCGGTGTTCCGGGCAGAACATATACACTATATATAAGTACAATTGAAGGGAAAGAATACCGTTCTACACCCTGCTTAATGGAACCTTCGTCGGAAATAGACAGTATTTTTTTTAAACCGGGAAAAGATTTGAATAGCGAAACCGACCGCGAGTACAACGGAATTGGGATATATGTAAATGGAAACGCAGGGGCGGAAGAGATAAACTACTTGCGGTGGTCGTTTAGAGAAGACTGGAAATTCGGCGTTCCGTATTATCCCTATGAAATTCCAACGCCCGAAGGTGGCTGGGAACCATACGACGCGAATCGCTACTGCTGGAAATCAGCAGTTTCGGGCAGTATCGACTTGTATTCGTTCGAAAACCAAAGCGGGAAAAAAGTTGTCGGGAAAGAGCTTTGTTTTATAAATTCTCAAACCAGCGACAGATTGTCTAAACGATACAGGATTATTGTTAGCCAGTTTTCAATTTCAAAAGAAGAATATGAGTTCTGGCGAAAATTAGAGAAATCGGACAGCGGAGGAGGTACATTTTTTGGCGAGCAACCGTTTTCAATTTCCGGAAATATTATGAATATTAACGACCCCAATGAAGATGTTTTGGGCTATTTTCAAGTGGCAGGATATTCCTCAAAAACGCTTTACATTAATCGTTCTCAATTGTACGACTGGAGGTTGCCCATAAAAAACTGCTTCGCCTCGTGCAAAGTCGATACGTTTTTATTGGCCGACTTAAATAAAATAGCTATTGAACAAGGTTTTCCAGTTTTTATAAATATGTACGACATTTACGAAAGATTTGTGTTAAAAAGAGGAGATACATACCAGCTGGCGTATCCTGTTTACGGCGATTTCGGGATAAATGCGATTGGGTTGGGATTGACAAAACCGCGTTGTGCCGACTGCTCATTGTCGGGAGAAAAAGAACCACCGCCTTTTTGGGTTGATGAATACTAACCGGTTGTAAACAAAAAGAATATGAACGTTTATCGTAGCATAGTTTTACTGTTTTTTCTAATAAATATTAATTTATTGTTTGCTCAGGAGACAGTTACATTTCGCACCGACAGAGACACTTACGTTGCCGGCGAAAATGTTTGGATAAACGCTTGCTGCCTGAAAAGTGGAACTTCGTTGCCTTCAACCATCAGCAAAATAATTTATGTTGAAGTGCTCGATAGTGAGAATGTGCCGGTAAAACAGTTAAAACTGCATATTGTGAATGGCAGTTGTGCAACACAGTTTGAACTGCCCGAAACTTTGCCAACGGGGAATTATCTTTTGCGAGGGTACACAAAATGGATGCGCAATTATAACCCGGAACTCTATTTTACAAAAGAGATTGCTGTAATAAACCCATTTTCGGCGAATTCGTTTCCAAAGTCCGATAATGTTTATAGTTCCGACACACTTATTTTTTATCCCGAAGGTGGAAAAATACTTCTTAATCACCCCAACAAAATTACAGTTCACTCTTTCGATAAATTTGGAAACAGCAAGTCTGTTTCTGGTAAGATTATATCGCCTGCCGGTACTGTAGTTCAAAATATTGAAACAGCATCAACAGGTTTTATAACTTTTACTTTTACTCCTAAAGAGTCTGGTGTTTACAAATTCAGAGAGGCGAACAGCCCTGAAACCATTGAAATCCCGGCTGTTTTGGAAAGTGGAATAAATTTGCAACTTGTCGAGGAGAGTAAAACGCACATCTATTTTAAACTTAGTGTAGAGAATTATAATCCGGAGAATTCTTTAGACGGAACAATTCATATTGTAACATCGAATGGAGATTTTGTAAAAAGCTATCCTGTTTTGTTAAACGACAACGAAAAAGTTGTTGTGGAAACCGATTCGCTTCAAACAGGTTATTTTGTGGCTTTTTTAATCGACAAGGCCGGAGAGATTCTCGCATCGCGATATTTTGTGCATACTGCAAAATCATCTAATTTGTTAACCATAAAATCCGATAAAGCCCGCTACTCTCTTCGCAGCCCGGTTTTAATTGAAATAGAAAACAGAGGCAAATTAAAAAATGTATCGGTTTCGGTGATAAAGCAGTGTTTGATAAACGAAAAAAGCCGGATTGGAAGAATAGCCCGTCCCGACAATATTGCATATCAGTCGTTTGTACAACTGGCAAAAAACGGAACTTCGATAAACGATTTACTGTTGTGTTTCGTCCCATTTAAAAATATCCTCGCCAATGCACCAAAAATTTCGTTTCTGCCCGAAATAAAAGGGGAAATTATTTCGGGAACAATTCTAAATGCCGACACGCATAAACCGGTGGCAAATAAAGTTTTTATTTTAAGTTTTGTCAGTAAAATTGCAACTATAAGCTTTTCGAAAACCGATTCGTTGGGCAGGTTTAATTTTGTTGCCAACCGTTTTGGCCAGCAGGAAATTGTTATTCAGCCATTTCGCAGCGATACTTCGGAGTTAAACTACAAAGTAAACCTCGATAGCGAATTCAGTCCGGCATATAGCGACAGAAAAATTCAACCTCTGTTTGTTAGTAAAGAAAACATTGCGGAGATAAATAAGACAATTATTAGTATGCAGGTTAATGCATTGTACAGTCCGTTTAACTCGTTCCAATCATTGAGAAAGAGCACCCTGTCCCAGTCTGTTTTTATGGCACCCCGGAGATTTCAGTTTTAATAGATAAGTTTATCGAGCTGCCTACCATCGAAGAGATTATTGCTGAAATTGTGCCGTCTACTCACATTACTCGAAAAAAAGGGCAGGTACATATTAAGATTTACGAAAACGAATCGCTGGATGTAAAACATAACGACTCATTTTGTATGGTCGACGGAGTGCCAATAAAAAATCAGAATAACATTTTAAAAATGAATTATAAAAAGGTGGAGAAAATAGATGTGGTTAATCTTAACTATTTTATCGAAACCTATTCGTTGGGCAATATTTTAAATATTATAACAAGAAATGGCGATATGAGCTCGTTTGATTTCGATAAACGCCTGTTCCGACAAGAACATTCAGGATATTCACCCGAATATTTATTTAACTGTCCCAATTATTCTGTCGATTCAATCAGAAACTCGAGAATTCCCGATTTTAGAAATCTTTTGTATTGGAATCCGACTGTTAAATTCGATGGAAATGGAAAATCCGAAATCTCATTTTATACTTCCGACGAGGCAACCAAATATATGGTGGTGGTTGAAGGAATAAACAACAACGGAATATTTGAACGCCGGCAAATACCAATTGAAGTGAGGGAAGAGTAATTTTTACTGCAAAACAGAGAGTTGAATTTGTTTAAGAAATGGTAAAAAAAAGAGCTGCAATAACTTGCAACTCTTTAACAAAATCTCAATAAAACTAATCGCGTTTTCCTGTTTCTGAACTATTTGATATGCGTATAAATGTCTTTAATCCCAAATGCTTTCGTCTGTCATCCAAGGTTCAATCTCCAAAACTTTTTCTTCTTCTGAAATAACAGAAGGATTAATATTCCAGGTTGTTTCATCAATCATCCAGCATTCAATGTTAAGTGTGGTTTCCGAAGCTTCTTCAATTAAGCTTGTCTCACCGGTTTCCCAAATTGTTTCGTTAATCATCCAGGGTTCAATATTTAAAACTGCTTCAATGTTTTCATGGCTCGAGGCATTTTTTTCTATCCCATCGGCTTTTGCATTTCCTGTAAAAATAAATAGCGCAAAAAATGCTGCTGCTGTAATTGTACTAATTCTTGTTTTCATGTTTTCTATCTTTAATTGTTTTTGTAACTATTTTCTCTGAACTTTTCAGAGTTTTTGTTTTCTTGTTTTCAGAATAATAGACTGATAACGGGAGCAAAGGTTACACTCTTTTTATTGAAAAAGAACAAAAAAGTTGTTAACGAAATATAAAGGTCGGTAAACGAACAAAACAATCGGTAAGTAAAAATACCTTTTGGTATTAATATCTGGAAACTACCGGTAAATAGCGGAAATCATGCGATAATTATTACAGGGTTATTCTGCCTAAAGAGTGAAGATTAATGCTCTTCTTCTTGTTTAAAATCTATTTTGTCGAGATTCGTAATCTTTGTAGCCCAAAAAGTTAAAGGAATGAACTAGCGCTTCTTAATAATCTTAAGTTTTCGGACAGGGTAAAAAAGGGATTAAGATTATTAGGGAGTAAAAAAATTTACAAAAAAAAACCCTTCATCAAACAATGAAAGGTTTTTCTCTTGAGCGGGAAACGGGACTTCCCGATGTTCATCGCATTAGCGTCAACTTAATACTGTGTTTGCATTAGTTCGATGGAGTTCTTTCTTCCTATTCTGGACTCATATAAGCAGGAGTATTTAACTTTATTAA
>Ga0256831_1000904_pt1 | contig 15648 bp, 14 predicted proteins | sample 132544metaG_FD_189087 | JGI IMG/M metagenome (GOLD analysis project Ga0256831, IMG submission 189087) | Hydrothermal vent microbial communities from Lau Basin, Pacific Ocean - 132-544 | ecosystem: Environmental > Aquatic > Marine > Hydrothermal vents | place: Pacific Ocean: Lau Basin | collected...
CTTTCCACTAGTGGGATCTGCATCTATGGCAGCCCGCATGGAAAGACTGGGGGTTGATGGCATTATTATAGAGGGTAAGGAATCGGGGGGACACATAGGACATGTGAGCACCCTACCACTGCTTGCCGCCACACTGCAGAAGGTAAAAAGCATACCCGTTATTGCCGCCGGCGGTATAGGTGTGCCCCAGGCGGCAAAGGCCGTCATGGTTATGGGAGCCTCTGGTATTCAGATGGGGACCCGCTTTGTTGCCACCTACGAGGCACCTGTTAGCGATACATACAGGGAGATAGTCTTAAAGGCAAATGAGCACTCCACCGTTGAGGTAGGCTACCGCTTCCGCCACGGTATGAGGCTTTATAAAAACGCACTGGCAAGGAAACTACTGGATGCCGAGATGAAGGGGGATGAGAAACTCTTTGAATCTCTGGCACGGGGAACGCTGAGGCTGGCGGTAAAAGAGGGTGATCCTGACAGAGGCATGTATATGATAGGCCAGTCTGCTGGCACTATTTGGAACATAGTGTCTGTAAAAGATGTTATAAAAGAATTTGCCCCGGTGTTAAAATAAAGAGGTGGAGGTGAAGGGGCATGGGTCTTATGGATAATCTGAAAAAGGATCTTCAGAAAGTCACAGAGGGATCTAAGGGAAAACTGAAAGCCCTTGCCGATATTGCAAGACTGACATCGGAAAAGAAGAAGGTTCTTACCCTTCTTAAGAAAACCTATGAGGAAGCCGGTGAAACGGTGATGTCCCTGTATAGGGATAAGAAAGATGCACATGCACTACAGCCTATACTGGATGACTTTCTGGCAAGAATACTTTCCCTTGAGGAAAAACTGAGAGAAATTGAAACAGAGATAGCCGCCAAGAGAAAAGAGGCGGCACAGGCCGGTGTTGCCAAAGAAGAGATAGAAAAGGTGGAAAGAGAAGGGCAGTAGGGGAATATTGCTGGATGTTTACCTGCTTTTATAAATAAAGAGCCTCCTCGGGACGAGGAGGCTCTTTTCTTTTTGTGGTTTTCCCTTATACCCCTTCTGCCGCCTTTCTCAGGCGTCTTATTACCATGTCCTTAGGCATTGCCTCAAGCATGTGGAAAAGGGACGGTCCTACAGTCTTTCCAGATACCGCTATTCTCACCATGGGGAAGAACTTTCTGGGTTTCAGTTCCCTCTTTGCTGCCACCTCTCTCATAGCCTTCTCTATGCTCTCTGCCGTCCACTCCTGGAGTCCGGAGAAGGCATCGGCAAGGTCCCTAAGGGCTGGTATCATATCCTTACCCTTTTCCCACTGCTTCTGTGCCTTCTCATCCCATGTGTAGTCATCGGTGAAGAAGAAGTCTCCCTTCTCTACAAAGTCAAGAAGTGTGTATGCCCTTTCCCTGAGAAGTTCTAACACCACTTCCCAGTTTTCTGGGAACTCATAGCCCCTTTCTTTCATAAAGGGCTCCAGTTCTTTTCTCAGATCGTCCATGCTCAGTCTCTTTATATGCTCTCTATTGATATGTCTCAGTTTATCGTGGTCAAAGACTGCTGGGTGAGATGTAATATTCTCTATCTCAAACAGTCTAATCAGTTCTTCTGGCTCATATATCTCCCTGTTTTCCTCATAGGATGCACCAAGGAGTGCCAAGAAGTTAAACATGGCTTTGGCAAGGTAGCCCTGCTTCTTATATTCTTCCACGGATACGGCACCATGGCGTTTGGAGAGTTTGGTCTTATCCTCTCCCAGAATCATGGGTATGTGGGCAAAGTTGGGCACATCCCATCCCAGTATCTCATAAAGGATAATCTGCTTAGGTGTGTTGGATATATGGTCCTCTCCACGCATAACAAGGGTTACGCCCATATCGTGGTCATCTACCACAACGGCAAAGTTGTAAGTCGGTGTCCCATCGGACCTGACAATAATGAAGTCGTCAAGTTCTGAGATCTTTATGGATATATCCCCCTTAACAAGGTCGTGCCACTTTATCTCCCTGTCTGGATTTTCATCGGGCAGTTTAATACGAATAGCAGGTTTTCTACCCTCTGCACGGAGTCTCTCTTTTTCCTCCTCAGAAAGATACAGACACCTACGGTCATACTTATAGGGTTTTCCCTGCCTCTGTGCTTCTTTTCTCCTCTCTTCCAGTTCTTCCGGCGTGCAGAAGCACTCATAGGCAAGCCCATTTTCCAGAAGATAGTTTACTACCTCTTTATACCTCTCCATACGCTTTGACTGATAGAAAGGACCTTCATCCCAGTGAAGCCCCAGCCACTCCATCGACCGGAGTATCTGCTCGGAGTATTCTGGCTTTGACCTCTCAGGGTCTGTGTCTTCTATGCGTAAGATAAAGGTGCCCCCAACCTTCTTGGCATACAAATAGTTAAAGAGTGCCGTTCTGGCACCACCCACATGCAAATATCCTGTGGGAGACGGTGCAAATCTCAGTCTCTCCATATTTATCCCTCCTTGTGTATTTCTCTGTCAATCACTATTATAATGGTAAGAGAGGTGATATTGGTGAGAGAAGACGATAAACTCTATCGCACCTATGTGCTTCTTCTGTGGGAGGCATTGGAAGATGAATTGGGGAAGAGGGATGCAGACCTTCTGATGGGGAAGATATACAACCAGTTTACAGCCGCAGGAAAGAAGGATATAAAGGGTATTGCATACAGGGTTCTTGAAGAGCATTTAGGGGAGAAGGCGGAAGACATCATAGGTGAGGTAGACAGAGAGTTTCAGCAGATAAAAGATAAGATATCACAGGTGCAGAAGACAGGGCTTGTTATCACCATTTCACTTATATTTCTTGTGGGATTTACGGTAGTGGTAAAGGCCCTAAACTTTCTTACCATACCTCTCATTATTGTGCTTCTATTCCTGCCTGTTATTCTTATGATCTACACACAAAAGACAATATCTTCTGTGTTTATAAAGAGGGGGAGTAGATAGGTGAAAGGGTTTGTTTCCTGTCCCCGCAACTGCTTTGATGGGTGCGCTTTTTTATATGATATGGAGAGGGGTATTCTTATTCCCAGAAAGGACCATACTGGTGTTGATGGGATAACATGTGTAAAGAGTCGTTTTCTTCTTGATGTTGCACGTCATCCAGAGCGTATAAAAAAGCCCCTTCTTAGGGAAAGAGATGGCTCATGGCGGGAGATAGACCTTGATGAGGCTTTGCGTATAGCGGCAAGGCAGATAGAGAAGAAAGATAAGGTAGTTCGTATAGACTACTCTGGTAATATGATGCTTTTGTCCCGCAGGTTTCACCACCGCCTTTTCCATGTCCTTGGAGCACCCCATGTAAGGTGGGATATATGTGCAGAGGCAGGCAGTGAAGGGCTTCGCCAGTCGTGGGGTGTTGGCTATGGTATGGACCTGCCTGATATGAAGGGAAGCGACCTTGTGGTGATATGGGGTGCCAATGTCTATGAGACATCGGTCCATGCCTACACATACGCTATGAAGACAAAGCAGAGTGGCGGTAAGGTCTTTGTGGTGGATGTCATGCGTAGCGAGACGGCATCCCAATTTGACCTTATTAGGGTAAATCCTGGCGGTGATGTAGCGTTGGCACTTCTTGTGTTTCTTCTCCTGAAAGAGAAAGGCTACACAGTGCCTATGGATATACCATATAGCCCTGAAGAACTGGCGAGTATAAGCGGTGTGTCTATGGATAAGGTAGGTGAATTTGTAGATGCTCTCATTACTGCCGAGAGGCCCTTTATATTCATGGGGTATGGTTTTCAGAGGCGTATGGGCGGGGGTATGGCTGTAAGGCTTATATCACTGATACCATACATTACCCACGGAAAGCCACTTTTTTACTATGACAGACCACCATATGGTATAGACACAGACTATGTGTCTGGTATGCACCTTAGTGCAGGAGAGGTTTGGAGTCTTACAGGGATGCACAGGCATATAGAGGATCTTGAGAATGCCACCATTGTGGTGATGAACGCCAATCCTGTAAATACACTGCCGCGTGGTGATGTTATTGCCGAAACCCTTGCGCGGCCTTCTAACTTCACCATCGTTCATGAACTTTTTATGACGGATACGGCACGCCATGCGGACCTTATTATACCGTCTGCCGCATCGGTAGAGTATGAAGATGTGATGATAACATACGGCCACAAGTATGTTGGGCTAAATGAGGCGGTGTATGAAAAGCCCCCACATGCCATAACCAATATGGACCTTGCCAGAAGCCTTGCCCATCTTCTGGATCTGAAACAGGAAGAACTGTATGAAGATGACTGGAGCGTTATTACCTATGTCCTGAAAAAGGCGGGGGTGGATATAGACCTTTTAAGAAAGCAGGGTTATGCACCACTGCCAGAGATACCTATCAGGAAAGAGCCTATATTCCCCACTCCTGATAAAGTGGCTTCTTATGTTCGCCCTGCCGGGAGAGGTGGCTACAACCTTCTAACACCGTCAAGGAGATTTCGCATACACTCCCAGTATTGGGCTCTTCATAAAGAAGAAGAAGTGCTGTATATGAGCGGGGATGATGCCGACTTACTGGGTATACGCTCTGGTGATATGGTGAGATTAAAAGGTGAAAATGGAAAGTCTATTACCATAAAGGTGGAAGTATCCCATGATGTGCCACAGGGTATTATTAGGGTATTTCACGGTGTTTGGGGCAGTCGCCTTAACAACATCATCTCCGATGTGATGTCAGATATGGGGCCCAATTCTACGCTATCGGACACATTTGTGTATATAGAGAAGGTATAAGGTCTGTTCTTTTTGGAATACAGATTTTTCGGGAGAGTTATGTGTCTTGTTGTGGGAAATTCGGGGTTGTAATGACGGTAAAGGAAATATTGTGAGTGGATTTTTCACACTACAACCAGTATCCTACGCCGTATCTGTGTTTATTCTGTTTAGGATATCCCTCTGTAAATAAAAAGGGGAGCCAGAGGCTCCCCAGATCTTCATCCTTTTTATCCTATGACACCGCCCAGATACATGAAGTATGCCACGAATATGATGGCAAGGACATACATAAGGGGATGAATATCCTTATATTGGCCGGAGAAGAGTTTAATAAGCGTGTATGTGATAAAGCCCACACCGATGCCGTCGGCTATGGAGTATGTTAGTGGTATGGTTACAAGGACAAGAAAGGCGGGAATGGCTTCCGATGGGTCGGAGAAATCCACTTCAAAGAATGTGCTCATCATGAAGTAACCTACTATGACAAGCACAGGTGCCGTAACAAAGTCCTTGATAACAAGGACAAGGGGTGATATGAAAAGACCGACAAGTAAGAAGAGAATACCTGTGGTTACTGCTGTTAGTCCTGTCCTTCCCCCTTCTTCAATACCCGAGGCACTCTCTATGTATGTGGTTACCGTGGATGTACCAAGGAGTGCACCCACAGTGGTGCCGATGGCATCGGTAAGAAGCACCTTGTCAATGTCTGGTATCTTACCGTCTTCTGTGAGATAGCCTGCCTTGGCACTGAGACCTGTGACGGTCCCCAATGTGTCAAAGAAGTCCACCATGAAGAATGAAAATATGACACCCAGTGCACCGGCATTGAGAAGTCCTTTAAAGTCCAATTTGAGCCATGTGTGTGCCAGTGTTGGCATGCTGAATATGTGCTTTGGTATGTCAATAAGGCCAAATATCATGCCGATGATGGTATTTACAATGATGGTTATAAGTAGGGCACCTGGTACTCTTAGGGTAATAAGAATACCTGCAAGGAGAAGACCAAATACGGCGATGAGAAACTCGGGGTTTGCCAGTGCCCCTTTACCCAGGGATACCATTGTGGCAGGGTCTGCTGCCACAAATCCCATGTGCTGAAGTCCTATAAATGTCAGGAAAATGCCAATACCGGCACCAATGGCGTGTTTCAGTGAGAAGGGTATGGCGTGTGCCACAGCACTTCTTACACTGGTAATGCTGAGGAGAATAAATATAAGACCTTCAACAAATACCGCTGCCAGTGCCACCTGCCAGCCATACTGGGGTGCCACTGTAAATGCAAAGTAGGCGTTAAGTCCCATACCTGCTGCCAGTGCAAAGGGTTTGTTGGCATACAGGCCCATAAGTATGGTGGCAAGACCTGCTGATAGTGCCGTTGCCGTCAGAAGTGATGGTATGGCTTCTTTGCCAATGGCAGCCGATAGCATTTGTGGATTGACAATGAGAATGTATGCCATTGTCATAAATGTGGTGATACCTGCAAGGATCTCCCTTGAAACGGTGGTGCCATGCTCCTGAAGTTTAAAAAACCGAGATATGGCGTTCACCAGACATCCCCCTCCTGTTCCCCCGCTTTGTGGTTTTTATATTTCTGTAAAGGTATTAAATCACACCTTCATATTATCAAAATAATGAGTGGCTATCAAGTGGTATTCCTTAACATTTTAGAGTTAAATAGGAGATGTTCCAGAAAAATATATGTGAGAGTTCTTATATTCAACTTTTACGGCAAGGGGGATAACACCGTTTTGGACGGCCTTTTTAAAGGCATCGCAAAAGATGGGATCTTCTTTACAGTTGGGTTTTACCACCTGTATAGATGGGTGGCATACCACAAACAGCAGATAGGCAGGTGGGTGCTCTGAAAGGACAAGAAGGTGTTCTGCTCCCCTCTTGGTAGGTGAGTCGGGAAAGAGACATGTCTTTCCTTCAAATAGGCTGCATCCCTTTACTTCCATGAGTGCGGTGTGTGTGCCAAAGTCCAGAAAAAAGTCGATGCGGTGGTTTCCCACTTTATACTCCGGTGTATATGACACAAGGTCTTTAAACTCGGGAATGAGTCTCCGCCGCAAAATATCTTCAACGATATATCTATGAACGCCTGAGTTGAGAAGCACCCATCCATAACCTTCCCTGTGTATGGCAATAACCTTAAAGTCTGTCTTAGGGGATTTTTTGGGAATAAGCATAATTGGGCTGCCAGGTATCAGTAGTTCTCCCAGCCTTCCCGAATCGTGGAGATGGGCATGGTATATTTTTCCGTTTACTTTTACCTGTGCCACAAAACGGTTTAGTCTTTTTAAGAATGTTCCCTCTGTGTGGTTGTTCCCTATATCTATATTCAGTTTTATTGCTGTTTTCATGAATGAAAAAACCTCCTCTGTGTTAGAATTATAATGAAAAATAAGTGCTTTGTGTATATTTTGATGATAGGGAAAGGGGGTAGGTGCTGTGGTATTTGATAATGAAGTTTTATACGATGACGGGCGTCATAAATTTATAATGCTGGGGACAGATATCAGCGGTTCAGAGGGTATACCTGTAAACCAGTTTCTCATTGTAGACGGTGATGATGTATTCCTTCTTGATCCCGGAGGTGCCCATGTTTTTGCCACCGTTCTTGCCAATGTATCAGAGGTGGTAGATCCAACTCGTATAACAGGTCTCTTCTATAGCCATCAGGACCCTGATATTACATCGGGTATTATGATGTGGCTCAATGTCTCGGAGCGTGCAAAGGTGTATGTGTCTGAACTGTGGGTGAGATTCCTTCCTCACTTTGGTGTGTATGATGAAAAGAGAATTGTTGCCATTCCCGATAAGGGCATGGATGTAAATGTTGGATCTTCTACTATACGTTTTATTCCTGCTCATTATCTTCATTCACCAGGTGAATTTAGTCTTTATGATCCTGTAGCGAAAATATTATTTACTTCTGATATAGGTGCCTCCGTGCTTCCCCCTGGCACCAAGAGCAGAAAAGTTGAAGACTTTGACTGGCACCTTAAAAACGCCTTTGTGGAAACTTTCCACAAAAGATATATGGCAAGTAATGCCGTGTGCCGCAAGTGGGTGTCTCTGGTAAAAAGTTTAGATATTGAGTGGCTGGTGCCACAGCACGGTGCCATATATGACAGGGAGATGACACAGAAGTTCTTAAACTGGCTGGAAAATCTCAGGTGTGGCTCTGATATTGTAGACACCGTTTATGGAAGGTAGGTGTTGAGCCATGCCAGGGCATGATATGGTAAATAATCTCATAAAAACATTCTCCGACGCCATGTTTAAGGTGGAGGTTATGCACTCCTTCACCGCCAAGTTTGATGATGCTCTTGTGCGGCGTGGAGAGAAAATACAGGTAAAAGTAGCTCGTATGACTGAACTATTTTACGAAATTCAGCAAGATATTGGTAAATTACAGGATGGGTTTGTAGAGAATACTGATAGACTTATTAGCAACATAGAGGCTGTTGAGAAGCTGGGAGAAGATCTCCTGGAGGAGATAAGGCAGTATGGTACATCTCTCGAGGGTATTGCCGATGAAGTAGAGGCAGTCGTTGATGATACCATGAAAGCCCTTGAGGGATTTATGGAGATCACTGAGATGGTTGAAGACATCCAGAAGATTGCCAAGAGGACAAAACTATTGGCTCTCAATGCCGCTATTGAGGCAGCCCGTGCTGGTGAGGCAGGAAAGGGATTTGCCGTTGTTGCCGATGAGATCCAGAAACTTGCTAAGCAGACGGCAGAGGTCAGTGAGCGTATTTCTGCCAAAGTGGAGCACATGATGGCAGAGGTAAAGAAGTCCCTTGAGGGTGTGAAAAAGGTCGGTAGTATGTTTAAACTCTTTAGTAATGCCACTCAGAAGATGCTTGTATTCCTTGAGGAGAATAAGAAGACCATGGCGGCTGTTATGGATACCATGGAGAGTGCCACCAGAGATCTTGAGGGCATTGTATCCAGTCTAAATGACGCCATTGAGGTTATGAAAGAGGTCAGAGAGGAGACAGAGGTCATAGAGCGTGTTATATCATCTATTGCCAAGGCACAGAATAAGATTGCAGAATTAAAGGTGTAAGCACATATATAGAAGATAAGGGGGAGGTTATAGAAAGCCTCCCCTTTTTTCTTTTGGGAAATACCTAAGCATGAAGAGGAACAATTATCGATAAGATAGTTGGGGTAGCGATAAAGTTAGTGCTCTAAGTGGAATGAGAAAAGACACGATAGCTTATAAGAAATACTTTCTACCCCAGTGCCACATCCAGTATCATCATGATGACAAAGCCGATCATGAAGCCTACTGTTGGAATATCAGATCCTTCTCTTTGGGCTTCTGGTATAAGTTCTTCTATGACAACATATATCATGGCACCTGCTGCAAATGCCAGGGCATAGGGGAGAATGCTTCTCATGGCAAGAACCCAGTATGCTCCAAGTACACCGGCTATAATTTCCACAATGCCAGAAAGTTGTCCCCACCAGAAACTTTTCCACACAGAAAGCCCTTCTCTGCGCAGTGGCATTGCCACAGCCATGCCCTCGGGGAAGTTTTGAATGCCTATACCTATGGCAAGTGCTATGGCACCGGCAAGGGATGCACCGGCAAGACCTGATGCTGTGGCACCAAAGCCCACACCTACGGCAAGACCTTCTGGTATGTTGTGAAGGGTAATAGCGAGTATGAGAAGTGTGGTTCTTCTCCACGATGTTTTAGGACCTTCTGGGGTGTCTTCCATAGGATGTAGGTGGGGAAGGACGGCATCAAAAAATTTCAAGGTGATACCACCAAGAAGGAATCCTATGGCAGGGGGTATCCATGGAGTGATACCCATCATCTCAGACATGTCAATAGATGGAGCCAGTAGAGACCAGAAACTGGCTGCCACCATTACACCGCCGGCAAATCCCAGCATGAGATCCAGTGTCTTTCTGGAAGGTGAACGGAAAAAGAGCACTACGCCGGCGCCCAGTGCCGTCATGAACCATGTATATAGTGTAGACAGAAATGCCAAAAGCACGGGGTTTAAGTTTGCCATAGTCTGTATATTCATAAATTCTCTCACCTCGCATGAGTATTATAATAGATACAACTTTATAGTGCATAGGGAGATGATGAATATGGATGTAGAGGAGATGGAGAAAGAAATAAATAGACTTCGTAAGATGGCTATGGATTTTGAAAGTCTTGCTTCATCTTATAAGTATAAATACTTTGAGGTGTCCCGTGCCCTTCAGCAGACGCAGATAGCCCTTGATGGTTATGAGGCAGAAAACCGCATGCTGAAAAGGGAAATAGAGGCTTTGAAACAGAAACTGAAACTTTACAAGGAAAAGTGTGGAGAACTTACGGGGGAGTGATTGTCAAAACCCTGCGAGCATTTCCAGGTTTCTTTCCCACATCTCATCGTTAAGTATGATGCCAATGTGATCGCCTGTAAATGGACCGGAGACCTGAAAGGAAAAGTTATCAATGTATTTCACGGGGAGTTGGCTACTGAGGGGGGTGGCACCATCAGACTCAGGCCACATGTTGACTTTCAGTAGCCGCCCTATTTCCGTTATAAGATGGTGGTATACTATCAGTCCTACTTTTAGTGATAATTTATGCCATCTATATTGCTGTGTAAGTATCTTCAGGGTTTGCCTGATCTTTGCTGCGGGAATAATAGACGATGAGAATATATATCTTGTCTCCCTGTCTTCTTCATTAAGTTTTTTCAGTGTGTGGCTTACCATCTGGGGGAACTTGTCAAAGTGCTCTCCGCTGTCCCACCGTAGTGCCAGATATCCTGGTGCCAAAACAGATCCGCTGATGTAGGAGAGTTTTAGTGCATCTTTTAGTGTGTTTATATACCCTTCTGCCTCATTGGGATCTTCCAATAGGGATTTGGCATATTCCCAAAATTCCGGTGGTGCAAAGGATATAGACACGAGAGGGGTGCCCCTGTGGGGAGTGTTTATGGTTAGCCCTGCTGTAAGAATGTGCCTAAGAAGACTGCTCTTTCTAATGGCATATCTCATTACCAGTCCCCCAAGACTATATCCTATAATGTAGAGTTTTTTTACATTCTCTATGCCGGGCATGTTCTCAACTATCTCCACAAAATCATAGGCATTTCTTTCCAGTGGTCTCATGGCAGAAGGGTATAAATAGTGAAGAATGGTGGCATCTTCAAAATGTCTCCTAATATGTCTGTGGACCACTTCTCGCCTGTGAATAGTATAAAAGGTTGGTGTAAGTCCTGGCTGGGTTATCTCTCCCGAGTTTATACCGTGAATGAGGAGAAATACAGTTTTACCAGAGAGATTATCCACAGGTTCATACTCTATAAGGTTATCTTCGTTTAGTTTGACAATCTCAGGCTGGAAAGGAACCAGATGATCAACTACCTCTACGGTGTCAAAATCTTCTTTGGCTATATCCAAGGACTCTATGAGATCCTTATCCACCCCTTCGCCCATATATGCCCGAAATATGGTGGCGTATCTGTCTGTAAGTGGTATCTTCTTTTTCCACTCAACTACGTTGCCTTTTCTATAAACGTATGTACCCATACAGCACCTTCCTTATCATGTTCATCTATATTTTTAGTATATCTCTCCTTGGTTTTTGTTGCCCAGTATGAAGAGGGATATGATAGCCATACTTATGCTAAGAAGGACACCACTGGATAACATAAAGACGATATTTTTACCAAACACTCCTGCATAAGCCCCTGCCAGTATATTTCCAATACCCTTGGAAAGCCCCATAACCGATGCCGATGCCATACCTTTTCTGTGTGGACTGAGACTCTGAGCATAGGTTATGTTTGCGGACATGGTAAAGAATACACCGGCATCAAATAGCATAAAGAAGAGGGTTTGCAAAAGTGTAGTGTGGCTTTCTATAAAGAGAACGCCTGCCACTGCCATAGTGCCAAAGCCTATGGCATTAATATACCTTATAGATACTTTCTCACTGAGATGGGCACCTATGTAGTTGAATATCATACCTATAAATATTCCACCTGTTAAAATACTGCTCCACCTTATGGGGCTACCCCCCTGAGCCTTTATATAAAAGGGCATATATGTGTGAAATATTTCCATGATAAGGGCTCTTATGCTGACAATAAGGACAAGGGCACCTATGCTCCACAGAGACCCCTGAGAAGGCCGGTGGTGGGGTATACTTTCTTTCTCCACACCCATGAGTTTTATTAAAGTGGGCAGGGCAAATATAAATATGACGCCTGCTAGTATGGGAAGAGACTTTATTGTATACCTGCTTACAAACCATCCAAAGAGAAGGGGAGAGAGTGCAGCACCCAGTGTTCCCATAATGCAGAATATGGCAATATGTGTGCCTTTTAGATATTTACCTGCAATGCTGGCACCAAGGGGATGAAATGCCGAGTGTGCCATCTTAATGATGAATATGAGGATAAAGAGCATCGTTGCATTTCTGCTAAATCCCAAAAGAGCAGATGCCACTATGATGGTAAGAAGGAGAAATGCTCCAAATAGCCCTTCTTTTTTTATCCTATCTGCCACATAACCCCAGAGTATCTGGGTGAATGCCGCCAAACCTTCTAATATGGCAAGAAGACTTGCAAATACACCAATATCAATGCCAAGATAATCGGTAAAGATGGGCCCCAGTGGTTTAAATGCCTCGCTTATCAGAGCAACTATAAAGTGAGCCAGCGCAATAACCTTTGGCATAACTACACCTCCCCTATCTGGTATGAAAAAGTGGTAAATAAATCATACCACAGGACAACATACCAGATAGGGAAGGCTTTAATAAACGCTCTATATTGCTTTTTTCTTCATCCAAACAGATGCCGGTATCATGAGGAAACTTAGTACAACCATACTGAGTATCATTAATGAAATGTTATTGCCCCAAATGGCGGCATATCCGCTAGCAAGAAATTGACCGATTGACCATGAAAAGCCCATTGCCACCGATGAGGCAAACCCTTTATTCTCTGGCAGGAGAAACTGTGCCTCAACCAGATTGGCGGACATGGAGAAGAATGCCGATGCGTCAAAGAGCATAAAGGCGATGGTCCTTATGATGTCACTATTTGTGATGTAAAAGAGAAGGCCGAAAAGTGCCATGCCGCTAAATGCCACAAGATTCACAAACTGAATACCCAGACGGTCTCTATAATGGGTGCCAATGTAGTTGGTGAAAGTTCCAAGAAGCATGCCCAGTGTAAGGGTGATACCACCCAGAAGCAGGGATCCCCCTTTCATCTCCACATAAAATGGTAGATATGTGTGGAATATCTGCATAATGAATGAGCGCATGGTGACAACAAAGAACACACCACTAAGCACCTTCCACAGGGATATATGTGGAATGGTTACGGTGCTGACATGCTCCTTGGTGAAATTCCACACGGGCTTGGCCACCAAAATGACAATGACTATGCCTATAAGGCTTATGATCCATATCTTGTCTATGCCGACATGGGATTCATACCATGTAATGATGGCGGGAGCCAGACCTGCTCCCAGCCCTCCCATAATGGAGAACAGGGCTATCTTCTTACTCTTCTTCTCATGTCCTGCAATACTGGCACCAATAGGGTGAAAGGCAGAGTTTGCTATTCTCACGGCAAACACAATCAGTGCCAGTGTAATAAATGAGTGTATCCACCCTATAAAGGCGACCATGAGTATTTCTATAAGGACAACACTGATGACGAGAATACCTTCCCTCTTTACCCTGTCGGCTATGATACCCCACAGTATCTGTGTCAGTGCTGCTATACCCCCTACGACACTGAGGAATGTGGCAAACTCTCTGGGACTTATGCCGAGCATACTTGTAAAGAGTGGTCCCAGGGGCTTAAAGAATGCCCCAAAGAAATCTACCAAAAAATGAAAGATAGTGACACTCCATACCATAGTATCTTCCCCTCCCTCTCAGTTTTCCCTCCCGCACATTTTAACAAAATAGCGGAAATAATAGGGATGTAGAATATAATAAAAATGTACAAGAAGATATTCAGGAAGGGGGGATATATATGCGTGAAATGACTAAGAAATTCTTAGAAGAGGCATTTGCCGGTGAGTCTATGGCACACATGAAGTATCTTATCTTTGCCGATGAGGCAGAGAGACAGGGTAAACCCCGTCTGGCGAAACTGTTTAGGGCTATTGCATATGCGGAGTTTGTCCATGCCCGTAACCATTTCCGTGTCCTTGGAAAGATAGGATCTCTTGAGGAGAACATACAGATGGGTATTGACGGTGAGACATTTGAGATAGAAGAGATGTATCCCGTTTATGAGAATGCTGCCCAGTTCCAGGAGGAAGCAGATGCTGCGCGAAGCATGCACTTTGCCATAGAGGCAGAGAAGATACATGCTGATATGTATAAGAAGGTAAAGGAACTGATTTCACAGGGTGATGATTATACCGCCGAGAAGGTCTATATCTGCCCTGTATGTGGATATACCACAGAGGACGAAGTGCCTGAAAAGTGCCCTGTGTGTGGCCTTCCTGGCGAGAAATTTGTGGAATTTTAATGGGGTAAGGGGGAGAGGCCTTTGTCTCTCCCTTTTTCCTGCTTCCCTTTTCCCCGATACCACGATATATGATACTCTCCTGTTGTGGTGAGATTTGTGGATATTAGAAAGAGACAGTATTTTTTAAGGGGTAGTGTAGATGGCACCCTGGTGTCCGATGATGTTCTTTACTCATCTTCTCTTGATGTAAAAGATATATTCCCCGATTGGCATGCCTTTTATGAAGAGAGAAGGCGTATTTACCAGAGGTTGGGGTTTGGATCTCCCCATGCGTATCAGAGATACTGGATGTACTGGCTTTACCGCGGTGGCTCTGTTATAACAGTAGGACCTGTTGGTATTGGCAAGACCACCTTTGCACTTGTGGAAGTCCTTCTCAGCAGGGGAAAGCGTATAATCGTGGTTCCTACAAAGGCACTTCTTCAGAATGTGAAAGAGCGCCTTGCTGATATGGTGGGTCGCATTGGCTTTCATGATATTCGTATAGTAGCTTATGACAGAACAAGTAGAGAAGATGTGATAAATGGAAACTTTGACATTGTCCTTTTTACATCCCAAGGCTTTCGGGTGTCATATCCCCATATAAGGTGGAAAAGCGATCTGTCTGTTGTTGATGATGTAGATGCCTTCGTGAAAAACCCTAAAAACCTTGACAGACTTATGGATATAACATCGGGTAGCATTATTCTTTCTTCTGCCACATTCCAGGCATCACCTGCCCAGAGAAAGAGACTGATGGAGAAGTTTCACATAGGGGTAAGGCGTTCTCGCTCGGTGGGGTTTAGAAATATAGACGATCTTTATAAGGAAGTGTCTTCACAGGGTGAGATGTTTGACGTGGCAGTCTCATTTATAAGGACTATAGGGAAAGGTGGCATTGTGTTTCTACCCCGTGGTGAAGATGAGAAAAAGTGGCTTGATCTTTTCAAAGAGGCAGGCATAGATGCAGAGGCTGGCACACCCGAGGGGTTGAAGAAACTGGAAAGAGGGGATGCCCATGTCCTTGTTGGTAAGTCTGCCTTTTACGGCACCCTGGTAAGGGGTATAGATGCACCTGATACCATCAGGTATACGCTATTTCTCGGTGTTCCCCGTGGTGAGATTGTTCTGAAAAAAGACGGGGATATAGGTAGGTGGTGGCAGAAATTTATGAAGGGGAAGGTGCCACCTTCGTGGGATGAGGTGGTAAGGAGGCTAGAGGAAGAAGGTCCCCGTCGCGGGTGGAGTGTTCATGTAGAGGAAGATGGTATAAGGATTGTATATCCGGATATCACCACATATATACAGGCAAGTGGACGCACATCCCGTTTCCGTGGAGACTCTTTTACCCGTGGTGTCTCTCTGGTGTTGGAAAGGGACAGGAACCTTCTTATGTCATTTATGAAGAGGGCTTCT
>Ga0256831_1000905_pt1 | contig 15647 bp, 18 predicted proteins | sample 132544metaG_FD_189087 | JGI IMG/M metagenome (GOLD analysis project Ga0256831, IMG submission 189087) | Hydrothermal vent microbial communities from Lau Basin, Pacific Ocean - 132-544 | ecosystem: Environmental > Aquatic > Marine > Hydrothermal vents | place: Pacific Ocean: Lau Basin | collected...
ATATGAAAACAGCGTTGAAGTCCTCAAGACTGGAAAGGACATAGGCATCTTAACCGCCAAGATGGTCGAGGCGAGGAGCGTTGGCGCGAAGATAACCTACGGTATGGTGGCTTTGGCGAAGGGAGTGAAGACGATAGTCGGGGGCGTTGAGGCCTTCATTCCAGAGGACGAGGAAATGCCTAAGACAAATGGGGTTGAAACTCCCGACTCGGTGCGCTTTGACAGTGAGGTCTTCAAAGATGGCCTGCTCGACTGGGTGAAGGAGCAGTTAGTTGACAAAACCTTCGACTACGTCACCGAAAAAGCGGTTCAGTACGCCAACGAGGCCGAGATTGAAGCGAGAAGGGAGAAGACGACCTATCATGTGACGGTGAAAGCCTGCAACGAGTACTACTGCGAGGTCTATGGCTTCATGGTTTCCGGCTACGGCTACGACTTTGGGTGAGTTTTTTTCTTTTTGGGCAAACCTTTTTAAATCCCTCCTCAATTCCCAACGCGAAGGGGCGGCTGGCGGGAGCTGGCCGTCACCGGGAGGTGGTTGTATGGCGAGGATACACGCGAGAAAGAGGGGTAAGTCAGGTTCAAAGAAGCCTCCAAGGACCGCTCCGCCGGCCTGGGTGGAGTACACGGCCGAAGAGGTCGAGGCTCTCGTTATAAAGCTCAGGAAAGAGGGCTATAGCACCGCGATGATAGGAACGATTCTCCGCGACCAGTACGGCATACCGAGCGTCAAGCTCGTCACGGGCAAGAAGATAACCAAAATCCTTGAGGAGAACGGACTCGCGCCGGAGATACCGGAGGACCTTATGTTCCTCATCAGGAGGGCCGTCAACCTCAGGAAGCACCTCGAACAGCACCCGAAGGACAAGCACTCCAGGAGAGGTCTCCAGCTCATCGAGAGCAAAATCAGGAGGCTCGTCAAGTACTACAGGAGAACCGGGAAGTTGCCGGCAAAGTGGCGCTACGACCCGGAGCAGGCAAAGCTTCTCGTTCGCTGACCCTCTCCTTCTTCTTCCTTGGTGATGCCCCGTGGACAGGGAAGCCTTTTTGGAGAGGGTTCGCGAGGGAGCCGAGCTTATTAAGATGCACATCGAGTTAGGCCACACTATAAGGCTCATCTCCCACCGTGACGCCGATGGCATTACAGCCGGCGCTATTCTGGCAAAGGCAATAGCCAGGGAAGGCGGAACCTTCCAGCTCAGCATAGTCAAGCAGGTCAGCGAGGAGCTTATAGAAGAGCTCGCAAGGGAAAAGAGAGAAATCTACGTCTTCAGCGACCTGGGAAGCGGTTCAATCGAACTGATTCAGAAAAAACTCGACGGAACCGTCGTCGTTGCCGACCATCACCCTCCCGAGGGCGACTTCTCGGAGGAATCGAAACTCCTCGTGAACCCCGTTCCCTTCGGGGCAAACAGCGTTCGCGATTTAAGCGGTTCCGGAGTTGCGTATTTCATAGCAAGAGAGATGAACAGGAAGAACGGGGATTTGGCCTACATAGCAACGGTTGGGGCCGTTGGCGATATGCAGGAGATAGACGGCCAGTTCCACGGTTTGAACCTTGAAATCCTTGAGGACGGAAAAGAGCTGGGTGTTCTGGAGGTCAGAAAGGAGCTCCGCCTTTTCGGCAGGGAGAGCAGGCCACTCTACCAGATGCTGGCCTACGCGACCAACCCGGAAATCCCAGAGATTACGGGAGATGAGAGGAAAGCCATTGAATGGCTCCGCGCCAGAGGCTTTGACCCTGAAGTCCACTACTGGCAACTCCGCGAGGAGGAAAAGCGGAAGCTTCACGAGGCCCTGCTGGTCCACATGATAAAGCACTCCGCTCCAAAGGAGGTAATAGACAGGCTCATAGGCGACGTCGTGGTAAGCCCCCTCTATCCAGAGGGGGACGTCAGGCACGAGGCGAGGGAGTTTGCAACCCTCCTCAACGCCACCGGACGGCTGAACGCTGGAACGCTCGGCGTGGCAATATGCCTCGGAGATGAGAACGCCTACAAAAAGGCCCGGAAGATGCTTGAGGACTACAAGAGGGAGCAGATAGAGGCCAGGAAGTTCCTGATACAGAACTGGAGCATGGTTGAAGAGGGTGAACACGCCTACGTCTTTTACGCGGGCAAAAACATTCGCGACACGCTCGTGGGTATAGTGGCCAACATGGCCATCAACGCTGGTCTGGCAAATCCAGAAAAGCCCGTTGTTGTCATAGCGGACAGTGAGGAGGATGAAAACCTCGTGAAGGCGTCGGCCAGAACGACGGAAAAGGCTCTGGCAAAGGGCTATCACCTCGGTGAGGCGCTCAAGGAGGTTGCCGAGAAGCTCGGCGGCGAGGGCGGTGGTCACGCAATAGCCGCGGGAATAAGGTTCCCGAAGTCTAGGATAGACGAGTTCATAAAGTTCTTCAACGAGGTTCTAGCGAAGCAGGTGAAGAAGGATGGAAATTGAGGCAAACGTTGAGATACGGTGGCACTACGGCGACGAACTCAAGGCCAGGGCCATAGCTGAGGCGATAGAGGTTGACAACGAGGCAATGCCCGCTGGGCTAAAGAAAAGTTTAAATGTGCGAACCCGATGGGTTGATGGGGACGTTATAACAAAGGTTAAATACTCGGGTGAGATTGAGACACTCATCAAAGCGCTCGATGATTTGGTGTTTTCGGTCAAGGTCGCCGAGGAAATGACCGAAAAGGTGTGAATTGGAGGTGTTAAGATGGCAAGGGGTAACCCAAGGCGTAGGGCAGCCGCTACCAAGGATAAGTGGAAGATGAAAGAATGGTTCGTGATTTACGCTCCAGACTTTTTCGGAAGCAAGGAAATCGGCCTTACCCCGGCGGACGAGCCTGAAAAGGTTATAGGAAGGGTCATCGAGACCACCCTTAGGGACCTCACCGGGGATTTCACCAAGAGCCACGTCAAGCTCTACTTCCAGGTCTACGACGTTAAGGGCCAGAACGCCTACACCAAGTTCAAGGGCCACACCCTCGCGAGGAGCTACATTCGCTCACTCGTCAGGAGAAGGACCACGCGCGTTGACGGAATATTCAACATCACCACCAAGGACGGCTACAAGCTCAGAGTTATGGGCATGGTCATAGCCTACAGGAGAATCCAGACCAGCCAGGAGAGGGCCATCAGGAAGATAATCCAGGACATAATCTACAAGAAGGCCGAGGAGCTCAACTTCGCGGACTTCGTCCTTCAGTCCGTTAACGGCCAGATTGCCCAGGAGATTGCCAAGGAAGCGAGGAAGATATACCCGATTAAGCGCGCCGAGATTAGGAAGATTAAGGTTCTCGCCGAGCCGGAGGCCTGAAGCCTCTCTCTTCTTCCGCTTAAGTTTTAAGCCGAATTAGTAAACTCCCTAGGGGTGATACCATGAAGTTTCTTGTAAAAACCCAGCGAGACATGGAGGCAGTGGCCGGGAACTACATCAAGGAGGCGATTCCGGAAGCGGAGGTCTGGATTGCGCCGATGGGCTACACCGGACTCGTCCTGGTGGAGGCCGATGAAAATGCCCTCGAAAAGCTCCTCGAAGTTCCTGAAGTTGAGAGGGTAATCCCTGTTCTCGTCGAGACCGATGCCGATATAGAAAAGATAGCCGAGAGCGCGGAAAAGATTGCACACCTCATTGGTGAAAACGAGACCTACGCCGTCAAGACAAAGAGGCGCGGAAAGCACGACTTTTCAAGCATAGACGTGAACCGCGTTCTGGGTGCGAGGATAAAGGAGCTAACGGGGGCAGACGTTAACCTGAGCTGGCCAGATAAAGTCGTTCAGGTGGAGATAATAGGCGATAGGGCATACATCTCGGTAATCCCCGGTGAGGAGTACAGAAAGTACACCCCTGACAAGATTGACGCGAGGAAGCTCTTCAGAAAACTCACAATCGTCCAGATGCCCTACTGGGGGGACTACAAGGCCTGCAGGAAGTTCGGCGAGAAGATAGGCAGGGCCGCGCAGGCATTTGAGGTCAAAGAGCTCATAATAGCGCCGAAGGAGAAAATGGACGCCTTCGAGCTCATGGAGTTTCTCAGGGGTGTTAAAGCCGGGCAGGAGAGCCGTTATAAAATACAGCGCGAGGCCTATCCGTGGAAGGTCGAGAAGGTTCCCGTCTCGGTGTGGGACCTTTATCAGGTAATCAGGGACAAGAGGAGGAACAAGAGACTCCTAATCATTACCGACCCCAAGGGGCCAACGCTGGCTGAAGTCAAAGACAAGCTCGCCAGGGACCTTCACTATGCTAGAGAAGTCGTAGTGTTCATAGGCTCTCGCGAGGGCATTCCAAGGGGACTCTTCAGGTTTGCGGATTACGTTGTTGATTTGGCACCCTACATGACCTTTGCCACCGAGCATGGAATTCCGGCAACACTGGTTTCTCTCTGGGAGGTTTACGAGGAGTTCCTCAGGGAAAGCGAAGAAAAGGAGTGAACCTTTTTCTTTTTCTTGGCGTCAGACCCTAAGGTCGTCCTCACCGCTCGGGAATCCGCCGTAGTCATCATCCGCCTTCAGGAAAGCAGGTAAAACACACCCGCCCCGACTAAACCACCGAGCAGACTCGCGAGGAAGTTTGTTGAGTTGTTGTCGGTTATTTCCCTGTTCTCAAGCGTTGCACCTATGAGGCTGTCAAGGTTAACCCCTATGAAGCCTCCAACAACAACGGCAAACAGCATCTTCGCCTTATAGACGGTCAGTGGGAGAGCGAAGAGCGCTATCACAAAAACACCCAGGAGTGCAAAGAGCTCGCCTTCGAGAGAAATGGCCCCGTTAGTTCCGGGCTTTGCGGGCTTGAGGTTCGTGATTAGCCTCGGCTTCTTCCCAAAGACTTTACCGAGTTCGCTCGCCAGCGTGTCCCCGTTTACGGTCGCTATAGACGCAAAAACGGCCGCCCAGAATGTGTCCATCATGGAGAGTTTCTCAAGGACGAGGAAGAGAACCACAGCAAGGCCATTGCCGAGAACGTTTCCCCAGCTCCTAACTCCCCCGTTTGACTGGGCGAGGCCTTTTTTCTTCTTTTCCTTGTAACGATATTTCGTCGCGAGAACTCCCATAACGACGAAGGTGAGCAATGCTAGAAACGGGTACAATCCACCAAGAGAGATGACAGCTAATCCTAGTAGAGACGCTGAAAGTGCACCAAGTTTGTCTAGAGCCCCTAGTTTATAGGAGCCAACACCGAGCACTGAAATAACTGCAATGTCCATGATGAGACTCTCGAACATTTTCTGCACCTAGTGATGGGTATGAGTTTTACTTATTACTTTTTTCCTAGAGCATCAAAAAAGAATAATCAAAGGGCTTCAAATTTCACGGTCTCAGTAATAAAGGTTATGTCCAAGTGCTCAATCCCTGGAATCTTCTTTGTGACATCTGAGATTATCTTTTCTAGCTCCCTCATGTCCTTTGGACCAATTATATGGAGAACAAGGTTGTGGGACCCAAGTGCACGCTGGATTATTTTAACATTTTCATCTTCCTTGAGCGTTGCAATGACTTCACCAACATCAACATCTGGTCTAACTGTAACACCAAGAATGACATGGATATATCCGAGGGCATCATAGTTGGGTATAATAGTGTACTTAAGAATGATACCATTCTGTTCGAGCCTGTTCATCCTTCTTGAAATCCTCTGCCTGGTAGTTCCGAGGAGCTCGGCAAGCTCTTTATATGTAAGGCGGGCGTTTTTGGCGAGCAACTTCAAAATCCGAAGGTCAACAGCCGTTATTTTATCGCTCATGTGCTCACCTCCGGTAGTTACCTTGGAGAGTTTGCCAATACCTATAAAAATATTTCGTTTCGGGAAACTCATTTAAGCCATTAGGTTACTCTAAAGTGCCTATCTTGGCGGAATTTTTGGGAACTTGTAGAACAAAATGTTAAAATGCAGAAATGTTACTTTCAAAAAATTACCGTGTTTTCGAACATCTCGATTTGGAATCTCTCTTTTGGTATTTCTCCACACTGGCCCTAAGGGCCTTCCCGGCATCTATGCCATAGTGGTTGGCTATGCAAATGAGTGCGAAAAGCACATCCCCAAGCTCTTCTTGAAGCTTATCTTTGGTGGCCTTCCCTTTAACCCCTTCGTAACCGAGCATGGCATCCGCGAGCTCACCGAGCTCCTCCATGAGTGCGGCGAGCATCTCAAAGGGCTTCCAGTAGCCACCGAGCTCCCTTATGAGGCCATCAACCAACTCCTGCCACTCATTCACCGAGAAGTTCCCCCCTAACTTTAGACAGGTATTCCTCAAGGACGTCTTTTCTGGCCCTGTAAAATCTCATTCTGCCCTCTTTCCTTTCCTCAATCAGGTTTAAGGCCTTCAGAGTTCTGAGGTGGTGGCTTATGAGCGTCTGGTCTTGGCCAAGAGCGTCTGAAATCAGACAAACGCAGAGCCAGTTATCGCGAACCAGCTTGAGAATTGCAAGCCTCAACGGATTTGAGAGCACCTTGAGGAACTCAATCGTTCTCTGATCAACCTCCGGCTCTACCTCAGCCTCGAGCTCTGGAATCCCGCATCTCTCAATGCATTTTGTTATGCTCTTCTTCTGCCTTTCATCTAGCCTTTCAAAGAGCTCCCTAACCTTCACGACCATCACCAAAAGGGATAGCGCGGGGGATTAATAAAACTTTTCATATGAAATTCAGTCCACAATCTCAAGGGCCACTTCAAAACCGTCGCTCGAATACGCCCTGACGCTTTCAGGGGTGAAGGGCCAGGCTATTATGATATGAACCCCTCCGAACTTAGAGAAAAACTCCAAATCCCCCTCCGATGGCCAGGGAGCTGGGCTCGGATGCGAATGGACGGTTCCCTTTATGGTTTCATCGTAGGGAAGCATCCACGTGTCGAAAAAGATACTGCTCGGGCCAGTTCTGGGGTTGGGGGCTATTAAAACCTCCTCAAAGATTCCGTCCTTCTCTCTGAGAAACCCGGCGAACTCGTTTGGGTAAGCATTTCTCGCCAGCTCAAGGAGATATTCAAGTAGCTCTCTCCTAATTCGGACTTTCATTTTTTCCACCTCAAAAGAAAAAGAGTCAGAGAACGGCGATGCACTCAATCTCAACTTTCACGCCCTTGGGCAGGTTCGCCACTTCAACGACGGCGCGGGCCGGTTTGGACTTTGAGAAGAACTTCTCATAGACCTCGTTGAACTTGGGGTAGTCGTTTATGTCGCTCAGGAAGGCCGTAACCTTGACTATGTTCTCAACGCTTCCACCAGCCTCTTCGACTATAGCAAGCATGTTCCTTATTGCCCTCTCTGCCTGCTCCTCAATAGTTTCCCCGACTATCTCGCCAGTGGCGGGGTCAATGGGTATCTGGCCCGAAACGAAGAGGAACTTTCCACCCTCTACCAGAACCGCCTGGCTGTAGGGCCCAATCGGCTTGGGGGCTTTTTCGGTATAGACAACTCTCTTCTCCATTTCCTCACCTCCGTCAGCGAAGCGAAGATTCCTCATCGTTTCCTCGGGTGTCCTCGGCTTCATCATCCTTTCTTTTCGAGATACTTCTCAAGGGATTTAGCAGGAACGTCTAGGTTAAGGCCAATTTTATCGAGCGCCACGCGGAGGGCATAGATTTTTGCGTGCTCCTCGAAGGGCTCGTCCGCGTAAACGGCCGGTTCAAGGGCCTCGTAAACTTCGATGACCCTGGGGATGTCGGACTTCTTGACCTTCTTAAACGCTGAAAACTCTTCCTCAATTCCCTCAATGTCTATCTCCGCGTAAACGGGTATCTTGAGCGTCGTTGTCTCGTTTATGCTAGCCAGAAGCCTTGCCACGTCGAGCATTGGCGTTTTCTCGTCTATTATAAGCCTTTTGACCACTATCCAGCGACCATGTTTGGCCGTGAAGTTGACGTGCTCGTCTTCGAAGGGGAACTCCACATCAACTCCCTCAAGGATTCCCTCGGGGTAATCAACAGGTACGAGGGGTCTAAGCGTTTCCCTGACGAGGTAGGCCTTGGCAACGTCCACGAGGAGTTTCTTAAGCTTTTTATCGCCCTCGTTCACGAGGTTACCGAGTTTCCTGGCTGTCCCCGGTGACTTGAGGGCAACAACAGTATCGGAAAGGCTTTCTTTCCTAAGTTCCTCGGCGAGCTTCCGTATTCCGTCAACGTCCATGGCGTCCCTAAGGTAATCTCCAATGCGAGCGTTAACTGTGTTGGAAACACCCGCCAAAAAATGGGCTATTTTCTCACCCTCCATATCTGTGAGCTTTTTCGCAACTTTCCAGTCCCCGTGCCGGGCTGTAAACGCTACATGCTCCTCAACCTTCATGTTCTCACCTGTTTTTGAAGTCTCCTTCGGTGCTTTTATCTTTTTCCTCACCTTGAAAAAAGGTTATAAATCGACCCGTTCATTCGGTCTTAGAGATGAAAGAGGGAAAGGAGATGGGCGAGGAGGAGATGGTTAAGGAAAAACCCCTCCCGCGCGAGTATGGGGAAAAACTCGACCTCGGAGTCGAGTTCCAAACAACGGAAGAGATAAAGGTTCCTGAGAAGCTCATAGACCAGGTCATCGGGCAGGATCACGCCGTTGAGGTCATAAAAACTGCCGCGACTCAGAGGAGGCACGTCCTTCTCATAGGTGAACCCGGAACAGGTAAGTCAATGCTCGGCCAGGCCATGGCGGAGCTTCTGCCAACTGAAAACCTTGAGGACATCCTCGTCTTCCCGAATCCAGAGGACGAGAACATGCCAAAGGTAAAGACCGTTCCGGCCTGCCAGGGCAGGAGGATAGTCGAAAAGTACAGGGAAAAGGCAAAGACTCAGGAGAACGTTAAGTCCTACATACTGCTCTTCGTCATGTTCACCGTCATGTTCGCCCTCTTCCTCCAGTTCACAGCAACGACGCTCCTGATGGGCATCTTCGTCATAATCCTCACCATGATGGCCCTCTCCAACATGCGCTTCAGGAACACCGTCCTCGTTCCAAAGCTACTCGTTGACAACTGCGGAAGGACAAAGGCGCCCTTCATAGACGCGACTGGGGCCCATGCGGGTGCACTGCTCGGAGACGTCAGACACGACCCCTTCCAGTCCGGTGGCCTTGGAACTCCGGCCCACGAGCGCGTTGAGCCGGGTATGATACACCGCGCCCACAAGGGTGTTCTGTTCATAGACGAGATAGCCACGCTGAGCCTGAAAATGCAACAGAGCCTCCTTACCGCTATGCAGGAGAAGAAGTTCCCGATAACCGGTCAGAGCGAGCTGTCGAGCGGTGCCATGGTGAGGACTGAGCCCGTCCCATGTGACTTCATTCTCGTTGCCGCAGGAAACCTCGACACGATAGAAAAGATGCACCCGGCTTTGCGCTCAAGGATTAGGGGTTACGGTTACGAGGTCTACATGCGCACAACAATGCCCGACACAATAGAGAACCGCAGAAAGCTCGTTCAGTTCGTTGCCCAAGAAGTAAAGCGCGATGGCAAGATTCCCCACTTCACCAGAGAAGCCGTTGAGGAGATAGTTAGAGAGGCCCAGAAGAGGGCGGGAAGAAAGGGCCATCTAACGCTTCGCCTGAGGGACCTTGGAGGTATCGTAAGGGCTGCGGGAGATATAGCAATCAAGAAGGGCAAGAAGATAGTCGAGAGGGAGGACGTTCTGGAGGCCCTCAAGCTCGCTAAGCCCCTTGAGAAACAGCTTGCCGACTGGTACATCGAGAGAAAGAAGGAATACCAGGTAATCAAAACAGATGGAAGCGAAATCGGTCGCGTCAACGGCCTAGCCGTTATCGGTGAGGAGAGCGGTATAGTCCTGCCGATAGAGGCAGTAGTGGCTCCCGCCGCGAGCAAGGAGGAAGGAAAGATAATCGTCACAGGAAAGCTCGGCGAGATAGCGAAGGAGGCAGTGCAAAACGTCTCGGCCATAATCAAGCGCTATAAGGGCGAGGACATAAGCAGGTACGACATTCACGTCCAGTTCCTTCAGACTTACGAAGGCGTTGAAGGTGACTCTGCCAGCATAAGCGTTGCCACCGCCGTCATCTCGGCTCTTGAGAACATCCCGATAAGGCAGGACGTTGCCATGACCGGCTCGCTGAGCGTCCGCGGGGAGGTCCTTCCAATAGGCGGTGCCACCCCGAAGATTGAAGCGGCCATAGAGGCGGGCATAAAGAAGGTCATAATCCCCAAGGCCAACGAAAAGGACGTCTTCCTGAGCCCGGACAAGGCGGAAAAGATAGAGATTTACCCAGTAGAGAGGATTGATGAGGTCCTTGAGATAGCCCTTGAGGATTCTCCCGCCAAGGAGGAGCTCCTCAGGAAGATTCGTGAGACCCTCCCCATTGGACACTGAGTTTTTTCTTTTATTGCCCTGCAACTCCAACCCGGGTTTTCTGTTTTAAGTTCACATCCGTGTCCAGTAATGCTTAAAAAACGTCCCATCTACGTTACCCACGGAGGTGAGCTAATGCTCAAAGTTGAGAACCTTCACGTCTCGGTCGAGGACAAGGAGATACTGAAGGGCGTTGACCTCGAGGTCAAACCCGGAGAATTCCACGTCATAATGGGGCCCAACGGCTCCGGAAAGTCCACGCTGGCTTTGACGATAGCAGGCCACCCAAAGTACAAAGTTACCAGGGGTAGAATACTCTTCGATGGCGAGGAGATACAGGAGCTCGGCCCGGACGAGAGGGCAAAGAGGGGCATTCTTCTGGCCTTTCAGGTTCCACCTGAGGTCGAGGGTGTGAAGATAATAGAGTTCCTCCAGCAGGTTCTGGTAGAGCTCAAGGGTATGGACCCGGTAGAGGCCTACGACCTTATTGTCGAAAAGGCAAAGGAGCTGTGGTTCAAGGAAGAGGACTTACACCGCTACGTCAACGTCGGTTTCTCCGGAGGAGAGAGGAAGAGGCTCGAACTCCTCCAGGCTCTTCTCATCGAGCCGAAGCTCCTCATCTTAGACGAGCCGGACAGCGGTGTTGACGTTGACTCCCTGAGCGTGATAAGCAGAAAGATTGACGAGCTCCACAGAAAGGGGACTGCGATACTCCTGATAACTCACTACGGAAGAATACTCGGCCACCTTGACAGGGAGAAGCTTACGGTACACGTAATGAAGGACGGCAGGATAGTGAAGACGGGAAGCGGTGAACTGGTTGACAGGATTGACAGGGAAGGATTCGGCAAAGTGTTCGAGGAGGTGGGAGCATGACGGAAACGATAACCCTTAGCGATGCAAAGGCCATAATCGAGAACCAGATTGAAGAGCTTGCGAAGAGGAACAAGGAACCCGAGTGGATGACGAGGATAAGGTACAAGGGGTTAGAAGCCTTTGAGAAGGCCCCTCACAGTGACCCCATAATAAGTGAGGAACAGCTCCTTCAGTTCATAGCAAAGCCCGAGGTCGAAGGCATACCGGAGAAAATCGAGAGCCTCGACGACTTACCGCCGGAGATGAAGGCCCTCCTGGACAGGCTCGGCATAGACGAGGTAGAGCAGAAATATCTGGCGGGACTGGCCGTCCAGACTGACACAGGCGTTATATACAACCAGTTCCTCAAGGATTGGGCCAAGAAGGGCCTTATAGTCCTCCCGATGGAGGAGGCCGTTAAGAAATACCCAGACATAGTGAAACAGCACTTCCTCAAGCTCTTCCGCGTTGATGAAAGCAAGCTGACAGCCTACCATACCGCCATATGGAACGGTGGAATCTTCCTGTACGTCAAGGAGGGGCTAAAAGTTCCATTCCCGCTCCACCTGTTCTTCCTGATTCAGGAGAGCGCTTTAGCTCAGGCACCGCACATAATCATAATAGCAGAGAAGAACACCGAGTTCCACCTAATCGAGGGCTGTACCTCGCCGGTCCTTCTAAAACACTCGCTCCACCTTGACATGACGGAGGCGTATTTCCACGAGAACGCCAGGGGCCAGCTCACGGTTTTACAGAACTGGCCGGAATACGTTCACACGAGACCGATGACGAGGGCGAAGATAGGAAAGAACGCGCGCTTCATCAACACGACCGTTACTCTCGGCTCTGGAAAGAGCAACATCGGCGACCCGCGCTACTGGGTTGACGAGAACGGCTACGTCGAACTGAATGGAATTCTCCTCGGTCAGAAGGACTACTACATTGACCTCGGAGGCAGGATGTTCCTCCAAGGAAAGGGGGCATCTGGAATAAACGCGAGCAAAGCTGTGATAATGGACGAGAGCAGGGTCATAACGCGCGGTATAATAACGGCCGAGGCGCCGAAGACCAAGGGGCACATAAGCTGTGACGCCCTGCTTATGAGCGACAAAGCGATAATGGAAACGTATCCGGGACTTGTCAGCAAGGTTGACGATGCCGAGCTGAGCCACGAAGCTGCCATCGGCAAGATACGCGAGGAGGAGCTGTTCTACCTTATGAGCAGGGGACTCGACGAGGAGAAGGCTACACAGCTTATCGTCAAGGGCTTCCTTGAACCAATGCTCAAGGACATTCCAATGGAATTCCTGGTTGAGATAAGAAAGATTATAGAGCTTGCCGTCAGCGGGGGCATGTGAGCCCCCTAACTATTTTAACCAGCTCCCAGAGGTCATTGACGTAGTAGTCCGCCCCGGGAACCTTTTCAAAGCGGACAATGTTTACCGTCTTTACGCCGGCCCTTTTTCCTGCTAGGATATCCCTTATGCTGTCCCCGACAAGTAGGACTTCATCTGGTCTTAGCTTCATAAGTCTCAAAGCCTTATTAACAAGGTATGGGTTAGGTTTCACTCCATCTAGATAGGTATAGTCCTTGCCAAGGATTATGTCAAAGTATTTATCAAGGCCAAAAGCCCTTAAAACCAGCTCCGTGTTGTCCTGAGATGCGTTGCTGACGGCGGCAAGCTTCAAGCCCATGTTCCTCAGCTCTTTTAACGCGTCAACGTCTGGGAACGGCTTAATCTTGCCTGCCTTCAAGAGGTTTTCACGATAGGTTCTGTTTGCCCTATCCAAGGCTTTCCAAAACTCTACGTGATCTATCCCAAATTTCTCAACGTATTTTCTCGAAAGCTTTCCTTCAATAATCTTTTTGAAAGTATCCCAATCTACAAAAACACCGAGTTTCTTCATTACTGGCGTTGCAACGTTATCGTACCATCTTCTTAAGGTGTATCCCTCGTAATAAACAAGGGTTTCATCAACATCAAAGATCAAACCCTTTAGCATTTTTATTTCCCATATATACTGTGAAGAAGAGGTTTATAAAAAGCTCATCCCTCAAGTCTTTTGAGAAGGGCGAACTCCCGTGGATCCCACGCAAGATCATCAGTGACGAGGTAAACTCTACCTCCAAACAGAATTGCATAGTCCCTAACATTATTGAGGAATTTTATAAGGGCTTTAAATCCATTGTGGAGGGCAAGGTATTCTGGACACGCTATAACAATTGCTTTATCGGGGTCATTTCTAAAGCTAGCAACTATACCCTCAAGAATTCTATGGAGCTCCCGAGGGCCAAAAAATCCCCGTGCCGCACTTACTGTAATAAGCTCCCATCCGGGTGGAACCTTAGTTCCAGCTCTGCCAATAACAACAGCTCTCTCCTCGGGTATTTCTCTCAGAGAATGGACTATCCTAAAATTGCCAATTTTTGGTCTCTCTGAGGGAGCCCCCGCGAAGAGGGGGGTAAGTGCCTTAAGCATCTTCCTCACCATTATACTCTAGGATTCGATCCTTATATCCTTTTTTTGTAAGTTGGTATGTAGGTGCCCTCAGTCAAGGCCGATCTCATCACATTTCAGTCGGTTAATCCGTCGTCATCGGATCTGAAGAGATAGAGATATAAAATTTAAAAACTTATTGGAACACTTTAAAAGAGCTCCTCAAGTTTAACGTCAATCTTGTCTGGATTGAAGGGAAGAACGTGCCTTGTTGTCTTTGGGGAGAACACTTCACCACGCTTAACAAGTTCGATGACGTCTTCCTTTGTAGGGGCTTTTCTAATGAAAACGTAGTCGATCTCACCTTTTGCCATGTCCTCCCTTGCGTCTTCTTTAAGACCATAGTATATAAGTTCAATTTTCCCTTCCTGGTTCATCTCGTCCAGTACTTTGCTTACAATTTTCTGTTCCTTCAGCGAGCCAGGAATTGCGAAGGTTTTCTTACCAACGATTGCAAAGGCAATCTCACCGCGTTCAGCCTTTTCTTCAGCGTTGGGATCTTCAACGACCTCAAGACCCTCCTTTTTGAGCCTCTCGATAACTTCGTTGAGGTCTCCCTTAAATGCAGGATACCAAGTGTAGACCTTTACGTCCTCGCTGAAATAGTCAAGAATAACGGAGGGAGCTCTTTTCGCGCCGAGCTTCTGAAGGCCAGCCCAACGGTGATGACCATCAACTATAAGATACTCCTCTGTTCCGGGGATTTTGGCCAAGAGCATAGGCTTCCAGAAAATACCAGAACCCGTAACGCTCTCTATGAAATCTTCCAGCTCTTTCTGAACGAGTTGTTCGTGGGGCTTCATTTTGTCAAGTTCAATAAAAACATAGTCAACCTTAACCGTGGGGATATCGTACTTTGGAACCTTTTCAACACCCATTTTCACCCCTCCACGAGCCTAAACCTGCAGACGGATATCGAATCGGAAGATAAAAAGGCTTTCCATTAAAATTTTCAACAATCCTATGGGGTTTGTTAAAGAAAAAAACTGAAACCCCGAAAAATCTACTGGAAGTTTAAAGAAAATCTGAAGACGACTCCTCAAAAGAACAAAATAGTCCGCGTCTAGGGCATACTCCAATGTAATTATTCGCACTTCGATGCTCATCTTTTCGTCCAGGTAATGTTATAAACATCATTGAGAATGAAGAGCGGTGATGTTCATGGCATTAAGTGACAGACTCGATGTAGTCAACCCTTCTGAGATAAGGAAGCTCTTTGACTTGGCTGCTGGCATAGAGAACGTGATTTCACTCGGAATAGGCGAGCCTGACTTCGACACGCCGGAGCATATAAAAGAATACGCCAAGGAGGCCCTCGATAAAGGCTACACTCACTACGGCCCGAACGCGGGCCTTCCGATGCTCCGTGAGGCCATAGCGAGAAAGCTCAAGAAGCAGAACAGCATCGAGGCGGACCCGAAGAGCGAGATAATGGTTCTCGTTGGGGCAAACCAAGCCTTCCTCATGGGGCTGGCGACCTTTCTGAAGGACGGGGAAGAGGTTCTCATTCCCTCGCCCATGTTCGTGAGTTACGCTCCAGCGGTCATACTCGCGGGCGGGAAGCCCGTTGAGGTGCCAACACATGAAGAGAACGAGTTCCGCCTGAGCGTTGACGACCTTGAAAAGAACGTCACTGACAAGACCCGTGCGCTCATCATAAACACCCCCAACAACCCGACGGGAGCCGTTCTCACCAAGAAGGACCTGGAGGAAATAGCGGACTTCGCGGTTGAGCATGACCTCATAGTGTTAAGCGACGAGGTCTACGAGCACTTCGTCTACGACGGCGTTAAGAACCACAGCATCGCTTCGCTCGACGGTATGTTCGAGAGGACGATAACGATAAACGGCTTCTCCAAGACCTTCGCCATGACCGGCTGGCGCCTCGGCTTTGTAACGGCCCCATCGTGGATTATCGAGAAGATGACCCGCTTCCAGATGTACAACGCAACCTGCCCCGTCACCTTCGTCCAGTACGCCGCGGCGAAAGCCCTTGAAGACGAGAGGAGCTGGAAGGCCGTGG
>Ga0256831_1000906_pt1 | contig 15634 bp, 13 predicted proteins | sample 132544metaG_FD_189087 | JGI IMG/M metagenome (GOLD analysis project Ga0256831, IMG submission 189087) | Hydrothermal vent microbial communities from Lau Basin, Pacific Ocean - 132-544 | ecosystem: Environmental > Aquatic > Marine > Hydrothermal vents | place: Pacific Ocean: Lau Basin | collected...
GACGTGTTCGGGATTAATCCATACTATGCTAAAAATAAAAAGAGATTGGACAAACTATTGTATTTTGGTACTATTGCCGCTTAAGTTTATAACGGAGTATTGTTTTAAAAAAGTCAGTTAAAAAAGAATTTCTATTTTCGTGAATAATATAGCCATCAAATTTAGAATTTAAACTATATTTATAAACGATAGAGAATTATTAAGAGTTGTAGATTGTGTAAATTCCAGCCATAAATGGTAAAAAAAGTATTGGTATTGATAAACCCCATATCCGGGGTGGGAAAGCAGAAGGTTATTGAAAATCTTATTGGTGATAACATTGACTCTTTATTGTTAAGTGTGGATATTAAATACACACAATACCGGGCTCACGCTAACAAACTGGCCAAAGAGGCTGTTGGAAGGTACGATATTGTTGTTGCGGTAGGCGGAGACGGAACCGTAAATGAGGTTGGTTCTGCACTAATAGGAACTGACACTGCACTGGCCATTATTCCTACCGGATCAGGCAATGGATTGGCCCGATACCTGAAGATTCCTTTAAATCCTCAAAAAGCAGTTAAACTGTTAAACCGGCTTCAGACTAGATGTATTGATACAATAAAAATAAATGAGTTCTACTCTCTTAATGTCGCAGGAGTTGGGTTTGATGCTCATATAAGCCATCTATTTGCCAAAAGTAAACATCGGGGTATAGCTACATACATAAAGGTAGTTGCTGCAGAATTTACCACTTATAAGCCCACAAAATATCATTTAACAATTGATAACGAAGAATTGAATATAAAGGCATACCTGATAAGTTTTGCCAACTCATCGCAGTATGGCAACAATATCTTCATAGCTCCCGATGCTGAAATTGATGACGGACTTATTGATGTATGCATCATTAATGGATTTCCGAAGATTGCGGCTCCTGCTATGCTAATTTCAATGCTTCGAAAAAATAACATCAGAGGATTTCTTGACAGAATAGTGAAAGCCAAAAATATTACCATTGATCACCCCAACGAACTATCGGGTCATGTTGACGGTGAGCCCGTTTTTTTTGGAAAGAGGGTGACTATTAAAATCAACCCTCTCTCTCTTAAAGTTATTGTTTAGAGCAATAAACTCCTACGGCTAAATACTTTTTTTAGGTACCACAAGTGAAGTTATCATATTTTTTGAATAAAATCACAGATGAAGAGTTTTTAATCTGCATTAATTACCCTTTTCAATGCAATTTAGTTATTATTTAACCTCTTTTAAGAGGTTAAATATGTAGGGCACTCTAAGTTTTTATATATTTGTACAAGATGTATAAAAATATAATACATGAAAAAGTTTCTTAAAATATTTTCAATTACTGTTTTATCATTTATTATCCTCTTATTAATACTACCATTCTTCTTTAAAGGAAAGGTAGAAAAGTTAATTAACGAAGAGATAAACAACAGTGTAAATGCAAAGGTTAGCTACAATAAAGTATCTCTCTCGCTATTACGCAATTTCCCCAACTTTAGCGTTCATCTTAATGGGTTAACCATTTCGGGTAAGGATAGTTTTGACGGTGACACCCTCTTGTCTCTTAATCGCTTTGCCATTGTTGTAGATATCAGCAGTGCTTTTTCTGATGTAATTGAGGTTAAAGAGGTAGTTATCGACCATCCGGAAATTTATGCCAAAGTACTGCCTGACTCTACTGCTAACTGGGATATTATGATAGAGACAGAGGATAAAGAGCCTCTGCCTGAAGATAGCGAAGCATCCGACGTAACTGCTCGTATTAACTCTTTCAAGGTTGTGAATGGGATGGTAAAATATGATGACCTTACCTCCGATATGAATGCAGAGGTAGATGGGTTTAACCTCTCTCTTTCAGGTGATATGTCTGAAAAGATAACCGAGCTCTCTTTCAATAGCAGTATAGATGCTGTTACAGTAAAAATGGATGGAGTTAAGTATATGAACAGGGCTAAGGTGTGGCTTGATGCTAAAATAAAAGCTGACTTAGAGAGTATGGTTTTTACTATGCTTGATAATGAATTAAGCCTTAACGGACTGGCACTCGGGATAGAAGGTTCTGTTCAACCAAAGGAGGAGTCAACAGCAATTGATCTTACAGTTTCCGCAAAAAAATCTGACCTAAAAACACTACTTACCCTTGTACCGGAGGTCTACCTTAAAGATATTGAAGATGTAGAAACCTCGGGTAACTTCTCTTTTGTGACTAGGGTAAAAGGGGATTTTGTTGATGCAGATAACCTTCCTGCTTTCAACGTCGACCTATCTGTTAACGATGGAAAAGTACAGTACCCCGACCTGCCTGAATCGATTGAAGATATTAATATCCGCTGTATGATTGATAATCTCGGAGGTTCAGCTGACGGCACAGTTACCAATGTGGAGAAATTTCATTTCGTACTGGCAGGAAACCCGTTTGATGCAGGAATAAAGATTATCCATCCTGTTACAAATCCGGCATTTAGCGGTAAGGCAGTTGGAAAGATTAATTTGAGTTCTCTCTCAAATGCGATTCCTATCGACAGCTTTACTATAAAAGGCATTATCACTACCGACCTTATTATTGACGGCGATTACAGTATGATTGAGAAGGAGGCCTACGAGGATATCAAGGCTAATGGAAGTGCTGCGATGAAGGATTTCTTCTATTCGGACAGCGACCTGCCTAAAGGTGTCTCTATTGATATTGCCGAGATGGTGTTTACTCCTCGTTATATGCAGCTTAAGTCATTTAACAGCCGTATGGGTAGAAGTGATTTTAGCATGACAGGCAAGCTGGAAAATTATCTCTCATACGTACTGAAAGATGGTACACTCAAAGGGAAATTGAATCACTACTCAAAACTGATTGATGCAAATGATTTGATGACCATGAGTAGTTTGGAGGGTAGTACCACTGAGGACTCTGTTACGGCAGAGGTGGTGATTGTACCAAAAAATATCAATTTTATCCTTAACTCTAAAATAGACAAGATTCTGTACGACAAGCTTACTATCACAAACAGTAAGGGTAAAGTTACTATAATTGACGGAAAGGTCATCTTAGACGGCCTCAACATGGCTCTTCTTGACGGAGCAATAAATCTAACAGGTCAGTACAGTACTCATGATGTTACTAAGCCCTTTGTTGATTTTGATGTCAAAGCAACCAATATTGACATAAACAGGGCTGCTCACTCCTTCAGTGTGGTAGACTCAATAGTGCCGATTGCAAAAAATGCTCAAGGAAAAGTCTCTGCCGGATTCAAATATTACAGCCTTTTGGGTAAAGATACATCTCCCATTATCTCTTCTGTCGATGGAGGGGGGAATCTGAAGTCAAAAGGAATAGAAATCTCCGATTCCAAAATACAGAATGGTATAGCAGCTATGCTGAAAAATGAGAGATACAAAAAGATGGTGGCAAAGGATCTGAACGTTAACTTTAAACTTGACAAAGGGAGTCTGATTGTTGAGCCATTTACAGCTAACATCTACAATAAAGAGTTGAAAATTCAGGGAAAGCAAGGACTTGACCAGACGATAGATTATAAGCTTATAATGCCGGTCAGTCGTAAGGAGCTGGCAACTCTTGCGGGATTTCTTGGAGGTGCAATTCCAACCTCGGGCGACGATGTGCCTATAGATATTATTGTTAAAGGCACAACCAAAGATCCGAAAATAAGTCTTAATCTGGATAAGGCTAAAGAGGTATTGGGTAAAGAGCTGACTAAGGAGGCCGACAAAGCAATTGATGAGCTTATTAAGGATGAGAATGTGAAAAAGCAGGTTAAAGACTTGAAGAAAAAATTGGGAAATATCTTTAAGTAAATACTAACCTGAATAATTCATCACGCAAAGACGCAAAGACGCAAAAGCGCAAAGTGTAGATAAAGAGTAAGATGGCAAATCAAATTGATTGAACTTACTAATATTGAATATTTTGAGCATGAGTTATTAATTTACTTACTCTTTGTGACTTAGCGCCTTTGCGAGAAAATTCATGAATACTGCAGGCTAAATTAAAATAACCATTCAACCATAGAACAACCGTCTATCCATAGAATCATGTTCGAATTAACCATAACAACACCAGCACTACTGTTTTCCGCAGTATCCTTAATACTACTTGCATACACAAATAGATTTTTGGCCTATGCTCAAATTGTTAGAACCCTCTATTCAGGATATAAGAAGAACAAAGATAATGTTCTTCTTGGACAGATTAAGAATTTGAGAAGAAGACTTAACCTTATAAAATGGATGCAGATAATGGGTGTAATAAGCCTCTTTATGAGTATCTCTTCTACCCTCTTAATCTACCTCCACATGAATATAGCAGGCTCAGTAACCTTTATCCTTGCTCTTGTAGGAATGATTGTTTCACTGACTCTATCGATATGGGAGATTCAGATTTCCGTGGTTGCACTTAACCTGCATATTGAAGATATGGAGAAGTAGGTTGTCTTCACCCTCTCACCTGAAGTCATCTGACAAGCAATTATTATACAGCAATTCTTTCAAAACAACATAATAATCTTTGGCAAAAAAATTATCAATCCGGTAATTATGGCAATTATGGCACTTGCAAGAACACCGGCAGCACCAAGGTCTTTCACCTTTTTAATGGCATCTTGTTTTGACGGAGAGACGTAATCAGCAAGATTCTCAATGGCTGTATTCATAATTTCAAATGCAAAAACAAGACCTATAACGATGGTGAGAATCAGCCATTCAGTTAAAGAGATTTCAAGAAAGAGACCCATGGCAATAACAATAATGGCTGCCATGGTATGCACTCTGGCATTTACCTCCTCAGTAATCAGAGTCTTAAATCCGTTTAGCGCATACCCAAAACTGTGATAAAGCCTTATGATAAAGCCTTTTTTCTTTTGCTCTGGTATTATCATTCTTGCATCTTGTATCTTGTAAAAATCAACTGCAAGTTACGAACTAATATTTAGCCAAAAAAATTTAACCGATATCCTGTGGATTCTTACTATCTTTGCATCAAAACAAGTTCGATATGCCAAGATTTTCTGTAATTATCCCTATATATAATCGTCCTGATGAAATTGTAGAGCTATTGGACTCATTAACTCTACAGTCGCACAAGAGCGATATTGAAGTTATTCTGGTGGAGGATGGATCGGAAAGGCCGTGCGAAAAGGAGATACAATGTTACTTCAAGGAACTCGATATTAAATATATAGTTCAGGAAAATGGTGGCCCCGGATTGGCTAGAAACAGGGGAGCTGAGGAGGCCAATGGAGAGTATCTGATATTTTTTGATTCTGACTGTATTATTCCGGCCGACTATTTTAAGATAGTAAATGCTCACCTTCCGGAAAATGGTTTGGGTATGTTTGGCGGACCCGACAAAGAGCACTCTTTTTTCACCCCAATACAAAAAGCTATCTCCTACTCCATGACCTCTTTTCTTACTACCGGAGGAATCAGAGGAGGCAAAGAGAAGATGGACAGGTTTTATCCCCGCAGCTTCAATATGGGAATTAGAAGAGAGATATTTAAAAAACTTAATGGTTTCTCAGATATGCGTTTTGGGGAAGATTTGGACTTAAGTATGAGAGCTTTTGAACAGGATATTTCAGTAGGCCTCATTGTAAAAGCCTCAGTTTACCACAAACGAAGAACCAATTTCAATGCTTTTTTCAAGCAGGTGTTTAACTCAGGCGTAGCACGAATAAACCTCACACTAAAGCATAAAAATACACTTAAGCCTGTTCATTTTCTGCCTGCAGCATTTACAATTGGTTATCCTCTGCTGTTATTTGCCGGCCTCTATCTGCATAGCCTATTCTTATACCTCTTTTTGGCTTTTCCATTTATCATCTTTATTGAGTCGCTATTAAAGATGAAAAGCATAGTTGTAGCACTACTAAGCATTATTGCCAGTACAATTCAGTTGTTTGGTTACGGCTCAGGCTTTATCTATGCCTTTTGGAAACGCATTGTATTAAAGAGAGGTGCATTCAGCAGTTTCGTAAAAAACTTTTACGATTAGTTTAGCACTACCCCCTCTTTACCCACAACGGCATATACTCTGCCGTACTGCTTAACAAATTCGGTAACTAAAACAGAAGGTTTATTATCAATTTTTGAGAACATACTGTCCGGTAACTCATCAAATACATTCAGCCAGTAAGTTGCTTCTGATTCAGCAGAAATTTTTGAGTTTAATAGAGTAAATAATTCATTCATAGGCGTCAAATTACTATTATATCACAATAACGCCAGCAATTAATTATTATTGCATGCTAATTAATTGATAATGAAATATTTTTTTCTTCTGCAAGTTTACGCAAATTAATTATGGCATAACGCATACGTCCTAAGGCAGTATTTATACTCACCCCTAACTCCTCAGCTATCTCTTTAAAACTTAGCTCCTTGTAATGCCTCAACTCCAATACTTTCTTTTGCGAATCAGGCAGTAGAGAGACCAGTTCGGAAACATCTTTTAAAATCTGATCATAAACAATCTTATCCTCAACAGGCTTTGCTGAGTATTTAGGCTGATTGAAGAGATCAAAATCAAAATTATCGTTTGATACTAATGCCAGATGCTTCTCTTTTCTGTAGTGATCGATAATCAGGTTATGACCTATCCGCATAACCCACGAAGAAAATTTACCATTCTCGGAGTAACGTCCCGCTTTTAGCGAATGTATAACCTTAACTATAGTGTCCTGAAATACATCTTCAGCCAGCTCACGCTGCTTAACACATATTAGTATATAGGTAAAGATTTTATTTTTATGCCTGTCTATTAAGACATCAATGCACTTTGAATTGCCTGATATGTATCCCTTTACAAGTGATTCATCAGTGAGCTTTTTTAATTCTCTCATGACTAATTATTATTGTTTCGAGTAAAGGTGTTCCTATAAGCAATTCATTTTAGAGGTTTGTAAACAGATTATAAAACGTGAAAAAACTAAAATTTCTTAAATTTACCAAATAAATCGTTAACAATTTTTCACATTAATGTTATACGCAATAATTTCTAAGATGTTACATCGGTCTGTTTTTGGCTTAAAATTAGACTTTCAACCTTCCTCTTTTTACTCTATTTGAGTTATCTTTGCCGATTAACAAATATTTATAGTACCCGACATGCAGAGAACAATAGATATAAAGGGAGCCAAAGTTCACAACCTCAAAAACATAGACCTGTCGATACCTGTAAACAAATTCATTGTAATTACTGGAGTTTCAGGCTCGGGAAAATCATCACTGGCTTTTGACACTCTTTATGCCGAGGGACAGAGGCGCTATGTTGAGAGTCTTAGTTCATATGCACGACAGTTTTTGGGTAGGTTAAACAAACCCGAGGTTGATTACATTAAAGGTATTCCGCCGGCTATTGCTATTGAGCAGAAGGTAAACAGCAGAAATCCCCGCTCAACGGTAGGTACATCAACAGAGATATACGACTACCTTAAACTTCTGTTTGCAAGAGTAGGAGTAACCTACTCACCTGTTTCGAGTAAGAGAGTGAAAAGGCATCAGGTATCGGATGTGGTTAACTTCTTCACAGAACTACCCCGGGGACAAAAGGTTGTGCTTTTATCACCTGTAATTCCGGGAGGTGACAGGGAGTGTGCTGAACATCTTGAAGTCTTCCTAAAACAGGGATTCAGTCGTATTGAGAAAGAGAATGAATATTTCAGGATTGAGGATCTGTTGAGCGATAAGGATTCAAACCCGGAGTGTAAGTCGATAAATCTTGTGATTGATAGATTAACTGCTACGACCGATGATGATACAGTTAGCAGATTAGGCGACTCGGTACAGACGGCTTTTTACGAGAGTAAAGGAAGGTGTATTCTGCGGGTGTATGAGGGCACAAAATTCAACGACCATCTCTTTTCCGACTTCTTTGAGGCTGACGGGATAATTTTTGAGCCTCCCACAGAGCATCTCTTCTCTTTCAATAATCCGGTAGGTGCTTGTCCGCAGTGCGAGGGGTTTGGCAGGGTAATAGGTATTGACGAAGATCTTGTGATTCCGAATAAGAGCCTCTCTGTTTACGACGGAGCTATTGCCTGCTGGAAAGGTGAAAAGATGGGTAAATGGAAAGAGCGTATGGTAAACAGTTCGCACAAATTTGACTTTCCTGTTCACAAACCATACCATGAGCTATCACCCGAACAGCGGAGGTTAATCTGGACGGGTAACAAGCATTTTAAAGGGTTAAACGCCTTCTTTAAATATGTAGAGGAGAAACAGTACAGAATACAATACAGGGTAATGCTATCGCGCTACCGTGGTAAAACAATCTGCCCCGAGTGTGAAGGCAGCCGGCTACGGAAAGAGGCTGGCTGGGTTAAGATAGAGGGTAAAAGTATAAATGAGCTTGTGATAATGCCTATATCTGAATTGCAACACTTTTTCATGTCAATCAAACTGCCCGAACATGATGAGAAGGTTGCAGGCAGACTACTGGAAGAGATAAATACACGCATTAGTTTTCTGACTGATGTGGGACTTGAATACCTTACGCTAAACCGCCTCTCCTCCACACTTTCAGGAGGTGAGAGTCAGCGAATAAATCTATCCACATCATTAGGTAGCAGTCTGGTAGGTTCACTATATATTTTGGATGAACCAAGTATCGGGCTACATTCAAGAGATACAAATCTATTAATTAAGGTTCTGAAAAACCTAAGAGACCTGGGAAATACGGTTGTGGTGGTGGAACATGACGAAGAGATAATCAGGGCAGCAGCGGAGATTATAGATATTGGTCCGGGAGCAGGCAGATTAGGTGGAGAGATAGTTTTTCAGGGCGATTTCAAACAACTCTCAGTAAACGAAAATAGCCTTACAACAAAGTATCTGAATGGTATTGAAACAATTCCTCTACCCAAAAGCAGGCGTAGAGGCACTAACTTTATTGGGATTAAAGGGGCACGGGAAAATAATCTTAAAAATATCGATGTTGATTTTCCACTTAGTATGATGACTGTGGTTACGGGAGTAAGCGGATCAGGAAAATCATCACTTGTTAACAGAGTTTTGTATCCGGCAATAAAAAAACGACTGGGAGGCTATGCCGATAAGACCGGTAGTTTCGATCTCTTATCCGGGCAGCTCGACAGCATTACCGCTGTTGAGTTTGTCAACCAGAACCCAATAGGTAAAAGTTCACGCTCCAATCCTGCCACCTATCTAAAGGCATACGATGAGATTAGAAAACTGATGGCAGACCAACAGGCATCTAGGCTAAGCGGCTTTAAAGCATCTCACTTCAGCTTTAACATCGATGGTGGTAGATGTGATTCATGCCAGGGAGAGGGAACAATTAAGGTGGAGATGCAGTTTATGGCCGATATTGTTCTGCAGTGTGAGTCTTGTCATGGCAAAAGATTTAAAGATGATATTCTGGAGGTAAAATACAGAGGGAAAAATATCCACGACATTTTGAAGATGACAGTTAACGAATCGATTGAATTTTTCAGCGACTCACCGGCTAATATTGAGAACCGTATTGTTAAGAAACTAAAACCTCTTGCTGACGTAGGGCTCGGATATATCAAGTTAGGACAGTCGTCAAGCACACTCAGTGGAGGAGAGAGTCAGCGTGTTAAACTCGCCTCCTTTCTGGCAAATGAAAAGGACGCCCCTACCCTCTTCATTTTTGATGAACCAACTACAGGTCTCCATTTTCACGACATTAAAAAGCTGTTAGATGCTTTTAATGCTTTGATAAAAAATGGTCATTCACTAATTATTATTGAGCATAACATGGAGATTATTAAATCAGCTGACAGAATTATTGACCTGGGACCGGAGGGTGGTGACAAGGGCGGAGCCATTGTATTTGAGGGTACTCCCGAAGAGCTGATAAAGTGTAAAGAGTCATACACCGGAAAATATCTAAAGCCGTATTTGGGGTAGCTAAGTGTCTGAATTGGGTATTGAGATTATGGATGGTGAGATGCTTACGCCCCTTTGGGGCACTTTTCTTCTGCTCCACCTCCTACTCTCTCTTAATACCAAAAAGAATTGAGACACAACCGGATATTTTGTTTTTTGAGTCGGGATCTTTCTCCGACACCTCCACATGAACAATAAGTTGCTGTGTAGTTTTAATCTCAAAATCCCAGTAGGGAGCATTGCCATTCTGTTTGCTATCAAACAGTACATTATTCTCCCCATCAATTATTTTAAAATAGACATCGGGCAGATTTTTAACTTTGCAAACTGCGACACGATATTCCTGACCTGAAAAAAACGTTTTGTATATCTCTGCTGTATCACCTTCACTTAATACTGTGGCGTTATAATTGCCGTCATGCAAATATCTTTCAAGCTGTCCCTTACACACATGTTTTGCATAGCTGAAACACTGCGCTCCAACAAACCCTGAAACGCTAATAAGAATAATAAAAAGTGCAAGAAACCGTAATCGTTGTAACATAACGGCAAAATTAAATTTCACTCTGAATATACTAAGAGATAAACTCTGAACGAATCTCCTCTACTTTTTTAATAAATTTGTTAAATACTTCGGGTGAGATATCAACTTCTGATTCGGCCTTAATTGTCGTTACCCCCTTCTTTTTATCGGTAGTAGCTTCCACTTTGGAAGTATTTTTTATTTTAACCTGATCAAAAATCACATTTAGCTCATTCATTCTACTCTGAAGGTATTTGGCATCTTCGTTACTACCAAAGCTCTCAAGAAGATTAAGTACAGTATAGAGAGACAATTTTTGATAAACAATACGTTCAATAAGTTTTTTGTTATTCACAAGCGAGCCATTAGTTAGCTTTGTAGCAATGTACAAACCTTCAACCCAGCCACCAATCAAAACGGAAACAGCCATTACCGGTCTCTTCTCCTCAGTAAGATATGCATTTGAATTCATAAATGTTTCAGAGATGATATCAAGTACAACATCTCTGTTATTCATATTATTCTCAAGTCTTTTAATTGTATTCTCATCAATAGCATTTAAGATTCCAAGTCCATCAGCAAGTTTTTTAGCATTAGCCATATACTTAACCGAAATTTGAGTCTGATCGAAAAGGCTTGTATAGCTCAGGTCGGCAGAGTAAATTCCCAGATTAAGAGCCATCTTAAGATTAGTTGTGTATTTACTCAGATTTTCTGTAGGATTCAGCAAATCTTCGTCATAAACGGCACCGGCTCTTTTTATCAGCATAGCTGTTTCGAGAGGAGAAGGAAGTGAATAGAAGATAAGCTTCGACTTGTTAAAACCCTCAATAGTCTCCTCGTCTACACTACTTGATGCTGACTTTTTTATCTGCTTTGCTTTGTTTTTATTTGTTCCATCTGAATTACAGGATGCTACAACAATAATTAGACTAAAAATACCAACAATAAGCGCTCCCGGGATATATGACATTTTCTTCATGATGAATTATTTATTTTTTCAGGTTAAAAGTATTTTCTATAATGTTCAGAAAAATAATTAAAAAATATGAAATAATAAAACTAAGAGTCTGTTTTTTTACTAAACACCTCCTCATTTACGCAACAACCTCAAAAAAGTTATTCTTTCTAAGGTTGTTTATGTTATTTCGTCGTCAATAGTTACTCTAAAGATGAGAAATATTTCATGAATTGTGAACGTTCGTACAGTGCCGGATTCTCAATTTTACCATAATTCATACTTCCCTGAAAAGCATCGATAGTATCAAATCCCTTCTCTCCCATCCAGCTTGTAAGTTTATCGAGCATTGAGGTAATAACTTCAGCACCTCCCTTGTAGATAGCCGAGCAAACCTGAGCAGTGGTAGCTCCGGCCAGTAGTACCTTTATCACATCATCTCCACTATGTATACCTGTTGAGGCCGTTACTTCAATGTCATGAACCTTATTCGAGATTATAGCCACCCAGCGCAATGTACGTCGTAAATCTGCACTTGAACTAAACACTTCAGCCGAGGACATCTGCATTTTATCAATATTGATGTCAGGCTCATAAAAGCGGTTAAAGAGTACAACTCCTGCTGCGCCAAGGGAAGAGAGAGTATCAACCACACTCACCAAATTTGAGAAGTAGAGACCCAGTTTCATCACTACAGGAATGCTGACCTCCTTTTTTATGTCGGTTAAGATATTATAATATGTCCTCTCGTATTCTTCCGGTTTGCTATGTTTATCAGTATTGAGAACATACACATTCAACTCAATAGCATCAGCTCCGGCATCCTCTATCTTTTTAGCAAACTCAATCCACTGACCGGTAGAAAAACAGTTTATACTTGCGATAACAGGAATATCGTAGGTCTCTTTAGCTCCTTTAATAAGATTAAGGTAGTCGTTTACGTTATTCTCTTTTGTATACTCTTTAATATAGTCTACTGCTTCGGGGTAATCAAAGCCCTCACCCGACTGTATAGAGTTTGTTATTTCATGATTTATCTGCTCCTCAAAAAGCGATTTAAGCACAACAGCCCCGGCTCCTGCATTTACCAGTTTTCCAATTTTGTCAACACTGTCAGTAAGTCCTGAACTGCTTACTATAATAGGATTCTTAAGTTTTAATCCAAGATAGTTAGTTTCTATATTAATCATAAATCCTTTTAATTATATTTCATACACAACAAATATATTAATTCTGTTTGATGATGCAATGAAATAGTAACTATTTATTGCTTCGGCTTCGCTCAGACACCACTCCAGACCTTCGGCGTGGCTGTGAGCCACACCGACGGTATTCCTGTTGTTCATTTACGACCCAAGACGATGCCTTGGGCTGGAATAAGCTGTCCTTTCAGGACGCTAAAGTCAAATACCTTAGTAAAAGCCAGAGATACTTTAGTCCAACAGCAAAGCGTAGGCTAAAAGCAAACTGAGCGTAGTCGAAGTTTATTGCCGTGCTCCAAAAATCAGGCTGCCAACTCTTACAATTGTACTTCCCTCTTCAATTGCCAGTTTGTAGTCACCCGACATACCCATACTAATCTCTTTGAAACTGTCGTGGCCGAAGAAGTGTCTGCTTTTTATTGTATCAAATATGAATTTCAACCTTCTGAATTCATCTCTCACCTGCTCCTTATCGGAGGTGTAGGTAGCCATCCCCATAACACCGGTAATTCTTACATTTTCAAATGTTTTAAATGCATCATTATTAATGATGGCTTCAACCTCTTCCATATCAAGACCGAATTTAGTATCCTCTTGAGCTATGTGAAACTGCAAAAAACACTCTATCACACGCCTGTTTTTTTTCGCCTCTTTATTGATTGTTCTTAACAGTTTCAAACTGTCAACAGCATGAATGACCGACACAAACGGTGCTATATATTTCACTTTGTTTGTTTGCAGGTGACCTATGTAGTGCCATAAAATATCATCAGGAAGAACCTCGTTTTTACTCACCAGCTCCTGAACTTTATTTTCGCCAAACAGTCTCTGTCCAATCTTGTATGCCTCCAGCAAATCCTCAACAGGTTTTGTTTTTGACACTGCCACCAATACGGCACTATCGCCAAGTTCTGATTTTATCTTTAATATATTTTCCGCGATACTCATCACTACATGATTTAAATAGTTGAAAGTTAAATATTTTTGAGGAATTGAGGAATCGAAAAATAATTCAACTATACCCCCTCATATCTCCACATCCCATCCCGCTAGGCGGGACTTCGCTATCGCTCAGCATCCTTGCTAATCAAGCTTATGAATCACCAATCCGGATCTTAATTTAGGTTCAAACCAGGTTGTTTTAGGAGGCATAATATTACCTGAGTCTGCAATATCAATCAGCTGTTGCATCGACACAGGATAGAGGGCAAATGCAACCTCCATATCTTCATTATCAACACGATGTTTAAGTTCTGCCAATCCGCGAATACCCCCCACAAAACCTATGCGGTCTGACCTTCGCAAATCCACTATTCCCAATATCTTATCCAGAACATGCTCCGAAAGAATGGTAACATCAAGTACACCAATAGGATTATTATCGTCGTAAGTACCCTCTTTGGCATTTAGTTTATACCAGCTGCCGGAGAGATACATACTGAACTCATGCAGCTTGGCAGGTTTGTATATCTCCTCTCCCACCTCTTCTACATCAAACACCTCTTTAAGTTGCAAAATAAGCTCCTCATTTGATAAACCATTTAGATCTTTTACCACACGATTATAGTCAATTATGTGCAACTGATTATCGGGGAAATGGACAGCCATAAAGAAGTTATAATTTTCATCACCGGTGTGATTAGGGTTTTGTCTCTCTCTATCGAGGCCAATATGAGCTGCAGCAGCAGTACGGTGGTGACCATCGGCAACGTAGGTAAACGGTACTTTTGTGGCAAACAGCTCCTCCAGTTGTGCATTTACCTCCGGGTCGTTTATAGGCCATAATTGATGTTCGAATCCGTCCTCAGCAACAAAATCATATTCGGCAGCCTCACTATTAACAATATTAGCAACAATAGCATCAATCTCCGGCACGGCTCTGTATGAGAAGAACACTGGCTCAATATTGGCATTCAGGTAACGGGTAAGAATCATACGATCCTCCTCTTTGTCGGGACGGGTAAGTTCATGTTTCTTAATTATACCCTTACGGTAATCTTCGCAAGCAGCACCACCCACAATACCGTATTGCGTACGGCCATCCATCGTTTGGGCATAGATGTAGAATTTTGGAGCTTCATCCTGCTTAAGCCATCCCTCCTTCTGAAACCGTTTGAAATTCTCTGCAGACTTCTCATACACCGTTTCCGAGTGAATATCAATTCCGGGGGCACAGTCAATCTCAGCCCGGGTTATGTGAAGGAGAGAGCACTCCTTTCCTTCGGCCATTTTAGCAGCCTCGTCACTGTCCATTACATCGTATGGCAGACATGCCAGATTCTCAACAATATCATTAGGAGGTCTTAATCCTTTAAATGGTTTTACGATTGCCATAATTATGGTTTTATATTTGTTTTCAGCGTTGCAAATATAAAAAAATCCCTCACTATTAAGTGAAGGATTATAAAAAATGATTTTGCTAAAAAATCTTAGGAGAAATTACTATGATTTTTCATGTTTGTCCAAAATCTCTAACAAACTCTTATTTTATTTTATTTTAAATAGAGAAGGATACATAGTCAAACGTGAAATAGCTCTCTATTTTTCAAACACAAGCTTTTAACTAAAGTTTGCCTATCTCTTTGATACGCCTTTCATTTTTGACACAAAAACGAAACCTGCCTACCGTCAGGCAGGTAAAAAAGTCAAGGCTTATTTACAATAGCACTCTCCATATTTTTCAATTATTATTGCAAGGTTTTTATCTAATTTCTTAATAACCTTGCAAATAATCAACATGTAAAACAAAAAGCTTTCAATAAATACATCATGTAAATCAACACGTTAAACACTAAAAACGACCTTTTTCACGGAGGACTACATATGCTAATTTATTCTGTATGATATAGAATGGTAGTATTTCAACACATCTTTCTTTTTTGCCACTATAATAATATCTGAATGGGGAGCTTCCTTTATGGAATTCCATTCCTCCCCCCCCCCCGAAAGGGAAAGGAATAAAGCATCAGATAGAATCAAAGTAACTTAAATTCAAAATCATTTATTCACTCGGAATGTTTCAACTCCATCATTGAGGTAGCCAATAATCTGATTAGCTCCGGC